>Ga0335395_10001192_pt1 | contig 16541 bp, 19 predicted proteins | sample MAT02_FD_205744 | JGI IMG/M metagenome (GOLD analysis project Ga0335395, IMG submission 205744) | Freshwater microbial communities from Lake Fryxell liftoff mats and glacier meltwater in Antarctica - MAT-02 (spades assembly) (version 2) ...
CAACCCCATCGGCCTTGCGGCGGGCTTCGACAAGGATGCGGTGGCCATCCTCCCCCTGCTTCGCTTGGGCTTCGGCTTTGTCGAGGGGGGCACCGTCACACCGCGCCCGCAGGCCGGCAACCCTCGCCCACGCCTGTTTCGGCTGACCGAGGACGCCGCCGTCATCAACCGAATGGGCTTCAACAATGCGGGGCTGGATGCCTATCTGGCGCGGCTGAAGGCGCTGGCGCGGCCGCTTCCTGGCGTGCTCGGCGCCAATGTCGGCGTGAACAAGGAGGGCGCAGACCCCGAGCGCGACTACCCCGCCCTTTGCCGCGCCGTCGCACCCCATTCCGATTACGTGACGATCAACATCTCCTCCCCCAACACGCCCGGGCTGCGTGACCTTCAGGGCGAGGAGCGCCTCGCTTCCATCCTGGATGCGGTGGCGCCGCGCAGCCTGGGCAAGCCCGTGCTGGTGAAGCTGGCCCCCGACCTCGCGGAGGAGGCACTGGCGCCCATCATCGAGGTCTGTGTGGCGCATGGCGTGGCCGGCCTCATCATCAGCAACACCACCATCGCCCGGCTCGAGACGTTGCGTTCGCCCAACAGGGCCGAAGCGGGCGGCCTTTCCGGCGCGCCGCTGTTTGAGCGCTCGACCGAAATGGTCGCGCGCGCGTACCGAATCGCTCAGGGACGGCTGGTGCTGGTTGGCGCGGGTGGCGTGGCGAGCGGCGCACAGGCCTATGCCAAAATCCGCGCCGGCGCCTCGCTCGTGCAGCTCTATACCGGCTTCGCCTATGGCGGCCCGGCGCTGATTGGCCGTATCAAGCGCGATCTCGCAGAATTGCTGGCCCGCGACGGTTTCGCCCATGTCGGCGATGCGGTAGGTGCGGGCGCATGACCTTGCAGATTCTCGAAAGCCTCGCCCCCATCGCCGATGACTATGACGGTTTTGTGCTCGACCTCTGGGGCGTCGTGCATGATGGCCGCAACCCCTATCCCGGCGTGCTGGATTGCCTGGCCGAGCTGCGCGCGCGCGGCAAGCGGGTGGTGTTCCTCACCAACGCCCCCCGCCGCGCCTGGTTCATCCAAACCATGCTGGACCGCATGGGTATCCCCGCCACGATGCATGACGGCATCATGTCCTCGGGCGAGGTCTCCTGGCTTTGGCTGCATGAGCGCAAGCTGCCATGGTTCGCCAAGCTCGGCCGCCGCGCCTTCCACATCGGCCCCGAACGCGATCTTTCCGTGGTGGAGCATGGCGTGGCCGAGGTGGTCACCCGCCCCGAGGACGCAGATTTTCTGCTCAACACCGGCCCCGATCCGGACCACAAGTCCAACTCCGCCGAGCCCTACCGCCCCATCCTGGAAGCCTGCTTCCAGGCCGGCCTGCCCATGCTCTGCGTGAACCCCGACCGCGCCGTGATGGTCGGCGGCGAGCGGCTGGTCTGCGCCGGCGCGCTGGCCGATATCTACCTCGAATGGGGCGGCGATGTTTTCGAGGCCGGCAAGCCCGACGCGGCAGTCTATGGCCCCGTGATGGAGTTGCTGGGCCTTTCCGACAAAAGCCGCATCCTCGCCATCGGGGACACGCCCCACACCGACCTCGCCGGCGCGCGGGCCGCTGGCATCCCGAGCCTTTGGGCACTGACGGGCCTGACGGCAGATGCCTATGGCACCGACCCCTCGCCGGGCCTGCTGGCGCATGTGATGGCCGAGGAAGGTGAATCCCCCATCGCCGCGCTGCGCAGCCTGCGCTGGTAGCCTGCCGGCCCGAAAGGCGCGAGCATGGCGGATGATCTTTCGCACCGCCTGCCGTGAAGCCCTGGGTGCGCCGGCCCTTGCCATGGCGGCCACCTTCCTGGCTTTCGGCGCAGCGGTGCAGGCGGTCGGGTTGGGGCTGGGCTGGGCGCTGGCCTCGGCACTGCTGGTCTATGGCATGCCGGGGCAGATGGTGCTGGTCACCGCCGTTGCCACGCCGGGCGGTGCACTGCCCGCCGTGTTGGGTGCTGCCACGGCCAACGCCCGCTTCCTGCCAATGGCTGTGGCGCTCACTCCCTGGCTGGGGAAGAGTAAGCTGCGCTGGCTGGCCTTGCCCTTCATCGCGGTCACACCCTGGGCGATGGCCATGCGGCGCTTGCCTGGATTGCCGCCCGAGCACCGCCTCGGCTGGTTCCTGGGCTTTGGGCTGACCTCCTGGCTGGTGGCGGGGGGCGCCACCATCATCGGCCATGTCATCGCCCCCTTCCTGCAAGCCTGGATGCTGGCCGCGCTGCTTTTCGTGAACCCGCTGTATTTCGCGCTGATCCTGGCTGGTGAGACGCGGGCTGCCCCGTCGCGGAGGGCAGTGATCGGCGGGCTGTGCGCCACCCCACTCGTGCTGCTGCTGCCCCCCGCCTGGGCGCTGCTGGCTGCAGGTGTGGTGGGCGGCACGCTCGCCTTTCTTTGGGGTCAGTTTCTTTCGGGCCAATCTGTTTCTGGCCAGGCGATTGACCGGCGCTGACCTCGCGCTGCTGCTGCTGATCCTCGCCGGGCTCGCGCTGCGCGGAGGCGGGATGCTGTTGGCGGTGCGGCTGCGGCCCGATCACCCAATGGTGCGCTGGGCGGCGTCCGTCGCGTTGGCCACGCTGGCGGCCTTTGTCGCCGCTTCCGTATTGGCGCCCGCCGGGGCGCTGGCGGGCATTCCCTTTGCCGCGCGGCTGGCAGGATTGGTCTCGGCTCTCGCGGTTCTGGCCTGGCGCGGCGGGCTTCTCGCGCCTTTGCTGGCAGGGCTTGGTGTCACGCTGGGGCTGGCCGCGGCGCTTTGAACCGAGGCAACCTTGAAGGCCGTCCAGGGTTCATCTGCATCCAGGGGAACGCGGCACCGCGCCGCGCCTTGCAGGATCAAAGGACGCCCAACATGAAAAAAATTGCCACCTCGCAAAGACATCTGATGCCGATGGCGCTTGCCGCTGGTTTGCTCGTTCTGCCGCTCGCGGCGCAAGCCCAGCGCGATGGAACGCCTGGCAATCCGCCCGGAACCGCAGTCGGTCGCGCGTTGGACAACGCGACCGGCACGCCCACCACGCCTGATGGCACACCCGGCAATCCGGCTGGCACAGCCACTGGTCGTGCCCTGGACCGCGCGACCGGGACGCCCACCACGCCCGATGGCACGCCAGGCAATCCGGCTGGCACGGCCCTCGGTCGAGCCGCGAATTCAGCGTCGCCCGGCACTTCGGCCATTTCACCGCAAACTGGCGCCACGACCGCTTCCCTCGCGACCCCGGGCTCGGTGGTGCTGATGCGCCCGCGCCTCAGCCAGATCATTGGTGGAAATGTCTACAATGACCGCAATGAGCGCATCGGCGAGGTGGATGACATCCTGCTGACGCAGCCCGGATCCATGCCAGGCAGCACGCCGGCCGGGCCTATCGCCGTTCTTCAGATCGGCGGATTTCTGGGCATGGGTGGCCGCTTGGTCGCCGTGCCGCTTGGCGATCTGCGCTGGAGCAACGAGCGGTCGCACATGGTGATGCCCGGCGCGTCGAAAGAGGCGCTGCAAAGCCGCACCGCGTTCGACTACGACAGTGTTCGCAGCCGGTAGCAGTTCCTGAAGGGTCGCGGCGTGGGAGAAATCCCACGCCGCACCTCATTCCACGCGGATGTTGCGCGCGCGGATCACCTGACCCCACCGCTCGAATTCCCGATCGATGAAGGTCGCCACCTCGGCCTGGGAATTGCCCACCGCATCCAGCCCCGCCGACGCCATCCGCGTGATGACCTGCGGATGCGCCACGGCCTCGCGCACGGCCACGCCCAGGCGCTCCGTTACTGCCGGTGGTGTGCCATTGGGCACGGCGATGCTCCCCCAACTTTGCACTGTGGCTCCAGCAAGCCCCGCTTCCGTGAAGGTCGGTGTCTCAGGCAGTAGGGACAGGCGGCGTGGGCCACTATTGCCCAGGACACGGATGCTGCCAGAGCGCACCTGACCGATGGAACTTGCTGGCTGGTCCAGCATCACCTGCACGGTGCCATTCACCAGATCGGACATGGCCTGCCCCGACCCGCGATAGGGCACGTGCACCATCTGGATGCCGGCCTCCGCCATGAACAATTCGGTGAAGATATGCGTGCCCGTCCCCACGCCTGAGGTGGCGAAGCTGAGCTGTCCCGGCCGCGCCCGCGCATAGGCCACAAACTCCTGCACGCTGCGCGCCGGCACCGCAGGATGCACCACCAGGATCACATCCGTGGTGAAGATGAGTGAGAGCACGGCCAGTTCGCGCCGCGTATCCACCGCGCGCATCAGGCCCAGATGCGGCGCCAGTGTCATCACGCCATTGGTCGCAACCAGCATGGTGTAGCCATCGGCCGGGCTGCGGGCCGCGGCCTCCACCCCCACCGCACCGCCCGCACCAGTCCGGTTTTCCACCACGACGACCTGGCCGAGCGTCTCGCTCATGCGCTCGGCGATGATCCGCCCACCCACATCCGTGCTGCCCCCCGGCGAGAAGGGCACGATCAGTCGAAGCTGACGGTTGGGCTGCCAGGCGGGTTGGGCCGTTGCGGCGAAGGGGAGGAGGGCTGGCGCGGCCAGCAGGGAACGGCGCGAGACGAACATGCGGGGTATCTCCGGATCAGGCGGCGGCGAAGGCTTCCGCCTCCACCTCGATGAGGAAGCGCGGATCAGCCAGGCCCGCCACGATCAGCAGCGTGCTGGTGGGCGCATGGCCTTCCATCACCGCCTCGCGCACCGCGCGCCAGGGGGCGATCAGCGAGGTCTCCGTCAGGAAAACGCTGAGCTTCACAATCTGCGCCGGCCCCATGCCATGCGCCGCCAGGATCGCGAGAAGATTGGCGAAAGCCTGCTTGAGCTGGGCCTCGCCGCCCTCCACGACCGCACCCTCCGCCGTGAGGCCAACCTGGCCGGAAATCACAAGGCGCCGGCCTGGCCCCTCCACCAGCGCGGCTTGCGAATAGGCCGTGGCCGGCTGCGGCGCGCCGGGCGGGTTCGAGAAGGTGATCATGTCCGGGTGAGCTCCTCACGGGTGACGGGCGCGGGCGGTGCCGCCTGGCTGTTGTCCACGAGGTAGGGGCGCAACGCGCGGCGGATCTGGAATTCGAATTCGGTGTTGAGGTCGAACATGGTCTGGCGCAGCAGCGCCTCCGCGCCCGCGCGGCGACCGGCGGCGGTGCTCTCCACCTGGCGCGTGCGCTCGGCCGAGGCCTGGGCAAAACCCAGGCGACGGTCATTGCCATCCAGGATATCCACCCGCGCGGTGAGCTGGCAGTTCAGCATCTCGCCCGGATCGGAGGCGAAAAGCCCGCTGGAAGCCACACCGCGCGTGCGAAGCATCTGCGCGCGCGTGACGCCGAAACGCGCCCGGTGCTCGGTTCCGAAGGCGGCCAGCCGGTCCCGTCCCATGATGCGGACCGCCTGGGCGGGGGAGGGCTGCATCTCTCGCCCGACATCGGTTGGCCCTGGCGTGGGCATGCGGTCCTCGATGTCGATCCGCGACACGTCGAGTCGGATCTGGGTGAGATGGGTATAGCCGATGGGCGGGCCGTCCTCGCGCGGCGGTGGCGGCGTGCTGGCGCAGGCGGCCAAAGCCGCCGGCAGCAGAAGCAAGAAGCGGCGATGCAGCATGGCGCAATCTCCCTCCATCAGGCCTCGCCTGAAGCCTCGGTCCCACGAATTGTCTCGCGGTCGAAGCGGAAGCCATAATTGCAGAATTCGCAAGTCATTGTGATGATTCCCGCCTCGGCCATATGGTCGAGGTCCGGCACGGGAAACCCTTCCAGCACCGTGGCGAGGCGCGAGCGCGAGCACCGGCAGCCATAGGCCAGCGCGCGCGACTGGCCGAGTTCCAGCCCCTCCAGCGCAAAGAGGCGGTGCAGAAGCTGCTCGGGCGGCAGTTCGTCATCCAGCATTTCCGCGTCGGTCAGGGTGGAGGCCAGCGCGATGGCGGTCCGCCAGGCGTCTTCCTGCTCGGCCTCGTCCAGTTCTTCGCCGATGCCCCCTTCGCCGGCGACGCGCTCCATGATGAAGGCCGTGGCTCGCCACCCTTTCTCGGTGCGCGCGCAAACCAGGCGCAGATGCGTGCGCAGCTGCTCGGAGGTGGCGAAATAGGTGGCCGTCATCTCGGTGAGGTCCGTGCCCTCAATCGGCACGATGCCCTGATAGCGCTCCATCTCGTCGCCCTGGTCGCAGGTGAAGGCCAAGTAGCCGCGCCCCAGCAGCGCGCGCGCCGAGGGGCTTTTGCCGTATTGGGCCAGTTTCACCGGCTCGGCCCGGACATAGCCACGCAGCTCGCCCTGGTCGGTGCAGTCCACCACCAGCATGGAAATGGGGCCATCGCCCTTGGCCTGAAGCGAAAAGCTGCCTCGATATTTCAATGCGGAAGCCAGCCCCGCCGTCAGCGCCAGCGCCTCGCCCAGCAGGCGGGTCACGGCGTCGGGGGCCTTGTGGCGCGTCAGCAGCGCGTCCGCCAGGGCGCCGAGGCGCACCAGCCTTCCGCGTACAGGCTTGCCGGCCAGGAAGAAGGGCATCACACCGCGCGGCACGACCAGGTCGGGTACCGGCGGGCGATCATGGTCGAGGAAATTCGGGGTGGATTGGGTCACACCCCAGGATTAGCCCAGACTGGCGCCCGTTGCGAGGCTCAGCGCGTGACCAGCACCAGGATCTGCACAACAGCCATGACCGCAACCAGGATCAACACGATACGACCGAGCTGATCCGGGCTGGGCATGCAAGGTCGCCTTTACGCTGCCATCTGCGAACGGCGCACACGCGGCGGCTTCACCATCATGGCGCGCAGCAACTCCTTGAGCTTGAGCTGATCTATCATCGGGAAGCGGGCCAGAAGCTCGGCCTCATGCTGCTTCGCCGCGACCAGGAGGTCCTTCACCATAAGTTCGCCCCGCGGCAGCATCTGGATTCGCACCACACGGCGGTCACGCTGGTCGGGCATGCGCTTGACGATGCCGTCGCGCACCATACGGTCCAACAGCTTGGTCATGGTGGGTTGTTGCAGCAGGCAGGCTTCGGCCAGGCCGGTCACTGTCTCACCAGGGCTGCCGGAGAGCGTGGCCAGCACGCGCCAAACCGGCACAGAAACGCCGGCTTTCCGCAACTTGGCATGAAACTCCCCAGAGACGGCATGTGAGCCCCGCGCCAGCAAATAGAGCAGGTAGTCATCCACGAAACGATCGGAGGTGGCAGCACCGGATTGCATAATAAACCTCTAATTTATGACGATATCGATGATTAATGACCATCTCTTTCGTGCGCATGCAATTAAGGGGTTTTACGGATGGAACCCAGATAGGTGGATAACCGCACCAGCCAAATCAGCGCGTGATCCATCCGGACGGCCCCTGCACGTCCAGACACGGCGTAGCTGCGTACAAAAGTTGGACAGGCTGCGGAGCCTTAATTGAGCCGATTGCCTTCACGCCTCTGCCCATAGGCGCGCGCATGCAACGCAGCCGCCACATGCGCCGCCGCCTCAACGCCCGCGCGCTCGGCCGCAGCAGCCAGAAAACCCAGGATATGCTCACCCTCGATGCGATTCCCCGCCTCGATGTCGCGCAGCATGGAGGTGGCGTAGGCGCTGGTCGGATCGCTGAAAAGCGCACGATATTCGGCCAAGAAGCGCTCACCCATCGCATGCCCATGATACGCGGCGATGGCGGCATTGCGGTCGAGCAGTTCGCACAGCCAGGCCGAGCCGCCACCGCGCACGATCTCACCCACATTTGCGCGCATCAGCACGGTGCCGATGGCGCTGGTGCCCAGATGTACGAGCTTCTCCCACATGCGCTGCGCGATGTCGGGCACGGCCTTGGCTTCCATGCCGCGCGCCGCCGCAAAGGCGGCCTCCAGCGCGATGACGCGGGGTGACATCGCGCCATCCATCTCGCCGAAGGTCAGCCAGCGCCAGTCATTCAATTGCCGCACGACGCCCTTGCCAGTCAGCGTCGCCTGGATCTTGCACAAGCCACCCAACACCTGCGCCGCGCCAAATTCCCGCTGTAAAATCTCGATGTGGGAAAGCCCGTTCAGCACCGGAAGAATCACCGTGCCGCCATCCACGCCCGGGCGGATCGCCGCGATGGCATCCGCGAGGTCATAGGCCTTGCAGGTCAGCAGGATCACATCCCATCCAGGCGTCAATGCTTCCGCGGCGACGGTCTTCACCGGTAGCGTCACATCGCCAAAAGGGCTTTCGATCATCAGCCCATCGCGCGCCAGCGCCGCCGCGCGGGCGGGGCGGACCAGGAAGGTGATATCGCGAGCGGCCTCGGCCAGGCGCCCACCAAAATAGCCGCCCAGTGCCCCTGCGCCCAGGACCAGAACCCGCATGAGACATTCCTTTCCACACCCGACACATGCGCGTTACACCTCTGCGCTAGAAGCGGAAAGTTATGCGCCAGAAACTCGTCCTTCTCGCCGTTGTCATCGCCCTGCTTGGCGGCGGCTACCTCTATGGCCGGCCGGCACTGGCCGCCCTCGGGTTCGGCTGGCCTGGCAGTGGCGAGGCCTCCGGGCCGCGCCTGCGCCTGGCTGGAGTGGATCGTGGGCCGATCACTGCGATCGTATCGGCCACAGGCACGGTGAACCCGCTGGTGACCGTCATCGTCGGCAGCCAGCTTTCGGGCCTGATCCGCGAATTGCCGGGCGATTTCAACCAGCGTGTCACCACGGGCCAGGTGCTGGCACGGCTGGACACGCAGCAGCTTGAGGCCACGCGCGCCGCCGCGGCCGCCGATGCGCTCTCCGCCAGAGCCGCCGTATCGGTGGCGCGCGCACAGGCCGAGCGCGCGCAATCGGATGCCGTCCAGGCCACGGCAGCCGTGGCTGCGGCGCGCGGACAGGCCAGCCAGGCCGAATCGCTGGTCCGCGATGCCGAGTTCGAGGCCCGCCGCACCGAGGAGCTTCGTCGCGCCGCCGTGGGCACCCCGCGTGATGCGGCGCGCGCGGGCTTCACCGCCGATGGCGCGCGCGCCAACCTCACTGTGCAGCAGGCGCAAATCGCGCAGGCGGAAGCCAATGTGGTTTCGGCCGAAGCAACAGCCCGCACGGCGCTGGCGCAGGTGCAGGCGAGCGAAGCCACCGCCGAGCAACGTGCGGCCCAACTGCGCCAGGTGGAGGTCAACCTGGGCTTCGCTGCGATCCGCAGCCCGATTGACGGCATCATCGTCTCGCGCAGCGTGGATCTGGGGCAAACCGTCGCCGCCTCGTTGCAATCGCCCACGCTGTTCACCATCGCCGCCAACCTCAACGAGATGGAGCTTTGGGCGACGGTGGATGAAAGCGATATCGGCCGCATCCGCGCCGAGCAGAATGTGGCCTTCACGGTGGCCGCGCATCCTTCGGTGAATCTGCGCGGCACGGTGAAGGAAATCCGCCTGAGCCCAACCACGGTGAACAATGTCGTCACCTACACGGTGGTCGTCACCGCGCCCAACACGGATGGCCGCATGATGCCGGGGATGACCGCCACGCTGCGCATCATCACCGATGAGCGCGCCGATACGCTGCGCGTCCCCAATGCCAGCCTGCGCTGGAGGCCCGCCGCCGCCGCCGCTGCCACACCGGCCAATCCGATGGAAGCGGCCCTGCGCGAAATGGCCGACCTTACCCCCGCGCAGCGCCAGGAAGTCGAAGCGGCGACGCGTGAAATGCGCGAGCGCATGGCCGCCCTTCCCGCCGATGCGGAAGCGCGCCGCCAGCAGGCGCAGGCCGCGCGGCAACGGCTGCAATCGCGGCTGAATGCAGTGCTCACGCCCGATCAGCGCGCGCGCCTGGCGTCAGCGCGCGGCATACGCGGCCAGGGGGGTGCGGCCGGCACAGTCTATGTGGTGGAAGGCGACGCAGCGCCCCGGGCGATTTCCATCCGCACCGGTCTCACGGATGGCAATGTGACCGAGGTGATCGGCGGTGATCTGACGGCTGAGATGCAAGTGGTGGTGGGTGCGGAACGCGCCGGCGCTGCCCCCGCCCGCGCGGCGACCGCCAGGCCCCTGTTTTGATGCTGATCGAGACACGCGATCTCACGCGGCACTACCCCTCGGGCGAGGGCGTGGTGGCTGCGCTGGAAGGGGTTGACCTGGACATTCAGCCTGGCGAGTTCGTCGCGGCCATGGGGCCATCGGGCTCGGGGAAATCCACCTTCCTCAATTTGATCGGCTGCCTGGATCAGCCCACGCGCGGCAAATACAAGCTGGCGGGCGAGGATGTGGCCGCCCTGGCGCCCGACCGCGTGGCCGCGCTGCGCGGTGAGCAGATCGGGTTTGTGTTCCAGTCCTTCAACCTCCTGCCGCGTTCGGATGCGCTCGCCAATGTCGAGATGCCGATGCTCTATCGCGGCCTGAACCGCCGCATACGGCGCGAACGCGCGGCCATCGCGCTGGAGCGGGTGGGGCTTGGCCAACGCATGCACCACACGCCCTCCCAGCTCTCGGGCGGGCAGCAGCAGCGCGTGGCGATTGCGCGCGCTTTGGTGAACGGGCCTGGGCTGCTGCTGGCGGATGAGCCGACCGGCGCGCTCGACAGCCGGACGGGGCTGGAGATCATGGCGCTGTTCCAGGCGCTGAACCGCGCCGGCGTTGCCATCCTTTGCGTGACGCATGACGCCGATGTGGCGGCCTTCGCGGCCCGCACACTGCGCTTTCGCGATGGCCGCATGATCGAGGACAGCCGCTACCAGCCGGTGGATGCACAAGCCATGCTCCGGCAGAAGTTCCAATGAACGCACCGCACACAGCGCAGGCCGTCACCCGCGCGGTAAGCCCCCTCCCCCCGCTGCCGCCAGGCCGCGCTGCGGGGCTTTCCATGGCCGAGGCGCTGTTGGCGGCACTGGCGGCACTCGCCGCCAACAAGCTGCGCGCGGCGCTGACGGCGCTGGGCATTTTCATCGGGGTGGCGGCGGTGATCGTGACGGTCGCGGTCGGTGCGGGCGCGCGGCAGCAGGTGTTGGCGCAGATCCAGTCGCTCGGCGCCAATCTTCTGCTTGTCTGGGGGTCCAATGTGCGGCTGGGCGGTGTGTCCATGGGTGCCGGGCAGCGGCCCAACATGTCCTGGGACGACGCGCAGGAAATCGCGCGCCAGATCGCCGCAGTGCAGGTCGCCGCCGGCACCATCCGCCAGCAGCAGCAAATTGTTGCGGGCAATCAGAACTGGTCCACCAACGTCATCGCGACTGACCCCGAATATTTCGTGGCCCATGACTGGCTGACGGACGCAGGCCGCTTCTTCACCGCCGAGGAAGCAATGAGCGGGCGCAAACTGGTGCTGCTGGGCACCACTGTCGCGGAAAATCTGTTTGGCGATGAAGACCCGGTCGGGCGTGAAATCCGCATTCGCTCTACCCCTTTCGAGGTGATCGGCGTGCTTGCACGCAAGGGCCAGAATCCGATGGGGCAGGACCAGGATGATGTGGTCATCATGCCTTACTGGACGGCGCGGCGCTCCGTCATGGGCGCCCCACGCGCCTTCGCCCGCGCGGTCAGCACGATCAGCGTGAAGGTGCATGAGGGTGAGAGCATGAGCGATGTGGAGGAGGAGCTCCGGCAATTCTTCCGCCAGCGCCACCGCGTCGCCGCCAATGAGCCCGACACGGTGTCCATCCGCAATCTCAGCGAGATCGCCGCCACGCGCGATGCCTCGGCGCGCACGCTTTCGCTGCTGCTGGCCGCGGTTGCTGCCGTGTCACTTCTGGTGGGCGGGATTGGCGTGATGAACATCATGCTGGTCAGTGTCACGGAGCGCACGCGCGAGATCGGGTTGCGTCTGGCCGTGGGCGCACGGCGGCGGGACATTCTGCGGCAATTCCTGCTCGAAGCGGTGCTGCTCGCGCTGCTGGGCGGTGCGGTTGGCGTGCTGGTGGGGGTTGGCCTGGCGCACAGCCTGGCCGGGCTCGCGGGATGGCCAGTGCTGATCCAGTGGGATGCAGTGGCGCTGGCTGTTACCGTCTCGGCATTTACCGGGCTGTTCTTCGGTTATTATCCGGCGCGGCGGGCGGCCAGTCTCGACCCGATCACCGCACTGCGACATGAATGAGATGGCCCGTCATCCCGGGTTCGCACGCTCCACGCTGCACAGCCAGCATCCTGGCCGTGCGGTGTGGATGTTGATGTAGGCCACGCGCGCGTCTGCCAGATTGCGCCGAACGCTCTGCTCCACGGCATCCCCGTGGCTCACCATGCCGAGGTCATAAAGGCACATGCCCTGCGCGTCGTAATGGCGCAGTGAGACGATCGTGTTCTCTCGCACTGTTTCAGGGAGTTCATCCTCCATCTCTGCCCGCGCGCAGCCGCGCGCATGGATGAACACCGGCGAGGGCGTCCAATAGGGACCGAGCGGGCGGGGCAGATCCCAGCTGACCAAAAGCATTTCATCGCCAATCTCGCCCAGTTTGAGGCAATGCCGGCAGGGAAAGCCCGGCCCATCCACGATGCGCGAATAAGCAGGGCCGCCGCGATCATCCAAGCGAGTGTCGCAGAAGCGTTGGGCGGATTCGGTGTCCATGGGGACACAGCGGAAATGGCTCATGCGGGGTATGTGCCGCGCTTGGCGGGTGACAGCCATCCGCCCGTTGCCATGGTCTGAAAACAACCGCCGCCCGTTTTCTCGAAAAGCGGCGCCGCTTTCCCCCGCGCCGGCCACACCCTTAACTCGGGGGGCAAGGCACGGCCTTTGGGGCGCGGGGGTGCGCAACTGCGCGGCTCAGCGCATGGCCGCGATATCAATCACTTCTTCGGTCGGCAAGCCAGTGATGGCGCCGCGCGTGGTCACCACGCCATCGGCCAGGTTCAGTATGTGCAAAGTCGGACCGGTCAGCAGGAAGGCGGTGTTGGTCGTTCCCTCGGAGAGGATGTCGAGGGCCACCCCCGTCGGAAGCGGAGCGTTGATACGCGCGCGCGGTGCCTGGACGCCGTCATTGGGCGGTGCCTGCACGTTCAGAGCGTTCTGCATCGTGTCGATGGTGTAGAGCGTCGTCGTGGTCGCACCGGCCATGCTGTTGATGTAAGCGCCCGCGACGATGCGCGGCATGGTGCCGGATAGCGGGCCATCGCCATGCTTGAGCGTGCCGTCACGCGCGACTTCGCCCGTCTCGACGTTCACGCGAAAATTGGTACCGTTCATGCCCATGAGGCGCAGTCGGTCGGGCACCGGGTTGAAGTCGGCGACGGCGCGACCACCAAATTCGAAGGGCATATTGAGCCGGCTGACCTGTGTGGCGCGGCCACTCGCGGGATCAATGGTGACGATCTGCCCTCGCTCGGTCACACCGTAGAGCATGCCATTGCTGGGGCGCTGGTCAATGCCGATGATGCGACCATCGGCGCCGGAGATGCGCATGGCGGGCATCGCACGCCGGGTTTCGCTGTCCATGCGAACAATATGATTGTCGGCGGTAAGGCCGATCAGCATGGCGGCCTGAGCTTGCGCGGCGGCGAGAAAGGCGACGCTGCCCAGCAGCGCGAGGCGAAGAGTGTTTTTCATGGGCTTTGCTCCGTGTCGCGGGGCGGAAGCGCCTCGCTGGTATCACTACGGAGCGGTGCGCATCGCAGATGCAGCCCAACCTCGAAAAACTAGGAACTCCCCGCCGTCGTCAGCCGCCCGATGAACAAAATCGGCCCCGTGGGGCGTCCCGTTGGCGAACCACCAGGCGGTTCGAGGGTGATCTCAATCAGCATGCCGGGCTCAGGCCGAATGGTCTGCGGCGTCACGGAGAAGCGCCCACTTGCAGGCACGATGCCCAGCGAGGTCGGTGCCGTCGCGCCCTGCGCCAATGCCCAGAGCTGCATCACGCGCCCCGCTTCCACACCGCGCGGATTGAGTGCCGAGAGCCGTATCTCGCCACGCTGCGCCTCGACGAGGAAGGCAGGCTGATCTGTGCTGGTCAGCAGCACGGTCATCAAGGAGGCGGCAGGCGGTGGGCGCAGCACCAGGAGAGCGGCCAGGCTTGCAGCCAGAGCGCTCGCGCCTAGGCCAAAGGCCGGCCAGGGGAAGCGCCACCGCGCCTGTTCTGGCGCAGCTCCATCCAGTGTGGCCTCGATTCGTGTCCAAAGCGCGGGCGGCGGTGCCTCGGGCGTGGCCAGGTCCTGCAAGGGGGCAAGGCGTTGTTCCCAATCCGCCACCAGCGCGGCAAGTTCCGCATCGTTGGCCATCAGCGCGCGTAATTCCGTTGCCTCATGCGCTTCGAGGGTGCCCAGCACATACTCCGCCGCAATGGCATCACGGGTCATGTCAGGCACTCCCTCAGGCTCAACAAACCACGCCTGATCCAGGCCTTCACCGTGCCGAGTGGCAATTCCAGCCTCGCGGCGATCTGCGGATGGGAGAGACCATGCACAAAGGCCAGCAGGATGCCTTGACGATTCTTCTCGGGCAGGCCGGCCAGGCATTCACGCAGCCGCACGGTATCCTCGCCGGATGCGAGGGTTTCGAGCTGATCGGCCTCGACGGGCGTATCGCCCAGCGTCGCGTCATCGGTCGGGATTTCGCGACCGCGTCGGCGAGCGATGTCGAGTGCTGCGTGGCGCACCACCGAGCCAAGCCAGGCTTCTGCCGCACCGCGATCAGGGTCATATTGCGCCGCGCGCCGGGCAATCTTCACGAACCCGTCATGGACTGCGTCGGACGCCGCATCTCGGTCGCGCAGAATGGCCATGGCCACGCCGAACAAGCGCACAGATTGCAGCATGTAGAGCGCCTGCAAAGCCGCACGGTCCTCAGCGGCGACACGCGCCAGAAGGCGAGCGGCCTCGCTCACCGGATCAATTGCTGCATCCGGCCGAGCAAATCCCGCAGGTCCAGGCCGGATTCGGCGGGCGCGGGCGCCGTGCCGGGAGGCTGGGCGCGGCGGAAGCGCTCCAGCGCGGCGGGGGTCTCGGCCAGGCGCAATTCCTTTGGTTCGGTGGCGGCGGTGGTGTTGCTGCCGAGGCCCGACATTCGCACCAACGCGCGCCCGGCCGTGGTGAGCTCCTGCGCGGCGCGGGCGGCATCGGCACTGCGCGGGGTGCAGATCAGGTTGCGCCCTTCCAGGCTGCAGGGAAGTTCCATCACGGCATTGGTGTCAAAGCGAAGCTGGGCCACACCCGCCACGGCGAGGAGCCCGCGCGCGGCGGAGTCGAGCGAAAGATCGCGTGCGGTGACCGCCGGCACCAGGCGCCCGCCGCGATCCACCACTTCCAGGGCGAGGCCTGCGCCCACGCTTGGGCGTTCCACCCAATCGCGCAGGCGCAGGATGCAGGCGGTGCGGTCAGTCATGCGGTCCGTCACGCAGCCAAGCTGCCAGGAGCCTATGTTCTCAGGAGCAGAAGGGCGCGCATCCTGGGCCGCGACGGCGAAGGGCAGCAGAAAAAAGACGATGGCAAGCTTGTTCATGGTTGCTACCTTAGCATCGAATGGAGCGACGGGCATGCGCAACTTGGAACTCGCCGATGGCACGCATGTGGCAACGCTGGGCCAGGGCACTTGGCATATGGGCGAGCGTGGCGGCAACCGAAAGGCCGAAGTCGCGGCCCTGCGCGCCGGCCTCGATCTGGGGATGACCCTTGTGGATACGGCGGAAATGTACGCCGACGGCGGCGCGGAGGTGGTGGTGGGCGAGGCCATTGCCGGCCGGCGGGATGAGGTGTTCCTCGTCTCCAAGGTCTATCCACACAACGCCTCACGCAGCGGCCTGCCCCAGGCCTGTGAGCACAGCTTGAAGCGACTCCGCGTCGAGTGCCTGGATTTGTATTTGCTGCATTGGCGCGGCTCCGTTCCTCTGGCCCATACGGTGGAGGCCATGGAGCGGATGCGAGCGGCGGGAAAAATCGCCCGCTGGGGTGTCTCCAATCTCGATGTGGAGGATCTGAAGGAGTTGGACGCGGCGCTGCCCGACTGCGCCGCCAACCAGGTGCTGCTGAACCTGGAGCATCGCGGCGCTGAGTTCGACCTGCTGCCCTTCTGCCGCACGCGGCGCATGGCGGTGATGGCCTATTCACCCCTGGGCCAGGGCGGCGCGCTGCTGGGACACAAAACCCTGGCCACGCTCGCGGCCGCGCGCGGATGCTCACCCGCGCAGATTGCGCTGGCCTGGACGCTCTCGCTGCCCGGGGTGATCAGCATCCCCAAGGCCACGTCGTTGGGCCATTTGCGCGAGAATGCTGCAGCGCTGGATATTCACCTTAGCGCCGAGGAACACGCCGCGCTGGATGCCGCCTTCCCGCCCCCGCGCCGCAAGCAATCCCTGGCGATGATCTAGCCGCTTTTTCAGCCCGCCTTCACCGGCTTTGCAGGCGGAAGCTGCACGCGGATGGAGAGTTCCTTCAGGCGGATTTCCTCCACCGGCGCGGGCGCGCCCATCATCAGGTCCTCCGCCTGCTGGTTCATGGGGAAGAGGATGACCTCGCGGATATTGGGCTCATCGGCCAGCAGCATGACGATGCGGTCAATGCCGGGTGCGGAGCCACCATGCGGCGGCGCCCCATAACGGAAGGCGTTGAGCATGCCGCCGAAGCGCGCCTCCACCACCTCCGGCCCATAGCCCGCGATCTCGAAGGCCTTGAGCCTGATG
>Ga0335395_10001194_pt1 | contig 16509 bp, 14 predicted proteins | sample MAT02_FD_205744 | JGI IMG/M metagenome (GOLD analysis project Ga0335395, IMG submission 205744) | Freshwater microbial communities from Lake Fryxell liftoff mats and glacier meltwater in Antarctica - MAT-02 (spades assembly) (version 2) ...
ACCTTTTTCGCATCCGCGCAACCGTCAAGAGTTGCGGGAAACGAAGGAGTATTATGAACTTCGGAACTATGCTTTGAATTTTCTCGATCACCATTTTACGCAAGATGAATGATATCAATTCCGGTTGTACCGGAATGATATAGAGTCCGTTAGCATCAGAATGATATAAATGGAGGACACGGCAGTGCCGTGTCCCTACAATTGATCGTGGTAGGGACACGGCACTGCCGTCTCCTAATTTCGGGTAATATTAATTCCGATAGCGTTCATCTTGAGTGTTTTCTAAAGATTTGCGATCGGCACTTCCTCAACTAATTCAGCTAACTCAAACTTAAACACCTGCGAATAGAAATAGAATTCACCATCCAGAGTTCTTTTGATATTTTCAGCGCGCCGAAAACCGTGTTGTTCCCCTTCATAAGCTACATAAGCAACGGGTAAACCTTTTGCTTTTAAAGCCTCCACCATCATCTCTGCTTGATTGGGAGGAACAACTCGATCTTCCAATCCTTGAAAGAAGATTACAGGACAAGATAAACGTTCCGTAAAGTGTATCGGCGATCGAGCTATATACAAATCTTTTCGTTCAGGATAGGGCCCGATCAATCCATCCAAATAGCGCGACTCAAACTTGTGAGTATCTGTGGCTAAAGCCTCCAAATCACTCACCCCATAATAGCTCGCGCCAGCCTTAAAAACATCGCGGAAAGTCAGAGCACACAAAGTCGTGTATCCCCCTGCACTACCACCGGCGATCGCCATTCTGTCGCGATCGACTAAACCACTATCAGCTAAATATTTAGCACCGTTAGCACAGTCATCAACATCCACAATTCCCCAACTATCTTGGAGTCTTTTCCTATATTCTCGACCATAACCAGTGCTACCGCCATAATTCACATCCAGGACAGCAAAACCTCGACTTGTCCAGTATTGAATCTTCAAACTCATGCTGCTAGAAGTCGCAGCAGTGGGGCCGCCGTGACTTTTGACCACCAGCGGTGGTTTTTCAGTTTCAGGGGCTGTGAAGTCCTGATTTTGCGGTGGATAGAAGAAACCGAAGGCCGTTAAACCATGTTCTGTCGGAAATGCGATCGGCTGCGGTATCGACAGATAACCTGTGTCAATAGTCAAATTAGTCGATCGGCGCAATACATCTACCTGGCCTGTCACTAAATTCAATTGTACAATAGCACTAGATTCAGTCGGCGAAGCTCCCAGAAAAATCACCATTTCTCCTACTACCTTGACCGCCAAAATATCAGTGTAAGGAGTTGCAACATTTGTCAACTCTTTTGTTGCCAAATCTAGACTTGCTAAATACCACTGTCCTTGCTGATTATAAGTACAAACAATCTTGCTTTCCGAGACAATAGCATAGGTAGACATCCCGAATACCCACTGAGGAAGTCCGAATTCAGCAGCCATTTCACACAGCCGTTCAATTCCAGCCTCCCCCCTTGCTAAGGGGGGATTGAGGGGGGTTCCAGCCTCCCCCCTTAGCAAGGGGGGATTGAGGGGGGTTCCAGCCTCCCCCCTTAGCAAGGGGGGATTGAGGGGGGTTCTATCCTCCCCCCTTAGCAAGGGGAGATTGTGGAGGGAGGTTCTATAAATATTCCACCAATTAGACTTATCAGAAACAAAATATAACACTCCATCCGGCGACCATTCAGGTTGAAAAATAGACTCTTCCAATCCACCAGCAACTAACTGTTTTTCGCCTAAATCACCATCAGCATTAATTGTTGCCACCCACAATTCTGTACCATCCCAAGGCATATTTGGATGGTTCCAACTAATCCACGACAACTGAGAACCATCAGGACTCAAACGCGGGGAAGCATAAAAATCATTCCCCTGAGTTAAAATTTGAATATCTTTGCCATCAGCCAAATTAACGCTCACAATAGTATTGACAGATTCACCTTCTCCTGTATGATCTTCACGCACGCAAATTAGGCAATTTCTTTGCTTGTCAACTATGGCATCTGCATACCGACAATTAACCGCCGGTGTCAGAGGTTCTGGCGGGGAATCTAATGTTTGACAATAAATACGCTGGTCGGCAAAATGAGAAAAATATATCACACCACTAGCAACAGCAAAGGAAGCGCCACCATACTCATGAACGCGAGTGCGAACATTAAAAGGTGGCGGCGTCACATCGCTGATGGTACCGTCGGGAGTGCGTTGCACAATCACGCTTCTTCCAGCTTCCGAAGGTCTTCCTTCAACCCAGTAAATGTCATCGCCATCGATCGCAATTTGTCCAAGTCCCACAGTTCCCGAAACAATTAAATCTGAGGTAATTGGCGATTTCCAAGAGCCGTAAGGTGATATTGTGTTCATATAGGTGAGGCAGTTGTGTTTTCAGAACAAATAAATTTATATTTTTACTTTACAATATTTTGGGGAGCGATGTTAATATTGTGCCGCTACTCATTTAAACTTAATCTAGACTAACTATCTTAGGGAACACAAAAAAATAATGCGAATTTTATTTGTATCCGCCGAAGCAGCACCCTTAGCCAAGGTAGGCGGTATGGGAGATGTCGTCGGGGCTTTGCCAAAATTTTTGCGACGGATGGGCCATGATGTCCGCATCTTTATGCCCTACTACGGGTTCATCCCCGACAAAATGGATGTTCCCAAAAAAGCGGTTTATGAAGGTGCGGCAATGTTTGAAACCTTCTCCGTTTTTGAAACTGTTTTGCCACGCACCGATGTTCCTTTATACTTAATGCAACATCCATCTTTCTTACCCCGTCGCGTTTACGGTGGTTTAGATGAAGACTGGAGATTTACTTTCTTTTCCAATGCTGCTGCGGAATTTTCTTGGAATCACTGGAAGCCGCAAATCATTCACTGTCATGACTGGCATACGGGAATGATACCTGTTTGGATGCACCAAGACCCGGATATCAGCACTGTTTTTACTATTCACAATTTAGCATATCAAGGGCCGTGGCGCTGGCGTTTGGAGCAGATGACTTGGTGTCCTTGGTATATGCAAGGTCATAATACAATGGCAGCGGCGGTACAGTTTGCCAATCGCGTAAATACAGTTTCGCCAACTTACGCCAAACAAATAAAAACAGCAGCTTACGGAGAAACCTTAGAAGGTTTGCTGTCTTTTCTGGGGGACAGGGTATCGGGAATTTTGAACGGAATTGATACTGAGTCTTACAACCCAGAGACTGACAAGTACATTCCTCAAAATTTCACTGCTGATACGCTTGAAAAGCGCCCTGCAAACAAAATTGCACTCCAAGAAGAAGTCGGTTTGGAAGTGAATAAAGGTGCTTTTTTAATCGGTATGGTGACGCGGCTGGTGGAACAGAAGGGCATGGATTTAATCATTCAGATGCTCGATCTATTCATGGCATATACCGATGCTCAGTTTATTGTACTCGGAACTGGCGATCGCTACTACGAAACCCAACTCTGGCAAATGACAGCCCGCTATCCCGGCCGGATGTCCACCCAATTACTCTACAATGAAGCCCTCTCCCGTCGCGTTTACGCAGGCTGCGACACCTTCCTGATGCCTAGTCGTTTCGAGCCCTGTGGCATCAGTCAAATGCTCGCCATGCGGTACGGATGCGTCCCTATGGTGCGTCGTACCGGTGGTTTGGTGGATACCGTCTCTCACAACGATCCGATCAATAATACAGGTACGGGTTACTGTTTCGATCGCTACGAACCCCTCGACTTGTTCACCTGCATGATCCGAACTTGGGAAAGTTTCCGCTACAAAGATAAGTGGAAAGAACTGCAACAGCGCGGCATGAGAGAAGATTTTAGCTGGGATATTTCTGCGAGGGAATATGTCAAGTTGTACAGAGATGTTTTGGGACTACCAGTTGAAGAATCTGTACCAGAAGAACAGTTGACAGTTGACAGTTGACAGTTGACAGTTGACAGTTAACAGTTGACAGTTGGCTGTTGGCTGTTGACAGTTGTTAGTTCCAATGCCCTATGCCCAATGCCCAATGCCCTATGCCCTATGCCCTATGCCCAATTCCCAATTAATCAAATAAATCGAGAGGTAAATGACCATAAGTTTCGCTAATTCCTCCTTCCTCAGAAGATTGACAGCACACCAAAACGCCACGATAAGTTCCGATATAGCTGTCAACATAATAGGAACCTTTCAAAGTATTAAATTTAATATAAACTGAACCTGTATATGAGGCAACAGAATTGGGATCTAAAACAGGTTGATATCCCAAAGCTGTTAAATAGCTTTTCACAGCACAAAAACCTTCATCTGTCGAAGACGCGCAAACCCCCAGCATTTGATAATCTGACAAACTTGCTACCAGCAAGATAGCTTGACGGAGTTCTTGTTTTTTCAGTAGCGATGCTACAGATTGCATATCCAGACAAGTGAAGTCTTTGAGGATTTGCTGTGCTGTTTCAAGGGTTAGGGTAGTCTGGTTTTGAGTAGACATTAATTGTATTGTTGACAGTTGACACTTCGGCTCCCTGAGCGTAGTCGAAGGGTCGAAGGGCCCAGGGCAATGCAGTTGACAGTTAATAGTGGATCATAGCATTGTGCGATCGCCTCCATTGCACAATTTACCTAGATTACCCAAAAAATAGCAAAAACTATCTGAATATTACTGAATTTGCCTCCATTAATGGTAAAGATGAATAATCAAAAGACCTGTGAGGAGACGATGAAGAACGAGCAACTGCTAGAAAACCGGAAAATTTCCCTAAATTTCTTGTTTCGACTGCTACACAAAACCAAAATCATCTACTTGCTTCTGATATTTTTAATCAGTATCGGTATTTCAGGATGGACTGTAGAATCTTATTTTGTTAGAATCCCCATTCTCGGCTTTCACGACATAGTAGATATCCAAAATCCAGCCGAGTTACCACCTCGCAGACACACTTTTCCAATTGACTACGCCAAACAAGATTTTTCAGTATTTTTAGAATACTTATTTAAAGAGAACTACTGGTTTCTATCATCTCAAGACTTGTACACATATTTTATTGACAAGTCCAAGCCATTACCAAGTCAACATGAGGGTCAAAGACCGATTATGATCACCTTTGATGACGGATATAAAGGTGTTCATAAAAATGCACTTCCCATCCTAGAAAAACTGTCATTTATTTATAAAGAAAAGGGAAAATTTGTTCTGTTTGTCAATCCTCATTTTTTGGGTGTAGACATGGGTGGATATTTCTTACCTCACACTAGCTGTAATGATTTAAGAGAGGGATACAAAAAGGGTTTTTATGATGTTCAATCTCACGGCTTTACTCATAAAAATTTAACGACGCTTAGTGGCAAAAATTTAGAATTTGAAATTGCTAAATCTAAGTCGGCTTTGAGACAATGTATGAGCAATTTAGACAAGAATAAACTTGTCGGTGCTCACATAGCCTATCCCTATGGTGCATCAGATAGGGAAGTGGAAAGTATTTTGCCTAAATATCATTTAACTGGGTTTTTGTACGATGACAATTTGTTGAGAGTAAGCCGACTGAGAAATAACTATCGCATTTCTCGGATGACTGTTAGCAAAGATATGTCACCTACGGATTTAATTCGGATAGCTGAAAGGGGTTCTACTTTAAGAAAGAGAAGGTGGTTTTAGTTGAAATAGAGTTGATAGGAATTTTTTCACTTCAGATGAGTCCACGCTTTTTTAGCTTTGCTAGCGCATCTTCGGCTGCATTTTTTTCGGCATCTTTTTTACTTTTACCTTTACCTTCTCCATAGGGTTTTTCTGCGACATAAACTTTAGCCAGAAATTCGGGAGTATGAGGTGCGCCTCCTGCTTGGATTGTCACATATTTGGGAGGAGTTGTGTCACCGTTGGCTTGTACCCATTCCTGAAAGCGGTTTTTTGAGTCTACAAGGTTTTTTGGCCCAGCATCAGACTGAGGATAAATCATACTATCAGCAACTGGAATAAACAGCTTTTTAACAAAGGCGCGGACAGGTGTAATGGTTGAGTCGAGATAGTACGCACCAATAATAGCTTCAAAAGTATCGCAAAGCAAAGAGGGATTTTGGCGACCTTTATCTTGTTCTGCCCCTTTTCCCAGGCGCATTAACTTACCTATACCTAGTTGTTCAGCAAACTTTGCTAGCTGATTCTGATCGACTAATCCAGAGCGCAAGCGAGTTAATTGAGCTTCACTAAAATCTTCATAGCGCTTGTACAAAATTTCGCCGACTAGATAACCTAGCAGGGCATCGCCGAGAAATTCTAGTCGTTCGTTGTGTTCGCCTGCTTCTGGGTATTCGTTAACGTAGGAACGGTGAGTGAGCGCATGAATGAGAAGTAATTCATTTTTAAATTTTGGAAGTTTGTACATTTTTATGTCTTGACTTGCTGGGAAATTAATAGGATCGAAAACGTCTCTATATTAGCCGGAGTTTTTTTAGTGCAGCTTCAGCAGCACGTTTTTCAGCTTCTTTTTTACTGCGACCGCTACCTTGACCGTACACTTGTCCATTTACGCGCACTTCCACAGTAAATTCTTTAGCATGATCTGGCCCTGCCTCCTGGATTGTGATGTATTGAGGGGTAATTGGCCCGATATTCTGCTGTACCCATTCCTGAAACCGATTTTTTGGGTCTACAAGAATCTTAGAGTCCGGTTTTGGCTGAGAAGAAATAATTTCTTCCACTACTGACGTAAATTGCGGTTCTATAAAATCCCGGACTGCCTCAATGCCAGAATCGAGAAAATACGCGCCGATAATTGCTTCAAAAGTATTGCTGAGCAACGACTCTTTAGCAGTGCCTCCACTTGTTGCCTCACCGTTGCTTAACCGCATCCATTTGCCAATGTCTAACCCGATCGCAAACTTCGCTAATTGTGCATTATCTACTAACACAGAACGTATGCAAGTCAGTTCACCCTCACTTTTCTTTGAGTAATCACGATAGAGATACTCAGCGCTCAGGAAAGTTAACAAGGCATCACCGAGAAACTCTAGCAGCTCGTTATCTTCGCTGACTGCTCTAGGATTTTCGTAAAGGTACGATCGGTGAGTGAGTGCCTGATTTAGCAGAGAAGCATCCTGAAAAGGCAGTTTTTTGAGGATTTCATCTAATCTCTCTCGAATGCGTTTTTCTTCATCAGGGGAGACAACTGAACCCTGGCGAGTTTCGTAACGGGTTTGCTCTTGAGACAAGATTCGCAGGACTTCTAGCTTTTGTTTTTCTACATTATCTGCCTGTTCAAATGCAGATACAGCCTTGAGGAGTATGGCAATTCTGTCGAGGGCGCGATAGGTCTCATCTATGGAAATACTAGATTGGTGGGCCCATTGGTTGCGGACATTGATCAGCTCACTCACTAAAGTGCGTTCGGCTTGACCTAGGTTTTTTTTGAAGACTTTATCCCACTGTCTTGACATGACTATCAGTGGTGCAGAAACATCCTCGCGCAGAAGGTCTGCGACTTTGCGCTTCGAGGTTTGGTGATCGGGGAGATGTGATGTGGCGACTGTCAGCCAGCGATCGCCGTAAACTGCCTGCATCTCTTGCTCGACATAAGGATACAATCCCTGACCTAGAAGATTTAAAGCTCTGCTAACTCGTTCGTGATTGCTAATAGTCATGTGTTGTTTTTCCCGAAATTTCTTTCTTGTTGCTACATTAAAGGTTCGGAATTTTTCGGAGCATACTACAGCCAAGCTAGATGCAATCTATGTGTTAAGTTCAGCCCTGTCCTGGTCTCTTCTCCGCTTTCAGTCATTCAAACAGTGAATGTACTTCGCCAAAGAAACTGGGTTTTTTGCAGAATCTGGGGGCTGTAACGAAGTATTGTCGCAAAAACCCGGTTTCTGGGTCTCCCGTAAAACCAAAGAAACCGGGTTTTTTACTGAATCTGTGGGCTGGAACCAAATATTGTCGCAAAAACCCGGTTTCTGGGGCCCTCGTGCAAGCAAAGAAACCGGGTTTTTTACTGAATCTGGGGGCTGTAACGAAGTATTGTCCTGAAAAACCCGGTTTCTGGGCCCCGCCTTAAAAAACAAATTGTAAAAATATGTTGCAATGTTTTAAATGCTGTGTTACATTAGTTTACATAAGGTTGAAATTAAACGAGGTTTATGATCATGGAAAACAAAGACGCAAAACTTGGCTTCACAGATTTTGCTGAAACCTGGAATGGTCGTTTGGCGATGCTGGGATTCGTGATTGGCCTGGCTACCGAATATATCACCGGTCAAGGCATTCTCTCTCAAATCGGTTTGATGTAATCAGACCCAAAATATGTAGTTCTGGCGTGTATCGCTTCATTTGTGCGATCGCCAGATCAAAAAGCCTCCTTCATCAATACTGAGGGAGGCTTTTAAATTCTTATCTAAAAAATTATCCTACCCGAACAAGTCAAAAAATTTGTCTGGTCAATTTTTAATTGCGATCGCGCAAAATGAACTAAGCGATTCTCACAGGTTCCAAAACTGCCAATTTAGACATCAAAGGAGATACCTTGACCAAACTTTCAAGTTTGCGAGTCCGCTGTCTGTCACCTAAAATGATCTGCGAAAGATCCGGCATTTCCTGCCAACAGTGCGAACAGAACAAGTAAACGCGATTGTGGCGGGCGTGTCTGAGTAATTGAGAGGAGCAACAAGGGCAACTATTCATGATATTTTAAACCTTTTTTAACTAAAAATAACTCAAAAATGGATTCTACACAGTCACTAATGCTCAGGGTGTCCCAACTCCAGATGCCATGACTAAAAGCTGGTTTCACTGCCAACTTTTAATGTCTCCCAAGTAAAGCTTTTGGGGGCCCAACAGTAGCAACACGATGAGAAGTTGAGGGAGCCAAGGGGCACAAGAGAAGCCCCAAATAAAGCAGCCCAGTCCTGCCAAAGCCAGAAGCACAAAGATATCTTGAGAGGTTTGCCAATAGACCCAGATGGCTGCCAGAGAAACTATCAGTAGTAAAATGTAAGCTGAGGGCATAGTGGTCATCTCGGAAGGTGTTTGTCAAAATTCAGGGTTGATCCCTGAAGACTGATTTAAAGTTAAAACTAAAACCTGAAGAACTTATGAAGACTAACAAGATTTTACAAAAAGTCAAATACTCCTGCTAGTTTATAAGAAGAAATACGGAAAGCGGAAAACGAGCGAGACTTTAGTCCGCTCGATGTAAGCGATGCGGGGACTTCAGTCCCATTGAATCTTTCTTAAATCTATTTTAGGAAAAGTCCCGATCTTTTGGATTTGTCGTGCTATACTACAAAAGTCAAGGTTAAACTCCTTTGCCCGAAGTGAAACAGAGACTCAGACACACTTTTAGGCATAAACCGGGGGACGCAGAGCGGCGAGAACTCTTAAAACAGCCAGGGACTAAACAAACAGTCCCAAATCCAGCAAACAAAATAATTTTCTTTTTGTTAAGTAGGGTAGGGCATACCCGAACTCGCTTGTCAATATCCTAGTACGCTTTTGGAGATAGACCCTCTTAGGGTGACTGCGAATCAGGCTCGTTAATTGGTAGGATTCTACGGTTAAAAGGTTTGAGTATTGCCGAAAGGACGCAACACTTAAAGGTCAGTCGCTGAATTAAGAATCTCAGTGGTTTTAACCCGCTTGAGTGTCAAATTCTTTCTGAAACTAAGCAGGAATTTGTTGTCGAGGCTACAAAGTTAAATGGGCGATCGCCTAGGACGATCGATCCCAGCCCAAAACTTTAGCCACCTGACTGGCCAAAAACATGGGTTCAAAAGGCTTAGCAATCACGCTTGCCACCCCCAAATCGGCAAACATCCGCCTGTCGTTAGCCAAAGCTTTAGCCGTCAGTAAAATTACGGGAATGTGCTGGGTAGCACTATTGGCTTGCAACTGTCGAAAAGTAGTAGGCCCGTCTTGGTCCGGCATCATCACGTCCAAAAGAATAGCATCAGGCTGTTGGGCTAGTGCCTTAGCCACACCCTCTTGACCAGAACTCGCTGTCAGCACTTCCCAGCCCCCGACGACTTCAAGACTGACTTGAGCCATTTCCCGAATATCTTCGGCATCGTCAATAATCAATATGCGTTTAGCGGTCAAAATAAACATCTTTTTTTTTTTTTAATTAAGAACTGATCTGAGGGTAGAACTTAAATGTGAATATTTTGTAAAGCCAGGTGTTTTTTCCTAAGTATTTATCCTGAATTGTCAAAATTCTACCCTCTATCTTCTATTTTTTACCTTCTACCTTCCTTTGACTTTCTGCATCCTGAAAAAGTGGCAAAGTTAAGAAAAAAGTGCTGCCTTCCCCCAAAATACTTTCCACCCAAATTTTGCCACCGTGATCCTGCACGATGCTGCGACAAATAGCCAGGCCCAAACCAGTGCCACCCTTTTGTCGAGAATCAGAAGCATCAACCTGTTGAAAGCGTTCAAAGATAATCTCCAGCTTATCTGCCGGAATTCCGCGTCCTCGGTCTTTCACCGCAATCAGGATTTCCGAATCGGAGATTGGCAAGTGGGGACTGCCGAGCGCACAATTAGGAGACGACGCCGACTTGAACCCAGGTTTGTTTGCCAAATCCTGATTTCCCCGCAACTCTGCGCTGAGCCAAATCGTAGCGCCCTGGGAGGAGAATTTTATGGCATTGCTAAGTAAATTAGTCAAGGCCTGAATTATGCGATCGGGAACAGCCAGCAATTGAGCATTCACAGGCACTACCGACAGCATAACTCCAGCCTGCTGGGCCATTGCCTGCATCTCCTCTACAGCCTGAAGCATCAGTTCAGCGGCATTGCAAGTTTGCTTGATCGCAGTGCCATAACTCGACTCCATCCGTTCTAAATCGAGGATGTCGTTGATCAAGCGCACCAAACGCTCTGTGTTTTTCACAGCAATCGACTGCATCCGCTTGGCTTTTTCCGGTTGATTGTCGAGGACACCACTGTTGAGGAGGGCGAGAGCGCCGTAAATCGAGGTCATAGGTGTCCGCAGTTCGTGGCTGACAACCGAAATGAATTCATCTTTCATTCGTTCGACGGCAAGGCGATCGGTGATATCTTTAAATGTCACCACAGCCCCAATAATTTCGCCACCTTCTCGCATGGGGGCGACGACGTACTCAACGGGAAAACTCGTGCCATCTCGCCGACAAAACACCTCATTGGTGACACGACGCGCCTTTCCGTCTTGCAAGGTTGCTAAAATTTGACTGTTGATTTGATTCGGAAGCGGTTGAGTTTCTGTTGGGTGTATGAGATGGACTGTGGGAAGTGGAGAACCTGGATTGATGTCTGTTGCAGGAGACTTTTGGTCGATCGCCTGTGGGCAGTCCTCTTGTCTCCGATGTATAGTTTCATGGAGCGGTCGATCGATCAATTCTTTCGATTCGCAGCCAGCCATTCTCACCGCCGCCGGATTGACAAAAGTAACTTTTCCGTGTCTGTTCAATCCGCAAATGCCTTCTCCTGCGGAGAAAAGAATCATTTCGGTTTGATGACGGAGTTGTTCGAGGGCTTTTTCGACTTGCTTACTGTCGCTGATGTCTCTGGCGATGGTGGAAACGCCGGTTATTGCTCCTGTGGCATCTTTAATCGGAGAAATAGTCAGCGAAACATCTATTTGTTTACCGTCTTTGCGTAGGTGAAGGGTTTCATAATGGTCGATGGTGGCTCCAGCCCGAATGTTTGCCAGAATTTGTGACATTTCGTTGGGGCGTGAGGGTATGGCTAAAATCTCGATCGACCGCCCCTTAACTTCCGCCGCCCCATAGCCATAAATATTCTCTGCTCCCGCGTTCCAGCTCATAATCGTCCCGGCGAGGGATTTACCGATGATGCCATCATCGGAAGACTCGACAATCGATGCTAAGCGGACGAGTTCATCTCTAGCTTGCTTGTGTTCGGTGATGTCGCGGCCCAAAATCACCATACTTTTGCGATTGCCGTCGGGGTAAAATAAGGGTATTTTAATTACGTCGTAGATTTTAGTAGTACCGTCCGATCGAGGAATGACTTCTTCACCCCTAGAAACAGTACCGCGATACCATGCTGCTCGATCGCTAACTTCGCAGGCCACCAAAGCTTCCCGATAAAAGGTGCTGAGTTCTCCTAGCTCAGAGTCATGGAGTCCGCGATATTCATCTGGGGAAAGCTCGAACAGTTCCAGTATTGCTTGATTTGCCTCTTGCCACCTGCCGTCCCCATCTTTGAAACAGACAAGATCTGGCATCGCATTCATCAGAGAATTGAGATAGGAATTCGATCGCAGTGTGGCTTGTACCTCCACCCGCTTATCGATTTCCCGTTGCAGGTTTTCGTTGTTTTTTTGCAGGGAATCGATCGACAAACTTGCTGCAAAAGTCCGTTCTTTAACTACTTCCTGAATTTGGTGGAGTTCCAGAGACAACTGCCGGCGGGCTAACAAATTTTCCACCCTGAAATGGAGTTGTGTGGGAGCGAAGGGACTGAGGAACAAATCGTCAATTCTGCCTTCAAGTTGTTCTGGGGTCAGCAGAAATGGCGACTCTGTATCCGCAGAATTTCGGGATTCGCCAACCAGCAAAAACGGTAAAAATAGGGGTTCAGATGCTGTTTTTAAGGTTTTTATAACAGAGTCGAGGCGATGGAAAGTTGGCTCGTCGAGAATACACAAGTCAAAAGGGATATTGGGAACTTGGACATGAGAGTTGGAGCTGGTGGCGCGATCGGGTATAATCACCTCGTGTTTGCTGTCGAGGTATTGCATCGGCAAATGTTGTTGGTGGCGATCGAGCAAAACCAGAATACGGCTCATTTTTTGTTGGTTATTTGTTGTTTGTTGTTGGTTATTTGTTATTTGTTATTTGTTATTTGTTGTTATTTGTTATCATTTGTTGTTGGTGATTGGTAATTTTTGAGTTCCTGCCAATAACCAATAACCAATCACCAATAACTAATAACCAATAACCAATAACCAATAACTATTTAAGGCATTCCGATCGCAATTAAAGCATCTTCCGGCAAACAGCTAGAAAAACGCTCCTCTTCCGATAAAACCGCAATCAAGCGCAGTGACCAGTCCGGCATAATCTGCAAATCCGCCCAAGGTACTGCTACCTCCAAACATTTATCTAACCCAACTTGAACACGGCTGATGCGGGGATGCCACTCATCGTGTTCTCCGGCTTCCTGAAACAAAATCGATTTCGTCAGCAAATTAATCCCTAACTGATGACGGAATCGATAGTTTAACGGTGCACTATCCGGCAAATCCGACAGGGGAATCAGACTATTGTGCATCGTGCGATCGGTATAAAACCAGAATAAATTCAACTCCGGCGGACAGTCAATTCCCGGCCGAACACCCGCATTGAAATCAACCCGAATGTAAAAATTCAAGTGGTCAACCCCGTACCAAATCCGCTGAACTGCCGAACTGCGGTGCATTGTACCCCTCGCTCCCCCCACTTCAATCCGGCCGGCTTTGTCCCAATCCTGTTCGTCGCCGATACCGTCAATCACCGGATGAATAAAGCTCAGAGGTTGGTGGTCGCCTTGAGCTTCATGAGCCTCTACTTGCCGGCGTACTTCCGGGGGTACTGGCTCGCCGAGAGCTTCGTAAATTGCTGCTACGTGTTCCCGGAATAGCTGATCGAACATGGCATCTTGGTTCGACGTGTGACCTTCGCCAAACCACCAAAACCAGTCGGAACCTTCGGCGGCATAAAGTGCTTCCCAAGCTTCGGGATTGCTTTCTTCTGTGGCTTCTGGATGGTTTGCCAATACTTGCCTAGCTGCGCCTAACAAATCCCAAGCACGATTTTTTGCGGGGTCTCCGATCCAAGTTGTGAGGGAACCGTCTACCCAAGAACCGGTGTGGAGTTGGGCTGCGGGAATTGTTTCGGTTGCTGGGAATTTGTCGAGAAATTCGGAGACTGTCACCAGTTTAATATCTGGGTCGAGACTGAGGGTTTCATAGAGGGATTCTAGGAAGGGTTTGCCGTCTTGGGGATAGAATTCCCAGCAATTTTCGCCATCTAGGGCGATCGTCACTAACCACGGATTTTCTAAGGATGTGCCACCACCTGACTGTCGGTGTTTGAGAGTTCGCGCGATCGCCTCTAAGTGTCCCACTAAATCTGATGCTGCTTTTTCCGGTTCCATCGAACCGTAGGTAAATCCGATCAAATCAGACAATCTGTGGTCTCGAAATACTATGGCTAAATCACCGTCAGGAGTTTCTAAGCGGTAAGGGCGATATAACAATTCTGGTTCGCAGACATTCCCAGCACCATCGCGGTTGAAAAAGTGTTTAATTGTCCCTCCCAATACTGCTTCGTCCGAGACTATCCATTTAAACCCTTGTTTGGCAATGTAAGGCAAGATTTCCGGGCTGACTGCCTGTTCCGACGGCCACAAACCGCGAGGTTCGCAATGGAACCTATCTTGATACATTTCCCAGGATTTTCTGAGGTGTCTGGGAATATCTTCTGCCCACTGAAACCGATGTTGTGGCAGCGTCATGTTGGGGATAGCTACGCGGCCGCAATTGGTGTCTGCCAGCAGCGGCAAAATCGGGTGTGTATAGGGGGTTGTGGAGACTTCTAGTTGTCCCTCAGCTTGCATTTGATGGTGCTGGGGAATGATGCGGGCGAGGATTTCCTTTTGTTTTGAGTAGATTTTTTGGCGATCGGTCAACCTAAAATTTTGTCCTTTTTCCAGCCACCCAGCAATCTCCGGGTCATCCCAAAACAGCGGGTCAATCCAAGCTAAATTATGCCATGCTAATAAGTCACCAAAATCTTGCACGTTCCAGTTTTCCAAACACCACTGAATTCCCTTTTCTTGCCGCTGGGTGTAGAGTTGATCGTAGCGGGGATGTGGCTGAATTAGGGTGTGGTAGTTAGCATCAAAAAAGTGCTGTAAAATAAATTCTTGTTCTTGGATGTTTAAATTTTCGGCTGGCTTTAAAGCTACTGCCAAGTAAGGGTCTAATGCTCGGTCTGCGATGCAGTCTTCTATCTGCAAAATCAGCGACGGCACGAGATTTACGGTTTGATGCAGTTTGGGATATTTTGCCAGAATCAGCACTAAATCCAAGTAATCTTTGACTCCGTGCAAGCGCACCCAAGGCAGTCGGTATTGAGCCTCTGTTGCGTTAGCAGATACTCTGGATTTGTACAGCGGTTGGTGTTGGTGCCAAATGAAGGCTACATATAGGGGGTGAGACATTACTCTAGTCCTTAGTCATTAGTTAGCAGTCATTAGTCAGCAGTCATTAGTTAGCAGTCATTAATCGGCAGTCATTAATCGGCAGTATGATTTATTAGTCATTAGTTGCTTTCTCTACTTGTTACTACTGACTAATGACTACTGACTAATGACTACTGACTAATGACTACTGACTAATTACATTACCTGTTCGACTTCGGAGATTTCTGGGATTGCTTCGCGCAGGCGACGTTCTATGCCCATTCTGAGGGTCATTGTGGAACTGGGGCAAGAGCCACAAGCTCCTTGCAGCCGCAGGTGTACGACGGGGCCATCGATTTCTACCAGTTCGACGTTGCCACCATCGGATATTAGATAGGGGCGCATTTCATCGAGAACTGTTTCGACGTTATCTCTTGTTAGTGCTAGTGTCGTCATATTTAACCTTCCAGATTATTTACTGCTGATCTCGATCGCACAATTACTTGCTGTTGATGCTCATATGATAATCGAAAAACCTGTTTTATTTAGGAAATTAGGTTTTTCGATTGGCTCTACACTAATGCTGGTTCTAGGAGTTTGACGTTGGAGTAGTTGAACTCGGTTGTTGTGAGTTGACCTTGTTCTTTCGATCGCACTACTTGCTTGGTCATCACATAATAGTCACCTATTTTGTCGAAAGTATCTTCAAATTCGAGCTCTCTGGTGATTTCATCAGTTTGGGGGTTGCGAAAAACAGCATCGTAGTGACTAGCCAAAGAACCTTCGGGCGTCTCTAAGCTTTTGTGCGTGTCAATTACGAAAGCCATCCGGCCCATCACCCGGCTGACTTGACAAATTGACAAACCTCGGATCTTATAATTAGATCCCATTGAGTCACCTTGCACCAAGATGTCCACAGCGTCCGTGTCGTCCTTCTCGCCGAGGGTGAAACTATTTTTGCCGTGGGATTTTTCAAATGTTGAGCGTTTGCGGTGCGTGACAATATCGCGCATTTGAGTGTAGACGCTTTGCTGCACTTCCTCGTCTGCAATGCCACTCACTTCGACAGTCATGTCTTGCTTAATCGAAACATGACCCGTGTATACTTCGTCGCCCTGCTTGAGTTCGATATCGGCAGTGTAACCGGGAAAGTTGGAGTCCCAGGTGTAGCGGTGTTCGTAGGCAGCGCGAAATAAATCGCGAGCGTTTGCTGTATCTGTCATAAAAAAGCTCGGTAAGTGGGAAACTCAGTGGCTTGAGCCTAGAGAGGGAAACAACGCGGGTGGTTTTAACCACCGTGAATCTTTCCATTACCGCCTTGGGATTGTTTGACTCTTGTGTACTTTTGTAATGTACTTTCAATGGGACAATTACCATTTCAAGCTTCACA
>Ga0335395_10001195_pt1 | contig 16508 bp, 13 predicted proteins | sample MAT02_FD_205744 | JGI IMG/M metagenome (GOLD analysis project Ga0335395, IMG submission 205744) | Freshwater microbial communities from Lake Fryxell liftoff mats and glacier meltwater in Antarctica - MAT-02 (spades assembly) (version 2) ...
GCTCTAGCTCTAGCTCTAGCTCTAGCTCTAGCTCTAGCTCTAGCTCTAGCTCTAGCTCTAGCTCTAGCTCTAGCTCTAGCTCTAGCTCTAGCTCTAGCTCTAGCTCTAGCTCTAGCTCTAGCTCTAGCTCTAGTACAGTGAAATACAACTAAAAGAACATGAATACACTGTGCGTATCGCTACGTGGCTTACGAGGGTGTATCCATGAAACAGACCGAGCTGCATTTGACGGACGCGGACCGATTCATCGTCGAGGAAATTCGTAGCAAGGGGCTTCATCGCGCGCGAGAAGTGAATCGAGCGCATGTGCTGTCTTGCCTGGATCGCGGTGTCCCCGAGACGCAGATTCTGAAGGTGCTGGGTATGGGCCGAACAGCCTTGTGGCGAACCCGCTTGGCATACTTGCAAGGCGGCGTCGAGCTTGCGGTCTTCGATGTGGCACGCCCTGGGCGACCCAGGCAATACGGCACCGACGCAGAGGCGCGAATCACGGCACTGGCATGCTCAGCACCCCCGCAGGGACGCGGGCGTTGGACACTGGCTGAACTCGAACGTGCCGCACGCCAAGAGGCCGACCTCGGCACAGTGAGCCGGGAAACCGTGCGGCGCATGCTAAAAAAAAACGATTTCAAACCTTGGCGCCGACTGATGTGGTGCGTTGGTGCTCTGACTGAAGAGTACCGCTCTCGCATGTACAGCCTGCTCAAGCTCTACGCCAAGCCGCTTCACTCTGACGAGCCCGTCGTTTGCATCGATGAGAAGAGCCAACAACTGATAGGACACAGCCGTGCGGCGCTGCCCATGAAAGCGGGTTCGCCGACCAAGCAGGACTATGAATATGTTCGCAAAGGCACAGTCAACCTGTTCGTCGCCGTCGAGCCCAAGGCAGGGCAGCGCGTCGTCTGTGTCACCGAGCGCCGTTGCAAGACCGACTTCGTGGCCTTCGTGCAAACACTGCTGAGCGAGACGTACGCCACGGCACGTCGCGTTCATATCGTGCTGGACAACTTGAACACCCACTTTCGCAAATCCTTTGATGACGTGCTGGGTCGGCAAGCTGCTGCGCCGCGTGCGCTTTCACTACACGCCCAAACATGCGAGTTGGCTGAACATGGCAGAGATCGAGATTGGCATTCTGAGCCGCCAATGCCTGGACCGGCGCATTGCCAACCCACTTGAACTGCAAAGTGAGGTCGCCGCTTGGCAGGCCGAGCGCAATGCGCAGCATCGAACCATTGAGTGGAAGTTCACATGTCAAGATGCTGATCGAAAACTCAGTCGACATTATGTGCCGATATTTTCGGGTTGATGTACTAGCTCTAGCTCCAGCACCAGCACCAGCACTACACCAGCACCAGCACTACACCAGCACCAGCACTACACCAGCACCAGCACTACACCAGCACCAGCACTACACCAGCACTACACCCGCCACCTCCACCTGCACCAATGCAACATCCATGAAGCGGGCTTCGGTGCCCCGGGGTGACTCCAAGCTCAGCTTGTCGGGGGCGTTGAAAACCAGCGGCGCATCCACCAAGGAGAGGCCATGCTTGTCAAAATTGACAGTGTCCTCGTTCCGGTCAAAAGAGAAGTGCATCGGGTTTTAATTGCAAGGGCATCAGATGTATCAATCAAGCCAACTGCCCCAGCTTTCCCGGCTCACTGGTCTGGTATCTCACCTGTTTTCAGCGCGCCCCATCCGCCACCGACTCTGCCACCGTATCTGCCACGAGGCGCTGGTGGCCGCTCACGTGTCCCGCAATCGACTGAAAGGCTTTGCGACATCGCGCACGATGTTCCCCGGGCGCCAGAGCAACCAAGGCGCCCAATCCCACCCACAAGGAGACAGACGATGACAAAGCACACTTCCACCCTCTGGTCGACAAGCGTTATTTCTGCGAAGGGCCGCGCTGGCACGAAGGCCAGCTCTGGTTCAGCGACTTTTATGCGCACGAGGACTGTTCGGTCGGGCTGGTGGGGGATGTGCGGGCGGAGATCAGCCTTGGCGACGAGCAGCCGTCTGGTCTGGGCTGGTTGCCCGGTGGCGATCTGCTGGTGGTCGGCATGACGAAGCGGCAGGTGCTGCGCTGCTCGGCCGATAAAAGTTTGACCGTGCACGCCGAGCTGGCTGGCATCGCCACCTTTCACGCCAACGACATGCTGGTGACGCCCGAGGGCGATGCCTACGTGGGCAACTTCGGCTTTGATCTGGATGCGTTTTTGATGGCCCACGGCGTGGAAGGCTTGCTGGCAGCGCTGGGCACCGACAATTCCTCCCTTTTGCTGCCCTTCCTCGGCAAGCTGGCCCAGGTGAAGCCCGACGGCACCACATCGGTCGCGGCCGAGCCGATGTTGTTTCCCAATGGCATGGTCTTGCTCGACGGCGGGCGCACGCTGGTGGTGGCGCAGACGCTGGGTTTTGAGCTGACTGCGTTTGACCGCGCGCCCGATGGCGCATTGTCCAACCGCCGTGTCTGGGCATCGCTGAAAGAAGCGATGGTGGCGCCAGATGGCATTTGCGTGGACGCCCGAGGCGGCATCTGGGTGGCCAATGCGCTCGCGCCAGTGGTGATGCGCGTCGAAGAGGGTGGCTTGGTCACCGACACCGTCACCACCTCGCAAAACGCTTACGCCTGCGCGCTCGGTGGCCCCGAAGGTCGGCACCTGCTGATCTGCACCGCGCCGACCTCGGTGCACAGCCTGGCGGCGGCTGAGGCGAACGGGCGCCTGGAGATGGCGGAGGTTTGAGGTCTCTGGTCCTGTCCGGCGGGTGCACCTGGCTCGCCGTTTAAGCCAGCGCATCGGGCGACCGAGCCGCTGCTGCCCTTGCTGCCATGGTCACCGCTGCAGCGCCCCGCCTCATCTGCTTCAACAAACCCTACGGCGTGTTGAGCCAGTTCACCGCCGAAGGGCGCTGGAGCGGACTGAAAGGTTTCATCGATGTACCGGGCGTGTACGTGGCGGGCCGGCTGGACGCCGACAGCGAGGGCCTGCTGCTGCTCACCAACGACGGGCCGCTGCAGGCCCTGCATCAGCGACCCGCGCCACAAGACGGAGAAAACCTATTGGGTGCTGGTGGAGGGCGCGCCAGACGAAGCCGCCCTGGAACGTCTGCGGCAAGGTGCGACGCTGAACGACGGCCCCACCCGCCCAGCGCACGCCCGCAACATGCCCGAGCCGGCCGCGCTGTGGCCGCGCGACCCGCCAGTGCGTTTTCGCCAGCACATTGCCACCCGTTGGCTGGAATTGGTGATTGCCGAAGGCCGCAACCGGCAGGTGCGGCGCATGACCGCGGCGGTGGGCCACCCCACGCTGCGGCTGATCCGCGCGGCCATCGGGCCGTATGCGCTGGATGGTTTGGCGCCTGGGAAATGGAGGGGATCCGAGTGATCGAAATCTGCCCCAGTCTCCGCACCAATTTCCACAGTCGGTGCTGCGGACGGTGCCGAAAACCAATCCGTGTTGAAAGGCAGATCAGTTGCCCGTTTCATGTTGATTCGGCTGCCCAGAGACGTGAACACACCGAGCGCATGGAGTCCTGTTCGGTGGCCTGCTTGGTCTGAAGTCACTGCGCAGCGGTTTGGCTGAACTTTGGTTCGATCAATTCTGGCTCAAGCGCTCAGCCATCCGGGTTTGCCAACCGGGGCCGGTTGACCTCCACCGCTCGATCACGTCTGTGGGCAAACGCAAGGAAATGAGCTTGCGCGGATTGCTCGACACAGGCCTTCCACCCTTGTTGACTTCAGCCCTGTCCAGCATGTCCTCGGTGAGTTCGGGCAGTTCGTCGTACTCATGCGCCTGCACAGCATGCGCATCCACGCGGCTCAAGTCAGATGTCAAGGAGCGGGGCGATGCGGATTTTTTCGCGTTCATTGGCTTTCCTCATGCTGAAGACATGGCGATCCGCGCCACGCGGTGTGTAGCCCACGACCACCATCCGACCGGCAAGCAGGCCGTAACAGATGACCCGTATTTCTCCGTATTCATGCCGCGTGTCTTCAACCTCAAGCGTCACGCCAGCGAAGACAAGTTCGGCATCTGTGAAATCGAGTCCTCGCTCAGTCAACGTGCTCTCGCGCTTGGCTGGGTCGAAGGTGATTCGCATTGGGTTATTGTATTTACAATAACCAACGGGGCAAGGGTGCCAAGCGTTGATCCCTCACGCACAGATGCATTTGACGACTTCGGCACAAAACAAACACCACCTTTCACACCCCCCGCGTCAACCGCCAGAACCGCGCATTCAACACCACTGCTGCGACCGCCAGCCCGCCCACCAATCCAACCCACAACCCCACCGGCCCCAAAGGGCCGAACACACCCAGGCCAAGGCTCAGGCCCATGCCGATCACCCAGTAGCAAAACACCGTGACCAGCATCGGGATCTTGGTGTCTTTGTAGCCGCGCAGCACCCCCATGGCGCCCACCTGCAGGCCATCGACCAGCTGGAACACGGCAGCAAAGATCAGGAACTGCGCGGCGATTGCAATCACCTGCTGGTCAGGCGTGTAGAGGCTGGCGAGCCATTCGTTGGTGGTCCAGAGCGCGACGGCGGACACCGCCATAAAGCCGGTGCACAGCGCGATGCCCAGACGGCCGCGGTAGCGCGCAGCCGGTGGGTCGCCCGCGCCCAGCGCTTGACTGACCCGCACGGTGAGCGCGATCGAGATGCCAAGGGGAATCATGAACGCGATGGAGGCGATGTTGATCGCGATCTGGTGGCCCGCCACCACATCCACGCCGAAGCGGCCCATGAGCAAGGCGGTGGCGGTGAACATGCCCGACTCCATCGCCATGCCGATCGAGATCGGCAGGCCCAGGCGCACGATCCGGGTGATGTGTGCCCAGTCGGGCCGCGCCCAAGTCAGGCGCAGCCGGTAGGCAGCGTAGCGCGGCGCGCGCAGGGTGTAGGCAAACAGCAGGAAGCAGCCGACGGTCTGCGCAATGCCGGTGGACAGGGCCGCGCCAGCCGCGCCCATGGCGGGCCAGCCGAAGTTGCCGAACATGAAGATGTAGTTGCCCAACACATTGAGCGGCAGCATCAGCAGCTGCGTCCACAGCATGGGCATGGTGTGGCCCATGGACTCGTTGAGAAAGCGCGGCACCAGGTACAGGCAGGTGAACGGCAGACTCCAGCCGACCCAGAGCAGGTAGCGGCGCGTCTCGGCCACGATCTCGGGCGCAATGCCCAGATGCGGCATGAGCGCGGCCAGCGCGCCCAGTGTGGCGATCTGAACCGTTGAGAGCATCAGCGCCAGCCAAAGCCCTTGGCGCCAAACGCCCGCAATCAGATGGTGGCGGTTGGCGCCGACGTGGTGCGCCAAGATGGGCGTGAGCGCCAGCATCAGGCCCAGGCCAGCGATGAAGGTGAAGAACCACATGGCCGAGCCCATGGCCACCGCCGCCAGCGTGAGCGGGTTGATGCGCCCGGCCATCAGCGTGTCGGCCACGCCCATGCCCATCTGCAGCAGCTGCGCGGTGATGACGGGCACGGCGATGATGGACACGGCGCGCAATTCTTTGCGCGCGCGGGGGAGGCTGGGATTCACAAAAGAAAAAGAAAATGGCGCCGACCCAAAGAGGTCACGGCGCCGAACAGATGAAACAAACAAAAAGGTGTCCGACTATATCCAGCTGTGGCTTCCAGCTGCGCCGCAGGTCGTTTGTGCCAGCCCTGGGAAGTCTTGAATTTCGCTCGAATTGAGCTCGATTTTGGCCAGCGTTGGCAGCGCTTTGACACGGTGAAAGGTCGATGCTGCATCGGGCCGGATCCACAACGCCATCGCGGCAGTGCCGCTCCTACAAAGACCCACACGCCGATGACGGATTCCTTTGGCGAGCGGCTAAGCCAAGGCTGGCCGCGCTTTCGTGGAGGATTGATCCATGGTGTGGAGAGTCTCACCAGCGCTGCATGCCGCGCGCGCGCACCGAAAAAATCAAGCTTGGTGCAGCTCTTGTGCAGTGTGGCGCTTCATCGCCTGCCAGCGCTGCCAGTCTTGCGGGTCGTCCACATCCCACAGTGTTGGCAACTCCACCCACCGGGCACCGATGGCGCTGAGGCGCTCGCGGGTTTGCGCCATCACCCGCGGTGTGCTCCAGTCCACCCGCTCAAACACGGCCGGTAGCGCGCGGCGTAGGCCGATCAACACATAGCCGCCGTCCTCGGCCGGGATGAGCACCACATCGTGGTTTTGTAACGCGTCGGCCGCCTGCTGCAGGTGCGCTGGCGTGAGCACCGGGCAGTCGGTGCCAACGATAAGCAGCGGTGGCGGACGTTTCTGGGCGAAGTGTCTGGTCATCACCGCAGCCATGCGCTCGCCAATATCGCCTTCTGCTTGCGGCAAACACACCACGCCGTGCCGACGCGCCAGCAACCGGAAGAGACGGTGGCCAGCGCCGAGGCCGCAGTGCAGTTCGATCGGGCCGATCGCCGCTTGTCTGGCGGTGGCCAGCGTGCGCAGGATGAAGCCGCGCTGCGCCCGCGCCGCTCCTGCATCACCGAGCAGCTGCGCCAGCCGCGTCTTGGCCTGGCCGGGCACTGGCGCTTTGGCCAGCACCGCCACGGCGGCGGGCGCTCGCACGCGGTAACCGTAGCGCAGCGCCAGTGCGTGGGGATCGGCACCCAGGGCGTTAGCGGCGCGAAGCCGCCACATCAGCCACACGGTGCGCCAGAAGCCGCGCTGGTCCCAGCGACGGCCGTCGGTGGTGACATGCTCGCGCAGGCAGGCAGGAGCACCAACGCGCTTCAGGCGCGCGCTGAGCTCGATGTCTTCCATCAGCGGCAGCGGCGCAAAACCGCCCAGCGATTCGAACACCGAGCGCCGCACAAACATCGCCTGGTCGCCGGTGGCGATGCCACTGGCGCGCGAGCGGCGGTTCATCAGCGCAGCCACCAGCGCCAGCAACGGGTGGCGGCCTTCAATGCGCACATCGAAACGCCCCCAGGCGGCACCGCGCGCCAGGGCCTGCTCAACCGCCGTGTCGGCACCGGGCGGCAGGCGGGTGTCGGCGTGCAGAAACAGCAAGGTATCGGCCTGGCGCGCCAGCGGGTGGCAGGCGCCGGCGTTCATCTGCGCAGCGCGCCCGCGCGGCGCGAACACCAACGCATCGGCATGTGCCTGAGCCAGCGCCAGCGAGCCGTCGGTGCTGCCGCCGTCCGCCACGATCAGCACCGCGCCGCGTGCGCGCAACCCGGCCAGTGCGCCCAGGCTTGCGGTCAGCGCTGCCGCCTCGTTGAGCACAGGCATCACCACAGCGAGCTTCACGGCACGCGCCTCATGCGGCGTTGAGCGCGTATTCCAGAGGATCGAAACCCGCCAGTACCTGCTCGACCACCGCCTCGCTCAGGTAGTGGTCAACCCGTTCGCGCACATGGGTCACCAATTGATCGTCGCTGCGCTCGGCCGACCAGTCTTCGCCCGCCACAGAGCCACTGGCGCGCTCGCCCGAAAGCACCCGCCATTTGGCGCACCAGGTGATCGACCACAACCACATGGCGCGGCGCAGCAGTACCTGCCAGGCGAGCGACGCGGCAGCCAACGGCCCCGCTGCATCGGCCCAAGCGCGGTAGGCCGTGACCACCTCGTTTTGGCTCAGCACCGCGTGGGTGTCCAGATCCCAGGTGGTCGATGTGTAGAGCGTGGCGTGGGCCAGGTCGAGGCCGGGGTAGGCGTAGCGGCATTTCTCCAGATCGACCAACACCGCCGATCCATCGGCGCGCACGATGAAGTTGCCCGGATGGCCGTCGAACGCGATCAAGCAGCGCGGCGGGCGTGGCGATTGTTCGCACAGCGTGCGCAGGGTTTCTATCTGTTGCTGCACGACCAACGCCACCAGCGGTGCCACCTGTGCGCGCTCCAGATAGGCCGTTTGGGTGGTGATTTCCTGTAGCAAATCCAACAGCGGATCGACTGCATCGAGCAGCGGGACGCGTTCAGTGGGCGCGGGCAGGGCCAGTGTGTGCAGCGAGGCAAGCGCGGTCGCGATGGCGGGCAGATCGTGCGGCAAGCGCGCTGGCCGACCCACGATTTCCTGCACCAGCAACGCGCCTCGCGGCAGCTGCTCTGATGGTGGCAACACGCTGTGCAGCTGCGGCGTGTGACCGCCCAGGGCCGAGCGCTCGAAACAAGCGTGTTGATACGCCAGGTTGTGTGCAGCGTCCAACCCCATCTGGCTTTGCTTGGGGACGCGTGCGAGCCAGCCGCTGCCAACCAGGCGCACATGGTCGTGGGCGAGGCCTTTGTCGGGCATGGCCGCCAGGGCGTGGTGTGCCAGCGGGTGCTCAGCGGCCAGCAGCGCGCGGCGCAGGGCGTCAAGACCGGTAGTCATGCGGACCCGCAACCGCAGGGTTGGGACAACACGCACCGGCGGTTGTGCAGCCCATGGGGTGCACGCAATATCTGGGTGATTAACAACCGCATGGCCCTTCTTTCTGTGGAGGTTTTTCTACGCGCAAAAATGCCCGCGCATTGTGCGGCAAACCCGTCTCACCGGGCCGGTGTAAGAATGGGTTGCACTGGCCGACCAACGGCCAACCCATCCAAGGAACGCGCGTGAATCCGAAAAAAATATTGCTGCTGGTGGCGGTGGTGCTCGCCATTGGCGCCTTCTTCGTGTTCGACCTCGGCCGCTACCTGAGCCTGGACTATTTGAAGAGCAGCCAGGCCGCGTTTGCCGAGCTGTACGCCAGCCAGCCGCTGAAAGTGGCCGGTGGCTACTTCCTGATTTATGTCGCGGCCACCGCGCTCTCGCTGCCGGGCGCGGCCATCATCACGCTGGCGGGCGGCGCGATTTTTGGTCTGTGGTGGGGCACGCTCATCGTCTCGTTTGCCTCCAGCATCGGCGCCACGCTGGCATTTCTGGTGTCGCGCTTTGTGCTGGGCAGCACGGTGGAGGCGAAGTTCGGAAAACGCTTGGCCGAGATCAACCGTGGCGTGGAGAAGGACGGCGCGTTCTATCTGTTCACGCTGCGGCTGATTCCGGTGGTGCCGTTTTTCGTGATCAACCTGCTGATGGGCCTGACCAAGATGAAGGCGCGTACCTTCTATTGGGTGAGCCAGGTCGGCATGCTGGCGGGAACCGTGGTGTTTGTGAACGCGGGCACGCAGCTGGCGCAGATCGAGTCGCTTAAAGGCATTCTGAGCCCGGGGCTGATTGGCTCGTTTGTGCTGCTCGGTATCTTTCCGCTGATCGCGCGCAAGATCGTCGACGTGGTGAAGAAGCGCAAGGTCTACGCGCGCTGGGCCGATGTGAAACCCAAAACGTTTGACCGCAACCTGATCGTGATCGGCGCTGGCGCGGGCGGCTTGGTGTCGGCCTACATTGCCGCCACGGTCAAGGCCAAGGTGACGCTGATCGAGGTCCACAAAATGGGCGGCGACTGCCTGAACTACGGCTGCGTGCCCAGCAAGGCGCTGATCAAAAGCGCCAAGCTCGCGCACCAGATGCGCCACGGCGAGAAGTACGGCCTTTCGGACACGACGCCCGCGTTCAGCTTCAAAACCGTGATGCAGCGCATCCAAGCCATCATCCGAGCCATTGAGCCGCACGACAGCGTGGAACGCTATACCGGCCTGGGTGTTGAGGTGTTGCAGGGCTACGGCAAGTTGATCAATCCGTGGACGGTGGCGATCGAGCTCAACGACGGCGGCAAGCGAACGCTGACCGCGCGCAGCATCGTGATCGCTGCAGGCGCTCGCCCGTTTGTGCCGCCGCTGCCGGGGCTGGAAGAGGTGGGCTATGTCACCAGCGACACCATGTGGGAGGTGTTCGGCCAGCTGGACGAAGTGCCCCAGCGGTTGGTGGTTTTGGGCGGTGGCCCGATCGGATCGGAGCTGGCGCAGAGCTTTGCGCGCTTGGGCTCGCAGGTGACGCAGGTCGAGATGGGCCCGCGCATCCTCTCGCGCGAAGACGAGGAGGTGAGCGAGCTGGCGCGCTTGGCGCTGGTGGCCGATGGCGTGGACGTGCGCGTGGGCCACAAGGCGCTGCGTTGTGAGATGCGCAGCGGTGAGAAAACGCTGATCGTTGAGCACGAGGGCAAGGAGCACCCCATTGCCTTTGACCAGTTGCTCTGCGCGGTGGGCCGCAGCGCGCGCCTGACCGGCTACGGTCTGGAGGACATTGGCGTGCCCACCAACCGCACGGTGGAAACCAACGAGTACCTGGAAACGCTGTACCCCAACATCTTCGCCGCTGGCGATGTGGCCGGGCCCTACCAGTTCACCCATGTGGCGGCCCACCAGGCCTGGTACGCGGCGGTCAACGCGCTGTTTGGTGACTTCAAGAAATTCAAGGCCGATTACTCCGTGATTCCCTGGGCCACCTTCATCGACCCCGAGGTCGCGCGCGTGGGCATCAACGAGCAAGAGGCGAAAGAACAGGACATCGCCTACGAGGTGACGAAGTACAGCATCGACGACCTCGACCGCGCGATCGCCGACAGCGAGGCACATGGTTTTGTGAAGGTGCTCACCGTACCGGGAAAGGACACGATTCTGGGTGTCACCATCGTCGGCACCCACGCTGGCGACCTGTTGACCGAGTTTGTGCTGGCGATGAAGCACGGCCTGGGCCTGAACAAAATCCTGGGCACCATCCATACCTACCCCACCCTGTCCGAGGCCAACAAGTTCGCGGCTGGCAATTGGAAGCGCGCCCACGCGCCCGAGAAATTGCTGACGTATGTGAAGAAATTCCACGACTGGAAGCGCGGTTGAGCCAGGCCACTGCTCACCCATCCAATCTTTTTTGAAAGTTCCCATGCTCCACCGACGTCACATCCTGCGCCTGCTGGCGGCTGCCTCGCTCTCGGCCTGGCTGCCGCTGCGCGCTTTCGCGCAGACCGGCTTCGATCACCAATACGGCGCCTGGAACACACTGCTGAAAAAACACGTGCGCTGGCTGCCCGACGGCAAGCAGTCGCGGGTGAATTACAAGGGCTTTGCCGCCGACCGCGCCGGACTCAAAGGCGTTTTGGACGGCCTGAGCGCCGTGTCCAAGGCCACGTTTGACGGCTGGAGCAGGCCGCAGCAAATGGCGTTTTTGATCAATGCTTACAACGCGTTCACGGTCGAAATCATCCTGACCAAATACCCGGACATCAAATCCATCAAGGAACTCGGCCTTTTCAACCGGGGCCCGTGGAAAAACGAGTTCTTCACATTGCTGGGCGACAAGCGCCACCTCGACTGGGTCGAGCATGAGCAGCTGCGCCCGATTTACAAAGACCCCCGCATCCACGCGGGCGTGAACTGCGCCAGCATCGGCTGCCCGGCGCTGCGCGACGAAGCGTTCACCGCCGACAAACTCGACGCTCAGCTCGACGACGGCATGAAGCGCTTCATGGGCGACCGCACGCGCAACCGCGTCAAGGGCGGCGAGGTGCAGGTCAACAACATCTTCAAGTGGTTCAAAGAAGACTTCAGCAGCGGCTACCGCGGCATCAACCAGCTTGAGGACCTGCTGGCGCAACACGCCGAGCAACTGACCGACAAGCCCGAGGAGCAAGCCGCCCTGCGCGCGAAAACCCTACCGTTGAGCTACCTCGACTACGACTGGTCGCTCAACGACTTGGGGCGCTGACCGTGCGCCTTCCCAGCAGCCACACCGCCTGTCTCCGCTTGCACCGCATCGCAGGGACTTTGCTGGCTGCTGCATGCGCCACAGCGGCGCTGGCCCAAGCGCCAGCGCCCCTACCGCCGCTCCTGGTCAATGCCGGTGCGCTCTCGCCCGACTGGCGCTTCGTCGGTTTTCCCAAGAAGCAGGCCGACATCCCGCCCACCCGTTTTGAGGCCAGCACGGTGGGCGGCGAGGCGGCGCTCAAGGTGGTCACCGACCGCTCCTACGGCACTTGGGTCAACGGCTGGAGCGGGCCAGTACCAGCCACCTTGTTGCAGTGGCGCTGGCGGCTCGACATCCCGCTCTCAGGCGGCCCTGGCCACGCCAATTTGCTTACCAAAGCCGGTGACGATGCGGCCCTCAAGGTGTGCGTCATGTTCGACCAGCCGCTGGATCGCGTGCCGTTTCTGGAGCGCACCGTGCTGCGCCTAGCCCGCGGCGTGAGCGGCGCCGTGCTGCCTGCGGCCACGCTGTGCTACGTGTGGGATAGCGCGGGGGCGGCGGGCGTGCAGGGCGACAACCCGTATACCCGGCGCGTGCGCTTCATCAGCCTGCAAGGGCAAGCATCGCCGCTGGGTCGTTGGGCCAGCGAGTCGCGCGATGTGGCGCAGGATTTCGCCACCCTTTTCGCCGACGAGCTGCCCCAAGGCGCACAGACACCGCGCGACGCCTTGCCACCGATCACCACCGTGCTGATCGGCGCCGACAGCGACAACACCGCCAGCCAGAGCTTGGGCTGGGTGGCCGACTTGCGCTGGAGGCCGTAAGGCCCCACGCTCTGCCACTGCGCCGGTTGCTGCCCCCCCAAGGGGGCTGTTTCGGCTTGGGGCGGTCCGCCGCCGAAACCGCAGCCTCCTTGCTCTCGTCATCCTTCGGATGCTGTTCGCGGCTCCGGCGGCAGCGATTCGCGACATTTGCAGCAGCCAATATTGGGGGAACTGTTGTGGGAGCGGCACTGCCGCAAAAGTGTGAGCTTGTGCATGTGTTGCCAGGTCGCGGCTTTGGTCAGGTAAAAAGTCAATACTGCACAAGACCCAGTCCATAAAATCTTCACCCATGCAAGCCACACCCGGGACCAAAAAACTCGTTCTGCTCGGCGCGGGGCATGCCCATGTGCATGTGCTGGCCCAGCTGGCGCAAAACCGACCAGCCGACCTGGACGTCACCGTCGTCTCGCCTTATCCGTTCCAGACCTACAGCGGCATGACGCCTGGCTTCGTGGCTGGGCACTACACGCAGGCCGAATGCCAGATTCCGCTGGAGCCACTGGTGCGCGCGGCGGGGGCGCGCTGGCTGCCAGCGCGTTGCACCGGCGTGGCGGCGCAGGCCAACACCGTCCAGCTGGTGGCGTCCAGCCACGCCAGCGAACCGGCGGCGGTGCCCGAGACGCTGCAATACGACCTGCTCTCGATCGATACCGGCGCGGTGCTCGACCGCGAACGCCTCGCCCATGACATTCCCGGCGCGCCCGAAAACGCCCTCATCGTGCGCCCGATCGAGGTCTTCGCTCGACTCTGGCCCCAGGTGCTGGCGCTGGCGCAAACCCGGCCGCTGTCGGTGGCGGTGATCGGTGCCGGTGCTGCCGGGCTGGAGCTGCTGTTTGCCGCCGAGCAGCAGCTGCCCGATACCGGGTATCCGGCGAGTTTCACCCTCGTCACGGGCGGCCCTGAGGTGGCAGCCAACTACCCCGAGGGCGTGCGCCGGCGTGTGGTGCGCCAGCTCGAACAGCGCCAGATCACCGTGCTGCGCGAGGCCTGTGTGGGCATCGAACTGGGCGCGTTGCAGCTGGCTGGTGGCGCCCGCCTGGCCTGTGATGTGCCGATTCTGGCCATCGGCACCCACGCCCCGCCCTGGCTTCAAGGCAGTGGGTTGGCGCTGTCCGACAGCGGGCATGTGCTGGTCAACGCCTGCCAGCAAAGCACCAGCCACCCCAACGTGTTCGCCGTCGGCGACGTGGCCACCCGCGCCGACCACCCGCATCCCAAAAGCGGTGTGTACGCGGTGCGTGCTGGCCCGCCACTGATTCACAACCTGCTCGCTGCCCACACCGGCCAGCCGCTCACGCCCCACTACCCGCCCGAGCGCACGCTCAACCTGCTGTCTTGCGGCGCTGGTCATGCCATCGGCAGCTATGGCCCGCTGAGCTGGGAAGGCGCCTGGGTCTGGCGCTGGAAAGACCGCATCGACCGCGCCTTTGTGAAAAAGTACACGCGCCCGAGGTGTGACGGGTAGGCGCGGGTTGCCCATCGGCCGTAGCCGTCTGTTTGTGCGTTGCCGTTTTTCCAGCGCACCGTTTTGTCCCACTGCCGGTCTGTGGGACTGCAAGCTCTGCAAAATATGTTGGTTTTTGCTGATCTCGGCAAAGCCCCAAATCTGGGAGGCTCCCGGCATCAGCTGCCGTCCGCCTAATGGCCCAGTGGGGTGAAGAAGACCACCGTTCATGCCCCACATTCAAGGGAAAAGGGCGGCACGCCGATAACCCATACAAACGCGGGCCTCGCCCGAGGCCCGCACAACCCGCACACGCAACCCCATGAAATCAGACACCGAGCGTCAAGCGGCCTTTGATGGCGCTGTACTACGCTCACCGGTGGGTATTGCGATGGCGATCACCGATCTGCAAGGCCACTTTCTCGACTGCAACGCTGCCTGGAGTGGCTTGTTGGGCTATCCGAAAGCCGATTTGCTGGCGCTGGACATCGCGGCCCTGACCCTCCCGGGAGACCAGGCTGAGAACCGCGAACTGATCGATCGACTTTGCCGGGGCGAGGCACCCCACTTCACTGTTGAGAGGCCTTACCTCACCCAAGCAGGCCAGACCATCTGGTGCGAGACGCACATGGCGTTGCTGGCATCGGACGGCGAAGCGCCGAGCCGCCTGCTGCTGGTGGCCAGAGACACCACCCAGCAGCGTCTGGCCGAACAACAAGTGCAGAAAAACCAACGGTTGCTCAGCATGGCGGCAAACGTGGCCCGTGTGAGCAGCTGGAGTTTCGATGGCGTCAACCAGACGATCTTCTGGTCTGACGAATGCTGCAGCCTCTTCGGCCGCCCACTGGGCCATCGGCCCACGGTTGAAGAGGGGATCGCGCACTACGCAGCCGAGTACCACGAGATGATCGAGAGCGCAGTCGAGCGCTGCCTCAGCCAGAGCGAGCCGTTCGACTTCGAGGCTGAAATCGTGCGGGTCGATGGCCAGCGGCTGTGGGTGCGCGCCATCGGTGAGAGCATCCGAGACACCACCGGCGCCATCACCGGTTTCGAGGGCGCCATTCAAGACATCTCGGTGCAGCGCCACCACGAGAAACAGCGACGCGCTTCGGCCAACAAGCTCAGCGCTGCGTTGGAATCCATGTCAGACGCCTTCTTCACCCTGGACCGCGACTGGGTCATCACCTTCGCCAACCAGGAGATGAGCCGACCGCTCGGACCAATGCCCGAGGAGATGATCGGGCGGCGCGTGTGGGACCTGTTTCCAGACGCAGAGCACGGCAGCTTTCACATTTTCTACCAGCGCGTGCTCGACACTGGCGTGCGGGCAAAGCTGATCGAGTTCGCCCCGCGGGTGAACATGTGGCTGGAAGTGCACGCCCACCCCACCAGCGAAGGCTTGGCGGTCCACTTTCAGGACATCACGCAAAAGCGCCAAGACGAGGCGCAGTTGCGTCTCCTTCAGGCCTGCGTTGAGCGAATAAACGACATCGTCATCGTCACGGATGCCGAATCGACTCAAGCCGGAGGTCCGACGGTCGTCTACGTCAACAAGGCCTTCGAGCAAATCACGGGCTACCGCGCCGACGAGATCATCGGCAAGACCGCTCGCATCCTGCAGGGACCGAAGACGCAGCGCGATGCGCTCGATCGCATCCGCACCCGACTCAAGGCCGGGGAGCGGGTTCGCGAGGAGTTGCTCAACTACACCAAGCAGGGAGAAGAGTACTGGCTGGAAATCGACATCTCGCCGGTGGCCGATGCGACCGGCGGGTTCACGCACTTCATTGCCATCCAGCGCGATGTGACAGACCGCAAGCGCGCAGCCGAAGCGATGCGCGAACAGGCGGCCTTGTTGGACAACGCGCAGGACGCGATTTGGGTTATCGACCTCGACGCGTGCATCACCTACTGGAACCAAGGCGCCGAACGTATCCATGGCTGGACAGCGGCAGAGGTGCTGGGCGCCGATATTCGCACGCTGCTCTACCAGGACCAAGCCGCCTTTGGCCAGAGCCTGCAGAGCGTGCTGAAGACCGGCGAATGGGTGGGCGAGGTCGAGCACAAGACGTGTGAGGGCAAGACGCTGCTGCTGGTCTCGCGTCTGACGCTGGTGCGCGATGACGCAGAGCAGCCGCGCGCTATTTTGGCAATCAACACCGACATCACGCAGCAAAAGGTGATGGAGCGGCAGTTCCTGCGCGCCCAGCGCATGGAGAGCATCGGCACACTGGCGGGCGGTATTGCCCACGATCTGAACAACGTGCTCGCGCCGATCCTGATGTCGATCGGCATGCTCAAGGAGGACGTGCAGGACGCTGATAGCCTGGCCTTGCTTCGCACCATCGAGGTGAGCGCCCAGCGCGGCGCCAGCCTGATTCGCCAGGTGCTGACGTTCGCGCGCGGCGTTGAGGGCAAGCGGCAAGAGGTGCGTTTGGCCGATGTGCTCATGGAGCTTGAGCACATCCTGAGCGAAACGATCCCGCGCAACATCGCCATCCAATTGACGGCGACCGACGGCCTGTGGCCGGTTCAAGGCGACCCGACCCAGCTGCATCAGGTGCTGCTCAACCTGTGTGTCAACGCGCGCGACGCCATGCCCAGCGGTGGGCGCATCAAAATCTCGGCTAAAAACGTCAGCCTGGACGAACACTACGTCGCCATGAACATCGACGCGC
>Ga0335395_10001196_pt1 | contig 16503 bp, 15 predicted proteins | sample MAT02_FD_205744 | JGI IMG/M metagenome (GOLD analysis project Ga0335395, IMG submission 205744) | Freshwater microbial communities from Lake Fryxell liftoff mats and glacier meltwater in Antarctica - MAT-02 (spades assembly) (version 2) ...
CTTTTAGCAAAACAATACTTCTGGAGGATGACATGAACTATACATTTGAACTCCTGGGCGTATCTCCAACTTTATCATTTTTTAACCAGCAGCAGGAATTGCTGCAACAACAGGAACCGTCCGGTGTAGAATACTTGGGAAACCGGAAGTGCACTCTCGATTCCTTTGTGGCATCCGTAGAGATAATTTCTCCCTATCGCGGCTGGGATGTCGATCGAGTCGTAGACACCGTAATTAGTTTCTGGTTTCACAACTCCGAGAGCATTCAGTATTGGAAGCACAGGCTGCAGGATGCCGGCAGCGAAAACTTGTTAGTCGCCAGAGTGGGCGATATCAAGTCTTTGCAAGCCGCATTTGAATCGCTGCTGGGCGAATAGGAAGGAAGCTTCTCATTTTCGTAAAAAGCATTTTTTTGTTTGACTGCGATTGTCCCCGCTCCTTTATACAATAGGCGAGCGGGGACAGTAATAATATAAAAGCAAAATTGAGATGCTCCCAATATGACAATCTGGAATTGGGAAAAAGTCGATCGACAATCGCTAAAATCAACTCAACGGTCAACGGTCAATGACCAATTCCCAATTCCCAATTCCCGGTTCCCAATTCCCGATTCCCAATTCCCAATTCCCAATTCCCAATTCCCAATTCATATGTCTCGTTCCAAAGCCCTGCAATCTTATATTTTTGTCCGATTACTCCTAGCACCGCTGATGTTGTGGACAATCACCACAGCAGTATTTTTGCTGCTGCGGGCCACTCCGGGCGACCCCATAGACGCAATTCTCGGTTCGCGAGCTCCCGCCGCCGCCAAAGCAGCAATGCGAACCCAACTAGGCCTCGACGCACCCCTGTGGGAACAATATCTTAGATACATGAAAGACTTGTTGGGCTTAGACTTGGGAACCTCCATCACCACTCGCGGACAAACCGTCTGGCAAATTATCGGAGATTATTTCCCCGCTACAGTGGAATTAGCAGTGTGTAGCATGGCCATAGCTTTAATTGTCGGCATCAGTATCGGTTCCCTAGCAGCATCCCGCCCCAACACTATTTTCGATGCAGCAGGCCGTTTGTTTGGCATTATCACTTACTCGCTGCCGGCTTTTTGGGCCGGCATGGTTTTACAGTTGATTTTCGCGGTGCAGTTGGGCTGGTTTCCTTTGGGAACCCGCTTTCCGGTGACATTCCCAGCCCCCCAAGGCTACACGGGACTTTACACTGTAGACAGTATCCTGAGCGCTAACCCCGGTCAGTTTCTCACCAGTTTGCATTATTTGGCACTTCCGAGTTTGACGCTGGGCATTCTTTTGAGCGGCATTTTTGAGCGAATTGTCAGGGTGAATCTCAAGCAAACTTTGCAAGCAGATTATGTGGAAGCAGCTAGAGCTCGCGGCATTCCTGAATTGCAGATTTTATGGGCTCACGCTCTGAAAAATGCGCTAATTCCAGTGATTACGGTCTTGGGATTGACTTTTGCTGCACTGTTGGGCGGCGCTATTTTAACAGAAGTTACTTTTTCGTGGCCGGGGCTGGCAAATCGTCTTTACGAAGCGATTAGTTTGCGGGATTATCCAACTGTTCAAGGTATTGTGGTATTTTTTGCTGGGATTGTGGTAATTGCTAGCATTTTAATTGATGTTTTGAACGCTTGCGTTGACCCGCGAATTCGGTACTAAGGATCGAAAACTTAATAACTTAAACACCTCCTACAGTCCTCTATCCTGTAAGTTGCAAGAAAAAAGGAGGCTCTTCCTCCTGATCTGCATTACCAGGCAGAGCGAAAGTAACGAGCAATCGCTTAAGTTATTAAATTTTCATTCCTAAATTAATGGGAAGTTCGGCAGCGGATGCAAGTAGCGGATGGGGAGCATCTCAATTTTGTAAAAAGCATTTTTTTTATAGTGCGAGCGTCCCCGCTCGCGTATTGTATAACTGGCGATTGTATAACTGGCGATTGTATAACTGGCGATTGTATGGCTGGCGATTGTATATAAAAAAATGCTTTGTGCAAAGCTCCAGATGCTCCCGCAGCCTCTCCCCATCTCCCATTCTCCCCCTCTCCCCATCTCCCCATCTCCCCATCTCCCCTTTTGATCTGCGTAGAAGATTATTGGGGGCGATCGACTAAAATATGGAACTAATATCAACAAGTAGAATTAGTTGCAGCACTGAATGATTTTGCCAGAAGAGGCGACTGTGGCACTCTCAGCTTTTTCTACCTGTACTTTCTGCGTGCGCCAAATGTTGCAGCCAAAATGAGCCACCTCAGAAACAGCGATCGAAAATATAGGCTTTTAGACTCAGGACACTTTGCAGTCGATCGGCAATACTAGAGCTATAAAAAGCAAAATTTGAGGAAAAGCTGATGAAATTATTACAAATAACAGTCGCTCTATCGGCTGCTTTTACCCCACTAATGGCTGAAGCTGCCTTTAGCCGCCCGATGGTGGACGCAGGCGACTTTCCCAGAGCCTCAAACCCAGCAGTAAACGTGCCGGTTTGCTTCATCGAAACCCCAAGCGGCACAACTTTTGATTTAGTCAGATTGTGCGGCACCAACGCCGAGCCCCAAAATACGGCTCCCGCAGCCGGCAACCCCGCCAATGATCCTGCAAATAACCGCAACGTAACTAATCCGGCGGCAGCCCCGAATCCCAACAGCGTCACCAGAGATACTGCCGGCACTCCGATAACTACCCCTGGGAGTGCAAATCCCGCCAATCCCGCCAATCCCGCCAATCCCAACAATCCCGCCAATCCCAATAATCTCAATCCGGGAACTTCGCCCAATACCACTCCCAATAATCTCAATCCGGGAACTTCGCCCAATACCAATCCCAACAATCTCAATCCGGGAACTTCGCCCAATATCACTCCCAACAATCTCAATCCCGGAACTTCGCCGAATATCACTCCCAATAATCTCAATCCGGGAACTTCGCCCAATATCACTCCCAATAATCTCAATCCGGGAACTTCGCCGAATATCACTCCCAATAATCTCAATCCGGGAACTTCGCCCAATATCACTCCCAATAATCTCAATCCGGGAACTTCGCCCAATATCACTCCCCGGAGCAACAATTTATCTCCAAACGGTGGAACTGGCAACGGCACGGGCACGTTTTGAACTGCCTGGGATGAGTTAAGCTAAGACATTGAACGTGCCGATTCCCTACCCTTCGGGAACGCTTCGCGAACAGGATAGCTTGGCTTCACGCGCTTGAGGATACCTATTGTGTCAAACTTAGTTCAACGCTTAGAAATAACCGCTCACCCGCAACTGGAAAAATCCCTCGGTTATCGAGGAGACAGCCGTTGGGTAGCTTGGGGGTGGGAACCCGACATCGACCAAATTATTTCCAGCGACGGCAAAACAGTCGGCACCGGCAATAATATGGCTTGGCTGGTGTTTTTGCAGCATGATTTAGTTCAGCCTGCTGTACGAGAATACAACTTTAGTGAGGGCGATCGCTACTGGCTGCTTTTAGACAGAGAAACTAGAATTCTCTACGCCGGCGAAGAGAAAGCAGTGCAGAATCTGCTCGAACAGCCGGAAAGTTTAGCTTTGTTAGCTTGTCTCGATGGCGGCCAGAGTTCGCTACCAAACCCTGAAACTTGGCAGCAAACGTTATCTAAACTAACCGCCAAAACAGCCTTTCGCAACCTGACAAACGCCATTCCTTTCGGCATCGCAGCCGCTTTGATAGGTGCTTTAGGAGTCGGAACCGGACTCTGGGTAGTCCCGGCGGTGCAGCAGAAACTAGCCGAAAAAACAACTTTTATTTCCCCAATTAGTTCTACCGCCAACTGCGGGATTGGCGGTTCCGACGATTTTTCATCTTATGTCGGTTCGTCAAAGGGAAATAAAGAGCTTCACTTAATCGGCGTTTACGAAGCAAATGCCGATCATGGGAACGGAAAAAGAGTTAAAAGAGCTATTGAAATCAAAGTAGAACGCCGAAACAAGCCAATAATTCTTGCACTTTCCGCCTACGAACCGATTAACTGGAAGCTGACTGTAGAACCCGGAGCAGTTATCGAGAAAATCATTGTTAACGGATACCACAACCAAACTGTTTCTGGAGTTTCTGGAATTCCCATAGAAGAGCACAGCTACGAAGAAACCGGAGAGCATATCGGCAATTTTATCTACAAGTGGAATGCTACTGCTGAAAGTACCGAAAATGACTCCCTCGTCACCAAATTGGAACAGATAAACCGCACAAGTTTAACTTCTTTTCAAGGATGCTATCGAGGTACGAGCTTTAGTATTAAATGAGCGCAGCGACAGAAAGCGAAGAGTTAAAACCGAGTTCGATCGAATCAAAAAACCCGCGCGGGCGGGTTTTTTATTAACATTTAAAATATTGGTCTTTCTATGGTAAAATGTCACGTCCGGTCGATTACCGTAACAAAAATGATTGGTTCGTAGTACGGACTTCAGTCCGCTCTATTGTCGCGGACTAAAGTCCGCAATACGAACCAGTTTTATCGTTTTCAATATACCGGACGCGATATAATATGCCGTAGTGTCGTTATCAATTGTCATATGCGGACTAAAGTCCGCACTACGAACCAGTTTTATCGTTTTCAATATACCGGACGCGATATAATATGCCGTGGTGTCGTTATCAATTGTCATATAATGTCCGGTAAATTTAACACTATCAATCAGGTTTGTAGTGAGGACTTTAGTCCTCCGAATGGATGCGGACTAAAGTCCTCACTACGAACCATTTTGATTGTGGTGTTTTTTTCGGGCTCGATGTCAATTTGTTGTTCTAACAATGCTAATAAAATTTCTATGAAATACTGGTACGAAACTATCGCAGTAGCGCAGCGAATTTTAATTGAATTGGGAAGACGGCGGCGCAGCTTAGTCTTGTGGAGTATTTTTCCAGTTTCTATCTTACTAATTAACGCTTTAATTTTAAAAGAACGGGCTAATCTTACTACAGCCAAAGCTTTTGAAAGCGCCGCACCTGCAAGTTTAGTAGGAGCGGCTTTATTTTTTAGTTGTCTCGGCGGCAGTGTAGCAACGGTGGTGTCGGAGCGAGAACAGCACACTCTCAAACGCTTGTTTATTTCCCCCCTGAGCGGCACTTCCTACTTTTTAGGAATTTTTCTGGCTCACAGTTGTATCGGCATCGGTCAGGTAATGTTAGTATATGCGATCGCCTCTTTTTTCGGAGCACAATTTCAAGGCTCTATTCTATTAGGATGCGCGATTATTTTACTGAGTATTGTATCTTACGTAGGAGTCGGCTTTATTCTGGGCACGCAGTTTGCGAGGCGCACTGAAGATGTCAACTCGCTAGTAGCGGCTTTCGGCGTTCCTTTGTTGATTTTAGGAGGCGCATTTTTGCCGACTGCGCTTTTTCCCAAAACTCTGCTGGATATCGCCCAGTACAATCCAATTTATCACATGAACGAAGCGCTGATGGGCGTGTGGGCTGGCGGCAAAGATTTTGCTGATATTGAATCGCACTTCTGGTTTTTGTTTGTTTTTGCTATTTTAATGCTCGGAGGCGGATGGATGTCTTATCGGCGGATGTTGAGAGTGGAAAGAAGACTTTAAGTAATACCATTTTTCTAAAGATATGCTATAGATGAAGTCTGAGCCACCCCTTACTAAGGGGGGGTTGGGGGGGTAATATCTAGCGCTACTTTATGAAATTGGTATAAGACCAAAGAAACCGGGTTTTTCACCGAATTTGTGGGCGAAAGCGCAGTATTGTCGTAAAAAACCCGGTTTCTGGCTAACCCTGTGCGATCGTACTATTAAACTTAAGGAGATTTAAAATCTTGCTGCACATAGAAAAGCTAAATAAATCTTACGGCCGGCGTTCAGTGCTTAAAGATTTAACACTGCACATTAAAACTGGAGAAATTTACGGTTTGCTCGGGCCAAACGGGGCGGGAAAAACTACAACTATCAATATTTTATGCAATCTGCTAAATGCTGACAGCGGCAAAGTTTCTATTAATGGCGAACCTGTTTCTGAGTCTACTAAACTGTTAATAGGTGTAGCGCCACAGGAAAATTTGCTTTACAAAAGCCTTAGTTGCGAAGAAAATCTCAATTTTTTTGCTCAAATTTACGCTTTAGACCGCAAGCAGCGCCGCTATCAAGTTGAACAATGTTTAAAGGCTGTAAATTTGACTGATAGAGCTCAAAGTCCGGTGGAAACTTTGAGCGGAGGGATGCAGCGCCGTTTGAATATTGCGGTGGCTTTGGTACACCAACCTAAATTAGTAATTTTAGATGAACCGACAACGGGTTTAGATATTGAGGCTCGTTATGAAATTTGGGAGTTGATTCAGCGCTTGCAGTCGGAAGGTATTACAATTTTGCTGACTACTCATTTGTTGGATGAAGCTGAGCGTTTGTGTCAGAAGATTGGGATTTTAAAGAATGGTAGTATTGTGGCTGAGGGCAGTTTGGAGGAGTTGCAAAAACTGATTCCGGCTCAGGAAATTATTGTTGTTAAAACTGCGGAAGAAGAAAAGGCGATCGCCCGCGCTAAAGAATACAGTTTCATTCCCCGCCGCTACGGTAACGATTTGGCTTTTTGGCTGCCGGAACGTTTGGAATTAAAAGAGATTATTTTGCTTTTTGATGGGATTTCTATTGATTCGATCGCTCGGTATCCGGTGCGGTTAGAACATATTTATGTCGAGGTGACGAAACAAAGCGAACAATGACACAGTGCGCTATTTAACTGGTTCCCAGGCTCCAGCCTGGGAACCCAGATCCAGAGGCTCTGCCTCGTTTGTGCCGAGAGAGGCAGAGCCTCTGGATCTGCATTACCAGGCAGAGCCTGGTAACGAGTAATCGGCAATTCTAAAGTATCAGTTTAGACGGCTTTTGCCCACGATTGCCAAGTTTCCATCGGGCGGAAACCGACTGATTTATAAAGCTTTGTCGCACCTGTCAAGCTGTCAGCATCGACGCTGAGTTTAGCAGTATTTGCACCCGCCGCTTTTAAGGTGTGTAATCCGGCTAATAACATTGCTTTTCCTAAACCCATTTTCCGAAAGTCGCGCCGCGTTCCCAATAATTCAATCCAGCCGTCTTTTGTGCCGCTGCGGGGGTTTTTTTGGGGTTTGATTTGACAGTCGCAGAAAGCTGCAAATTTACGATCGCCCGAAACAGCAATTAAATCTAATTCCGGCTGATAATTTTCGTCTTGCATCCAGTAGCGCACGATTTCGGCAGTTAAATCGTGGTGGTTCCAGTGATCGATAAATGACTGGTTGAACATTTCTACCCAGGGTTGGATGTCTTTTTCTCCCGATACGTGTGTCAGCGCAAAGTCTGCGGGAAATTCGGGTGTGGGAATGGGTTCAGCGAGCGATCGCGCCATTGTGAGAAAATAGCGATCGACTTCAAAGCCCTGTTTTTCTAATAGCAGCATTCCATCGGTTCGATCGTCGCGGTTGTAGGTACGCAATTTTGCTGGCAAATTCCGTTGTTTGGCGACTTCGCCCAGCCGCTTTTCGCCCCATTTAACAATCTCTGTTTCCAAACCTTCGCAGCGCGCGTTTGGATGCACGTAAAACCAGAGACAAGCGTCTATTTCATCGGTGGAATCGGGCATATCTAGGAGTGCTAAACCGACGAGTTTGTAGTTACCGTCTTCCCACAACTGCACGTCGCGGGATTTGTCGAGTTTGGGGGCGTCAAGTACGAGCTTTAGTTCGCTGGCGGATACTTCTTCGCCTAGTCGATCGACTGCTTCGCAAGCATCGATTAAATTTGCGATCGCGCACCAGTCACTTTCGCCCTTGTAGGAGCGTGTTGTCAAGATATTCATAGAAAACTTACAATCCGTAATTTCGGAATGTTCCTGTTAATCGGTATTGGCAAATGAGTAGAGTAATTCTGACATTTTGCACAAATGTCAGTAACAGTCAAGATGGCTGTTCCACAAAAAAATCATTTGGGGTGTAATATCATGTGAGATCGATTGACTGCAATAAGTAAGGTTCGTAGGGAGCATCTCAGTTTTGCATTTATAGTGCGAGCGTCCCCGCTCGCGATTTGTAGAATACGCGAGCGGGGACGCTCGCACTATAATAAAAAAAGCTTTTTGCAAAACTGAGATGCTCCCGGTTCGTAGTCCGCTCTTGCGTTGCGGACTTTAGTCCGCACTACAAACTAATCTTAAATCGGTCAATCTACCCAACATGATCTAACAGGTTAGAAAGCCTGTTACACCATAAATTAATGTTCTTTTGGGGCGGCAGCAGTCCGCACCTCAACTGCTTTTAGTATTGGAGAATGGTGTTGATAAAACTCAGAAACCTGTTTATATCACCCAGGCTTTCAGGTTTTATCTCATAGCGCAATCATAAAAATTAGTTAGCCCATTTGGGCGGTTTTTTTTATTGGAGTCTGTGGCCCGAGGAACGCCTAACCTTTGCAAGCAGCGCCCTCGAAGTTATCAAAGCTGGTGCTTGAGTAACTATTGTTTAAATAAATTTGATGCAGCTAAGTAAAGAAATTTTCACCCCCACCGGGTAGTTGATTTTTACTTTTGCTCTATCTTACAACAAATCCTGTTTCAAGAATTTGTTGCTGCTTCTTTTAACTCACCCGATCGGGCGAGGGGAACAGTTGAAGTTCTTAAAAAGTTCCCTAATTCAACTATAACCGCTCAGGTTTTTTTTGGCAAGTTCGATCTGAGGGGAGTTTTGTTAGTATTAACCCGAGGCTGGGTTCGACGGCAGAAGCACCGCGCTTTGAAGCGGTCGTAAGTATAGTTTTGATAACTTTTTGCCAGACTTGAAGATTTAATTTTATCCAAACGTTAAACTGACGTTAAACTGCTTTCTGGAATTTGTGTGAGGTAAATATGCTTGACAACCTCGATTTAGATATTTCGCTGGATAAAGAAACCTATGATGCCAAAATCGAAGTTTTAATGCAGCAGTTGCGATCGCTCCAACAAACCTGCTGGGAAAAAAAAATGCCCGTAATCATCGTACTCGAAGGTTGGGCCGCTGCGGGCAAAGGCGCACTCGTCAAAAAAATGGTGGGTTACATGGACCCGCGCGGGTTTACCGTTCACCCGATTTGGCCGCCGTCAGAGGCAGAAATGGACTATCCTTTTCTGTGGCGGTTTTGGCAGAAACTCCCAGCCTGCGGTCGGATTGGCTTTTTTTATCACAGTTGGTACACTCATGTTTTAGAAGACCGGTTGTTCGAGAGAGTCTCCGAGGCCGAAGTACCGACAATCATCAGACAAATCAACGCCTTCGAGCGAATGATGGTAAACGACGGCGCGGCAATTGCCAAATTTTGGATTCACCTGAGCAAAAAAGAACTCAAACATCGGCTCAAAAAACTAGAAGACGATACCTTACAAGCTTGGCGAGTGCGGCCGGAAGATTGGAAACAAGCCAAAAACTACCAAGAATACACAACTTTGGCCGAAGAAATGATAACTCAAACCGGCACGGGCCCGGCACCTTGGACGCTAGTAGAAGGCGACTGTAAGCGGTGGGCGAGAGTCAAAGTTTTAACGCAAATGGCAGCCAAAATTACAGAAGCCCTAGACAGACTCCCCACACAATCTGCACCCGTTCCACTGCCGCCTCAAGAAAGGTTGCAACCCACCGAACCAGACTTGCTCGCCCAAGTAGATTTAACTCTATCCTTGTCGCCAGACGAATACAAACAGGAACTTCGCGAAGCACAAACCAGTTTTGGCAAACTGCAACAAAGCATCCACGAAAAGGAAATCCCCGTGTTAGTGCTGTTTGAAGGTTGGGATGCGGCCGGTAAAGGAGGAGCGATCAAACGTTTGACGGACATCCTAGACCCCCGCAGTTACACCGTCAATGCCTTTGGTGCGCCGACTGACGAAGAAAAAGCTCACCACTACCTCTGGCGGTTCTGGCGGGAGTTGCCGACTGCTGGTAAAATCAGCATTTGCGATCGCAGTTGGTATGGTAGAGTGCTCGTCGAGCGAGTCGAAGGATTGGCCACCGAACTCGAATGGCGTCGAGCTTACCAGGAAATCAACGAATTTGAGGAGCAACTCACCAGTTTCGGTTGTGTTTTAGTTAAATTCTGGCTGCACATCAGTGCCGACGAGCAACTAAAGCGGTTTACAGACCGACAAAACAATCCATTTAAACAATACAAACTCACTCCAGAAGATTGGCGGAATCGAGAAAAGTGGAATTATTATGAAGTGGCGGTAAATCAAATGATTCAGCGCACCAGCACGCCGACAGCTCCCTGGACGCTAATTGCGGCCGATAACAAGTATTATGCTCGTGTTAAAGTAATTCAAACGGTAACGCAGGCAATTCAGAATCAACTGAAACGCCGATAAATTGGGATTGGTAAATGGGTAACAGATAATGGGAAAATAGCAGGCAGCAGAAAGCAGGCTGGAATTGCCAATTTCACAGGCTGCTGGCTCGCTCCATTACCAATTACCAATCAACCATTACCAATTATCAATTACCAATTAACTCTCAGCAATCTGTAACCCGCCCCAAAACGGGTACCGTGTCCCGACTATCTTGTTTGGAGATCCTAACATTTTAGAGCGAAGTGCCAGCTCCCAGATTCATCTGTGGAGTCAATCTAAAATCTAAAATTATTCAATTCTTCAATCGATTGACTGGAAGTAGCGGGCTGGCAGCCTGCAACCAATAGTTGATAGCTGACGGGAATCGAGCCTTTCTGAGAAATGCGATCGGACTGCGTTATTGGCGAAAATTAAAAACCACCGATACCAGTATTTCCTGCCGCAGCTAAATGCGCGATCGTTTCCAGACTTCCGTACTAATTTATGAAGACACAGAATATTGCAAGATGCCAGAACTTTTAGCTCGCATTCTATTTCTATTCCTCCTCTTCTCACTGATCAAATCGTGGTGGGATCAATCAGGAGGCAAAGACAATCCGTTAATAGACCGGCTGCGCGTTTTGCTGCTGATCAGCCTTTTGTTCCTGGCTTTTTTCGCGCCAGACACGCCAGTCGGAGCAGCGATTTTCGGCCTCATAGCCTTCTTCTTTAAGCCGCTGGGTTTTTCGATCACCCTGCTGGTGATTGCATCGGCGCTGATCACCAACGGGGGCATCCGCAACCCGGCACCGAGAATGATCCTGGCAGCACTGCTAGTTTTGATCCTTTCGAGTATGCCAGTTGTCGCTTACTGGTTCGCCGATCAAGCTGAACGGGATGCCGCTGCTCGCACAGTTTGCTGCGACGAAACAGCAGCGGCGATCGTCCTTCTCGGCAAGGGAACGACTAACGGCCACACCGCCAACCAAGAAGCGATTCAACTGGCAGACACAGGCAATCGCCTGCCCTACGCTGCCGTTTTGTACAAAAAACAATTAGCACCTTTGGTGATTGTTACCGCCGGGCCCAGAGCAGATTTACAGAATTATACTGGCGAAGCAAAGGATATCCAAACTTTGCTGGCAACCAACATGGGCGTGCCGCGCACCAGTATCGTTCTCGACGATAACGGCCACAACATACGCACCAGCGCCGAGGAAGTGAGAAAGATCCTCGACAGCCGCGGCGTTGGGCGTAAAGTAATCCTGGTCACATCTGCGATGCAGATGCGCCGTGCCAGCCTAGCTTTTGCAAATATGGGCATCCAGGTGATTCCCAGAGCTACCGACTTCTACACTTACCAGCCCGTGTCAGGAGGGAAATCCAAATTCCGCTTAGACGCGGGAGATTTTTTGCCTAGTGCAGAAGCTTTGGTAACTACGACGCGAGTATTCGATGAATATTTCGGGTCTTTCTATTACTATATGCGCGGCTGGCAGGCTCCCAGAGCCTAAAGTGGCAAGTTGCTGGTGTTTTTCTTAGGCAACAGCGACTGCTCCCCAAATTGGTTTAACATCTCCTGAGAATGAGACCTTTGTGGGGAGCTGTGCCTTCTGAGGCCAGCGGGGTCGCCGATGGCAAAGTTGGCAGTTAATAAGAACACCGCCCAAAATATAGGTGCCTCCCACTCGGATTTTTTTGGGGCTGGCGCTTCTTTAGCTTTGGCGGAGGTGACGATGACTTTGAGGTCTAGTTTGCCTTCAATTTCTTTGCCTTTGAGAATTCCTTCGCTGCATACACCCTTAAAAGCTAGCGGATCTGGTTTCGCTTCGTCTGACATTGTTTTATCCTGGTTTTCGTAGATCTGGTTGGATAGTAAGTTCTCAGAAGTTCGGGGGGTTTCCGGGCCGGATTCCGCGAACTCTTTCAGAGTTAAGTTAAATATGCACCCCGCCCCTGGCTGGGGATTAAACAGAAGAACCTAAAGGCGTTTCAAGTTACTGCTTGTTGCTTTTGGGTCGCAGCGCTGTCAGCCAAGCTGCTATTTATATATCTGGGTGAAAGAGAGGTTTTTATGCAAAGACAGATTTTTTCTCAAAAATTGTCAATAAATTTATTATCTCCGCGCCGATGAAAATGTCAATACATTTAAAGCAGAGTTTGGTTGATGTCGTGTCATAAACCTGGTTTCTTGCAATGTCTCAAGTGGCGCAATTATTTTAAGAAGCAGATTTCGGGATCAGACAATTTTCATTTTTATATTTTCAATTTCCGATGGGGAATGACTTACTGTATAAGGGTTTAAAGTTTGTCTGCTGTTGCATTGTTTTTTTGAAAATGGTATGAAAAGCCCGTCGCGACTGCTCATTTCAATTTTCAAAGGATCTAAATGTAAATGAAGCTTGAAAATACATAATACCAATTTCATAAAGTAGCGCTACATATCACCCCCCCCAACCCCCCCGAACTCGCGGGGGGGCTATGACTTCATCCATAGCAAATCTTTAGAAAAATGGTATAAGTCTCTCCCGATCGATTACCATCACAAAAATCGATCGCGCGATCGCCCGTGGTTAATCGATCGCACACAATATCAAATATATAATTCGGATGCGATCGAAAACTATATAACAGCTCGCACGCTCAATAAAAATGCTTTTGACAAAACCCCAGATGCTCCGGTTTATTTGCGCCTCGGGACTTAATCCACAGTGAAAACATCCACTAGCAAACTATCTTCCCTGCAACCAGAACAACTGGCAGCTTGGGCACAAGAGGCAATTAATCGCAGTAAATCCGGTCAAGTCCCCGCATACGTACCTCTGCTTGCGGAAGCTGATAGAGAATGGTTTGCCGTGCAAATTCGGGCAATTGACGGTCAAGTTTTGAGCTGGGGCAGCATTGCTAAAACATTCCCGCTGATGAGCGCCGTCAAGCCCTTCGTGCTGCTTTATTTGCTGTGCGAATTGGGCGAAAAAACGGTTTTTGGCTGCGTGGGCTGCGATCCTTCGGAAATGCCTTTCAATTCCCTGACTCAACTGGAAACAGATGGAGGGAAGCCGAGAAATCCGATGATTAATAGCGGGGCGATCGCCCTTGCGTCTTTGATTCCCGGTAACAATGCTGTGGCGCGCTGTCAAAACTTGCGAACTTGGCTGAACAAACAAGCAAACAGTCAGTTATTTGTTGACGAGTTAATGCTGGATTCAGTCAATCAAAAGCGGAATCAAAATAATCGGGATCTCGCCTTAGCAATGCTCAAATTTGGTTATCTACAAAACGCGGAAATTGCGTTAGAAACCTACAATCGAGTTTGTTGTTTGTCGGGAACTGTGGAGGATTTGGCCAAGCTGGGAATGGTGTTGGTAAAGAGTGAGGAAGCACTCTGGGAAAACTGCCGCACTGTCAAAGCGCTGATGGCTACTTGCGGTTTGTATGAAGCATCCGGTCGCTTTGCGCTGCGGGTGGGACTGCCGGCCAAGTCGGGAGTTAGCGGGGCTTTGCTGTCGGTAATTCCGGGTGAGGGTGCGATCGGCTGTTACAGTCCGCCCCTAGATCGAGAGGGAAATTCTGTCGGGGGCTTATTTCTATTGGAACAAATAGCTAAAGCTTTGCGGCTGAGCGTATTTGATTAGATCATACCAATTTCATAAAGTAGCCCTAGATATTACCCCCCCAACCCCGCCCTTAGTAAGGGGTGGCTCAGACTTCATCCATAGCATATCTTTAGAAAAATGGTATAAGATTGCTGTTTAATTGCTCTTAATTTCCTTGATTTATTGCAGGGAAATATTTGGCTATCTGGGATTTGGGATTTGAGATTGGAAAGGTCGATCGGGATCATCTCCTGCATCGCAAAAAGGATGTTTTTTTTACAGTGCGAGCGTCCCCGCTCGCGTGCTTTACACAGCACGCGAGCGGGGACGCTCGCACTACAAATGCAAAACACAGATGCACCCGATAGACCTTCTTATCTGTCCGCACCGAAAAACCGCGAGCGATCCGTTTTTGTTATGGTAATCGATCGAATCTGTCAACTGTTTGCTGTCAACAGAAAAAGCCGGAGATATTCCAGCTTGTGGGCGGGCAAATTACCCGCCCCACAACAAGATTGAGCTTAATATTGAGGAACAGACGAATCTACTTCTTGACTCCAAGCATTAATCCCGCCCTTAACATTAATCCCCTCAATTCCCGCTTCCTTCAAAATGCCCAAGGCCTTCGCAGAACGCCCGCCCATTTTGCAATGTGCAATCAAGCGATGCCCGTTCAACAATTCCTTGACTTTAGCAACACCTTCGCCGTGTTCGATATCCGGCAAAGGTACCAAAACTGACCCAGGAATTTGAGCAATTTGATACTCGCTGGGATTGCGAACATCTAACAATACAAAATCCTTCGCACCGCTGTCGATTAATTTTTTAAGTTCAGTGACAGTCATCTCAGGAATTTGCTGTTGTTCTTGCGCTTCCTGGGCTTTAGCTTGAGGAATGCCGCAGAATTGTTCGTAATCGATTAACTTTTCAATTACCGGGCGCACTGGATTCGGCCGCAGTTTCAATTCGCGGAATGTCATATCTAAGGCATTGTAAAGCAACAATCTGCCGCTCAAGGTTGTGCCTTGACCCAAGATAATTTTGATAGCTTCCGTTGCTTGGATAGAACCGATAATACCGCACAAAACGCCTAAAACGCCGCCTTCCGCACAGGAAGGAACCATTCCAGGAGGCGGGGGTTCTGGGTACAAATCGCGGTAATTCGGGCCGCCTTGGTAGTTGAAAACTGTTGCTTGTCCTTCAAATCGGAAGATGGAACCGTAGATGTTCGGTTTGTTTAAGAGGACTGCAACGTCGTTCATCAAATAGCGAGTCGGGAAGTTGTCCGTGCCGTCGATGATGATATCGTAGGGAGTGGCAATGGCGATCGCATTTTCGGAACTAACGTGAGTTTCGTACAAATCAACTTGACAAAAAGGATTAATTTCTAAAATCCGATTTTTCGCCGAATCAATCTTCAGTTTTCCAACCCAAGAAGTGCCGTGAATTACTTGGCGCTGCAAGTTGGAATGGTCTACAACATCAAAGTCTACAATCCCAATGCGGCCAACACCAGCGGCTGCTAAATACAGCAGCAGCGGCGAACCGAGTCCTCCCGTACCGATGCAGAGTACGCTGGCTGCTTTGAGACGCTTCTGCCCTTCCAATCCAACTTCTGGGAGGATGAGGTGGCGAGAGTAGCGTTCGTATTCTTGTTTGTTGAGCTGGATCTCGTCCAGATTAGGATTTAGCATGATATTCTGTTATAGGCTGATTTTGAATTATATCCTATCTGAATTTTTCGCATTTTTGCGTGTTTGTTATTTTTACTAACTATTTCTTAATCTGAGTCGGTTCGACTGCGACAATTTCCTCTGCTTGAAAGTAGCCCTCTGCGTCCAGACTCCAACTGCGGAGGTCTTGTGAACTGCCTTGTCGGACGGAGACTATGATGTAGGAGTATTGGGCCCATGCCAATGTCCGATCGCACTCCGAGGGCACTGCGGGATTATCTGGGTGAGAATGATATATGCCGATGATGTCTAAATTGCGATCGCCCGCGTGTTTCATCGCCCGCAACATATCTTCAGGTCTAATAGCATATCTGCGTTGTTCTGTCAAGTCTTTTTGTTCCGGCCAATTCTCTTCAGCTTCGGCACTCCAAGCGTTGTCAGTCGGCACAACTTCTACTACAGTTTTAACACTGTGTGCGATCGTACCTAACAATAAACCGCAGCATTCTTCTGGATAAGCGCTTTCGCCGTGGCTGCGGATGGATAACAGTTGTTCGGGGGTAAGTGCGATTTTTTGCATTTTATTTTAGGCTTTTTTTTAACGAACCGCGAAGGCGCTAAGGGCGCTAAGGAAGAGAGGAGAAGGGAAGAGAAAGAGTTTATGTAAATGTGTGCATAATTCGTGAATCTATGGTGCGCGGCGTATACCCTACAGGTTTATTTATGTGTACAATGTACGCATAATTTGTAACTGTAGGGTGCAGATTGCACACTTTACGGATGATTGCTATCAAGTTGGTGTTTGCTGCAATTCGGGCCGTTCGTCTGGGACGATCGCATTTTCGACTGGACAGACTTGCAAACAAATGCCGCAGTCTATGCAGGTATCGAAATCAATCCAATACCAATCAGTGCCTTTGACGT
>Ga0335395_10001197_pt1 | contig 16494 bp, 10 predicted proteins | sample MAT02_FD_205744 | JGI IMG/M metagenome (GOLD analysis project Ga0335395, IMG submission 205744) | Freshwater microbial communities from Lake Fryxell liftoff mats and glacier meltwater in Antarctica - MAT-02 (spades assembly) (version 2) ...
TGATGACTTTTTTTAGCTGTGAAGTGCGGAGTTTTGATGAAGAATTGCTCCAAATAATGGGAACAATCGGCAGTCAACTAGGTCAATTTATCAAGCGCAAGCAAGCTGAAATAGCTTTGCGGGAAAGTGAAGAACAACTGCGAGATTTATTTGAAAATGCTACTGATTTAATTCAAAGTATTGGAGCCGACGGTCATTTTTTGTATGTAAATCGGGCTTGGCGGGAAACTCTGGGCTACAGCGAAGCAGAAATTGCTCAAATGAGTGTTTTTGATATTATTCATCCCAACAGTTCCCCTGAGTCTATGGATATATTATATCAAGCTATTAGTAAAAATAACTTCACTGAAGATACAGTTTATCCCGATTCTATCGAAGTAATATTTATTACGAAATCTTCCGAATTAATTTTGCTGGAAGGTAGCATAAGCTGTAAATTTTCGGAGGGTTCGCTAGTGGCGATTCGCGCTATTTTGCGAGATATTACTGCTCGTAAAATGGCAGAAGATGCCCTAGCAAAATCGGTGTCCTTGCTGCAAGCAACGTTTGATTCTACTGCTGACGGTATTTTAGCTATTGACAGGAACGGAAAAATAGTCAGTTTCAATCGAGAATTTGTGGAAATGTGGGGGATACCTAATGAAGTGATGGCGCTGCGAGACGATGCCACAACGATCGCTTTTGTCCTGAACCAACTCAAAGACCCCGGAGAGTTTCAAGACAGAATAGAATCGCTTTACGAGGAGCCAGAAGCTGAAAGTTTCGATTTGTTGGAATTTAAAGATGGCAGATTTTTTGAACGCTATTCGGAACCGCAACGGCTGGGAGATAAAATTATTGGCAGAGTCTGGAGTTACCACGATATTACGGAACGCAAGCAAGCGGAAGATGCCCTGCGGGAAGAACAAGTAAAATCAGAAAAGTTGCTGTTAAATATTTTGCCGAAGGCCATAGCAGAACGCCTCAAGCAAAACGAAACTACTATTGCTGAATATTTTCCTGAAGTGACTGTTTTGTTTGCAGATATTGTGGGGTTTACAGCTTTGTCTAGCACGATGAATCCGATCGAGCTCGTGGAACTCCTGAATAAAGTTTTCTCAAGATTCGATTTGTTGTGCGAAGAGCACGGCTTAGAGAAAATCAAGACAATTGGCGACGCATATATGGTGGCGGGAGGGCTGCCAAATCCCAGGGTAGACCACGCTGAGGCGATCGCCCAAATGGCCTTAGATATGCAAACAGAAATAGCTCGATTTAATGCTAACAATAATAAATATTTTAGCATCCGCATCGGGATTCATAGCGGCCCGGTCGTTGCGGGAGTAATTGGGATCAAAAAGTTTATTTACGATTTGTGGGGCGACACGGTAAATATTGCTTCCCGCATGGAATCTCACGGTTTGCCTTGGCGGATTCAAGTCAGCGAAACTACTTATAAGTTATTGGAACACAAATATTTGCTTCAGGAGCGGGGAACTATTGAAGTTAAAGGCAAAGGGGGAATGAAAACTTATCTGCTCGTTGGTAAAAAAACAATTAGTCATTAGTCATTAGTCATCGGTCATTAGTCATTAGTCATCGGTCATTAGTCATTAGTCATCGGTCAATACGGTTCACTTAAGACAGATCTCCCTGGCACACCCCTTAAAAAGGGGGGGACAAGAATGCCCTCAAAGTCCCCCTTCTTAAGGGGGATGCGAGGGGGATCTCCGGGGCATAAATATGTTAAGTGAACCGTATTGAGTCATCAGTTATCAGTTATCAGTCATTTTGCTGAGGACGAAAAGTGTTGCTAAAGTTAGTTAACAATACTTTTTAGGTCTAGACTGATGGAATTTGCTAATTTGTTGACAAATTTACGATCGCCCTTAGAATTTGTTGATCGCCCGCCAGTGACAGTTGCGCCCTCAACTTTGCTCCCAGAGGCGATCGCCCTGATGCGTCGCGCGCAAAACCCTTGTGGGCTGTCAAAGTCACCGCCAGAGTCGCACGAAACGGTAAAAACATCGATCGATTGCCTCTTAGTTGTCGATAAAAATCAGCTAGTTGGACTGCTAAGCCCGCCAGATGTGCTGAACTTAGTCGCCGAATCCGGCTGGCAAAAAATGCAAGTTGCCGATGTAATGACGCGAAATTTAATTATTTTAAAAGAATCAGAAATTACCGATATTTTTAGCATATTTAAGCTATTTTGTCAACATTCGATCGATTGTTTGCCAATTGTGGACGAACAAGGTCAGCCCGTAGGTTTAGTCACCGAAAAAAAGATTCGCCCAGAAATTTACAGCCTCGTCAAAATGTGGCAGCAAGAAGTTGTAAAACTTCAGCAAAAACAGTCTGAACTCTTAGAAAATAATGCAGAAATCTACAAAAAAGTCAGCGATTGCAAACTTGCAGAAACCGCTTTGCAACAATTCAACGTAGAGTTAGAAGTGAGAGTTCAGCAGCGCACTGAACGCTACGAACAAGCCGTATTAACAGCTAAATTGACTGCAGAAAAACTGCAAAACTCCGAAGCTGAACTGCTGGCGCTGTTTAATGCGATGACGGATATCGTGATGGTTTTCGATGACAGGGGCCGCTACCTCAAAGTCGCCCCCACGGCTCCCCAACTGCTGTACAAACCGGCTCCTGAAATGCTGGGCAAAACCATCGCGGAAATCTTCCCGGAAGCGGAAGCTCATTTTGCCCTCAGTTGCATTCGCCAAACCCTGGCATCTGGGGAAACCCACAGAGTTGAATACAGCATGAAAATTGAGGGGAAGTTAATCTGGTTTGATGGCCGTATTTCGCCGCTGGGGGTCGATCGGGCGATGTGGGTAGCGCGGGACATTACCGCTCGCAAACACGCAGAAGCTGCATTGCAAAAAAGTGAGGAAAAGTTTCGCAATTTGTTTGATGATGCTCCAATTGCGATCGGTTTGGCAACCGTGCGCGACTACCGCTTGAGCGAAGTGAATGAAGCTCACCGGCAGATGTTGGGTTACACCGATGCGGAGTTGGCGGCCGTGAGTTTCGCTGATATCACCTACCCAGAAGATTTAGAAGCAGATTTAGAGCAAGTCAAGCAGTTAATCGAGGGCAATATTCCTCGCTTCGGGATGGAAAAACGCTTGATTAAGAAGAATGGCGAGCTGATGTGGGCTAACTTGACGGTGACGCTGATCCGCGACGGCGAGGGTCTTCCTCTCTACAGCATGGCGGCGATCGAAGATATCAGCGATCGCAAGCGAGCAGAAATAGAATTGCAACAGTTAAAAGAACGGCTACAATTTTTGCTAGCCTTCAATCCGGCGGTAATTTTTACTGTGGAGCCGAAAGGGGATTTCTGTACTACTTATATTAGCGACAACGCGAGGGCGATGGTTGGCTACGATTCCCAGAAACTGTTAGCAGATTCTCACTTTTGGTCGCAGCGCATTCATCCTGAAGATCGATCGCAATTTATAGTAAATTTTTCGGATTTATCGGAGGGTGAAAATTGTATTTTCGAGTACCGCTTTCTGCACCGAGACGGAGTTTACCGCTGGCTGCGGACGGAACTAAAACTATTGGTAGATGGCAGAGGAAAACCGATCGAAATTATTGGTTACGCCGCCGATATCAGCAATTCTAAATACGCTGAAATCGCCAGGGGGCAGCAGTTCGAGCAAGAACGGCTGGTGGAGGCGATCGCCCGTCGCGTCCGCCAGTCTTTGGAATTAGAGGAAATTCTCAACACCACGGTTGCCGAACTCCAGCAAATATTGTTAGCCAGTCGAGTTTTGGTTTATCAAATTTTACCTAAAAATGGCGGTTTAGTGGTTGCTGAAGCCGTGGCAGAAGGATGCAGGCCGCTGGTAGGGAATTCTTTGGGCGAAGAGGTTTTTCCACATGACGTTCATCAGCTTTATTTGCAAGGGCGAATTGGTGCGATTTCCGATATAAATGACACCTCGATTACACCTTGTATGGTGGAGTTTATGAAACAAATTGAAGTGAGGGCAAAGTTGGTAGTGCCGATTATTCAGCAGGGTCAGCTTTGGGGATTGCTGATTGCACACCAGTGCGATGGGCCCAGAGATTGGCAAGAATCGGAAATTAATTTATTTCAGCAGTTGGTTAATCAATTGGCGATCGCCATTCACCAATCTCTACTCTACCAGCAACTGCAAGCTGAACTGAGCGATCGCTTCCAAGCGGAAGCAAATTTGAAAAACTCCCTCAAAGAAAAAGAGATTTTGCTCAAAGAAATTCACCACCGCGTCAAAAATAACCTCTGCGTAGTTGCCAGTTTGTTGGAATTGCAATCTAACACGGTTGCCGACTCGCAATTAGCCCAAATGTTTGAAGAAAGTCAGAACCGCCTGTACTCTATGGCTCTGATTCATGAGAAACTGTACAGATCGACTAACCTGGCGCAAATTAATTTTGGCGAATATCTCGAAGATTTGGTAACGAACTTGTTTCACTCTTACAATATTAGCGACAACCGAATTCTGTTGCAGGTAATAGCTGAACCAATTTCCCTCAATCTTGAGACTGCTACTCCTTGCGGCTTAATTGCTAATGAATTGGTTTCAAATACCCTGAAACACGCTTTTCCTGATGGTGCTAGCGGTACAGTTAGTGTAGAATGTTATCAAACGGGCGATCGGCAAATCCACCTCTTCGTCAAGGACAACGGCATTGGCTTTCCTCAAAAGTTAGATTTTCGGAAAACTAACTCGATGGGCTTTCAAGTTGTCTGCACTTTAACTGAACAGTTAGAAGGAACCATCGAACTGTCAAGACAAAATGGCACCGAATTTCACTTGAAATTTAACGAATTAAACTACTTTCAGAGGTTTTAGGATTATGATAAATCCAGCTCAAGAAATTAATATTTTAATAGTTGAAGACGAACTATTAATTGCTAAAAACTTATCGGTAAAATTAGAAAAATTGGGATATAAAATCGTCGGTATCGTTTCTTCAGGAGCCGATGCCATCGAGCGCGCAGGCGAAATAAAACCAGATTTAATTTTAATGGATATAGTCATAAAAGGCGAGATTGACGGCATAGAAACAGCAGCAAGAATTAATCAAAAATTAGATATTCCAATTATCTATACAACTGCCTATGCAGACGACGAAACTTTGCAGCGAGCCGAAAATACTGGTTCTTACGGCTACCTCCTCAAACCGTTTAAAGAAAGAGAACTGCACGCCACGATCAAGATAGCGCTGAGCAAACATCAAGAAGCAGTGAAAATGCAAACACTTATTGCATTAGCAGCCGCGAAAAGCGACAACAGATCGCGATTTATTTCAATGGCATACCACGATTTAAACACTCCTTTAACTACCATACAACTATCGGCGGAAATGCTGGAAGATAGCGAATTGCATAAAATTCCAGAAACTTCCAATAAAAATGTCGCTCGCATCAAAAAAGCCGTCAGCAATATGAGTGGATTGCTGGAGGATATTTTAATGCTCAGCAAAGCAGAATCAGGCAAGCTTTCCTTGAATTTAGATCGTCTAAATGTGACGGAGTTCTGCAACTCTATTGTAGAAGAACTGCAACCTATCGTCACCGATAAACACATCCTAACTTTCCGCGCCGAAACAACGCCACTGCACGCCAATCTCGATGTAAAATTGCTGCACCACCTCCTGACTAATTTGCTATCAAATGCTATTAAATATTCTCCTAATGGCGGGAATGTTAGTTTAGAATTAAGCTGCGAAAACCAGCAAATAATATTTTGCGTTCGAGATGAAGGAATTGGGATGACAGCGGAATATGAAGGAAAACTATTTCAGCAGTTTGAACGGGGTGCTAATGTAGGTAAGATTAAAGGATCGGGTTTGGGACTCTGCATTGTCAAACACATAGTTGACCTGCACGGCGGTACAATAAGTGTGGAAAGTGCGATCGATAAAGGTACTACATTTATTGTCGCGCTGCCTTTTCTTAGTCATTAGTCATTAGTCATTAGTCATTAGTCATCAGTCATCAGTCATTAGTCATTAGTCATAAACGATGGGAGAGCCAAATCATGTCCGGTAGGTTGAGCGTAACTCGTTTGTAGTGCGGACTTCAGTCCGCTTTCCGGCCCAAGAGCCAAGTCGGGAGTGTGAACCTTTTTTGTTATGGTAAAAAGTGCGTTTAAAGCCTCCCCCTTGTAGGGTGCAAAGAAAAATTAATTTCCATCCCTAGCACAATACGGTTCACTTAACATATTTAGACCCCGGAGATCCCCCTCGCATCCCCCTTAAGAAGGGGGACTTTGAGGGCATTCTTGTCCCACCTTTTTTAAGGGGGGATCTGTCTTAAGGAACGAAAATTTAATAAATTAAACCTCTGCCATACTCCTCTGTTTCCAGAAGCGGCAAGGAAAAGAGAGGCTCTTCCTCGCCTATCTGCATTACCAGGCAGAGCCTGGTAACGAGTAAAATTCAGAAAAAATCGCTTTTCGGGCCAACTGTCAACTGTGGAACGCTTTAAGTAGATTAATATCAATTTGAGTTATTAAGTAATTTTGACAGTATGAGCGAACAAGCTAGCGAGCTAATCAAGCAGGGGATTTCGCAGTATCAAGCGCGCCAATTTGAGGCGGCGCTGGATTCTTGGCAGGAAGCGCTGGCGCTATATCGGGAAATTGACGATCGCCGCCGAGCGGGTGCGGCGCTTGGTAATATGGGCGTAGCTTACGAAGCGCTGGGAAATTACGATCGGGCGATCGACTGTTACCAGCAGCATTTGGTGTTAGCGCGGGAAATTGGCGATCGCCGGGGCGAGGCGAATGCTTTGGGAAATTTGGGGAATGCTTGCTGTGCTCTGTCTGATTTTTCTGGTGCTATTGATTACCAACAGCAGCGTTTGACGATCGCGCGGGAAACGGGCGACTCTCGCTCTGAGTTGGAAGCTTTGGAAAATTGGGCGCTGGCTTGCGATGCTAATGGCGATTTACCTGGTGCGATCGAATGTTATCAGCAGCAGTTGTCGATCGCGCGCGCCCACAACGACGATCGCATTGAGCGCAGCGCTCTCAAGAATTTGAAACTCGCTTACAAGTATTTAGCAGATTACCAGAAAGCCGACGAGTACCGACAGCAGCAATTGGCGATCGTGCGCGAACTGTTTTTAACCGATAAAAATAATAGTTTTCTACAACTTGCAGAAACAGTTGGTTTGAATCCCGTCGAGGATTTTGCCGGAGCTGATTTAAGCGGTTTTGACTTCCACTACGCTGATTTAAACGGCGCGGATTTGCGCGAAACCAACCTCCAAGGCGCAGATTTAACCTTAGCGGATCTCAGCGGTGCATTGCTGAGCGCTGCACTTTTAATTGATGCTAATTTGTGCAATGCTAATTTGCGGGATGCTGAACTCAGCAGCGCGAATTTAAGCCGTGCAGATTTGCGGACAAAGCTACCTAGGGCGAACTTGAGCGGTGCAAATTTAGTCGGCGCTAATTTGAGCAGTGCTTATTTACCGAATGCGATTTTAGTAAATGCAAATTTAACTGACGCTAATTTAAAAGATTCTGATTTGAGCGGCGTAGATTTGAGCGGTGCTAATTTAAACGGTGCAGATTTGAGCCGCGCTGAATTAAAAAATGCGGTAGTACAAAACACGAAGTTTTCTGGTTGTTTGGGGCTTTCGGAAGCCGTGAAAGTTGAGTTGAGAACCAGGGGCGGAATTTTCGAGTAAAATGGGAATATTGGTAATTGTAGAGGGTAATTAAAAGCTATGAATGCCGTAACTGCAAAACGATTCTCCATCGCCGAATATCACCGTTTGGCAGAACTGGGTTTTTTTGAGTCAGATAACCGATTTGAATTGATTCGCGGGGAAATTATCAAAAAAGCTAAAAAAACTACGTTTCACTCGGCTTGTAACTCGCTATTGCTGGGAGAGTTGTGCCTGATGATGGCAGAAAGTGCCTGCGTGCGCGGTCAGGAACCTATTATCTTGCCTCCTGATAGTGAACCTGAACCTGATGTCGTGATTGCGCGCAATCGTTCCGATAGTTATTTATCTTCTCACCCAGAAAGTGCTGATATTTTGTTAGTGATTGAGGTTTCTGATTCGACTTTGAAGTACGATCGCAGAACTAAGTTATCTCTCTACGCTGAATCGGGAATTTTTGATTATTGGATATTTAACTTGGTAGATATTCAACTGGAAACCTACAGTGAACCTTATCAGAAACAAACAGGTAGTTTCGATTATCGAGTCAAACGAGTGGTTTTACCGAATGAGTTTGTGGTAATTCCAGGTTTTCCAGAGTTGTCTCTGGATTTATCTGCGGTATTTCCGCCGCAGATGGGCGTGTGAAGCTAAAAAGTGCGATCGCCCGGATTGCGATATACCCCAAAAGTGCGCGCCGCAGCTTTTCCAACGCTGAATCGACCAACTCCTCAACCATTTAACATAGGGTGCCCAACGCGCACATCGCCAACAAATGAGAAATGCTCGCAATCATCACATATAAAAAAATGCCGGATTGTGATAAATTATAAATGGAACACTCGTCAAAATCTCCATCATCACAGTCTGGCAGAGCCAGCACTTCTCCCGATATGCGATCGCTAGAGTCTCACAACAAATACCCAGATTGTTTGTGGATGCAATTAGAAGCAATTCCAGTGCGCTCCGTTGCAGCCCAAACCGAGCAGCTCGACATTCACTTGAGCCTCAATTTTAACGAGCATTGGGAACCCCTGCTCGGCGGTCGCGTCAAATTTGGCTTGCAAAGCGGGACGCTCAAGCTCAATCTGGAAAACTGCGAAATTCCCGTAGCATCGCGTCAGTTAGTCGGTGATTTCATGCTGTCGCCAATTCAAAGCAGCACGCAAGTTTTATTTACGGAAAATCCGGCGGTAGTTTTAGAAAGCGAAACTGCGGAAAAAACCAAAGAAAATCATGGCACTTTGTGTCACGTTTCCACCATAGGCGACGATACAACGCCTGCTTGGTTTTTTGCATTGGAGCGCGGCGATTCTGTCTTAAAAGGTTTGCTAAAAAGTGTTAGAATAGCAGAATTGACCGCCAAACCATTGCGGATTGCAGCGACTTTTGAAGTTGCCAAAGAAGATATTTATTTCACAGATGCGGAGGGTTTGTGGCCGCATGATATTACGCCAAATCAACATTCTGTTTTAGAAAGAATCTTGACTATATATTTAGCAAATAAACTCCAACCGGCTCTCAGTTGGGCGCTATTGTCCTACAATTTGCCTGCGGTGGAACAGCCCGAGGTGGAAATTGTCCCGGAAGTTGAAGCTAAATTGCAAGAAATGGTCGATCGCATCATCTCTGCTGAAACCGACAACTTTACAGAGTTGGCAAAAATCGCCAATCTCAATCCAGCACGAGATTTCGCGGGCGCTAACTTGCGCGGAACTACTTTGAATACAGTTGATTTTAGCAGTGCAAAGCTCCCGGGAGCAAACTTCCGAGGTGCAAACCTCAGCGATGCCGATTTCAGCGACGCCAACCTGCAAAATGCCAAATTCGGCGGGGCAGATTTGAGCGGCGCTTTCTTAGGAAATGCCGATTTGAGCCGCGCAGATTTGTACCGCGCCAGTCTGGCTTTAGCAAACCTCAGCGGTGCAGATTTGAGCAGCGCCAATTTGCTCGAAGTGAACTTAACAAATACTAATTTCAGCGGTACGAATGTCGAGTCAGCCAGGTTTGGGAATAACTCAGGACTTGCGGAGGATGTGAAGCTGAATTTACAGCAGCAGGGAGCGATTTTTGAGGATGTTGAGTAGAGTGAAGCAGGTTCGATCCTTCGGACTTCAGTCCTTTCTAATTTTAGAAGGACTAAAGTCCGAACGATCAAACAATTTCACCGCGATCGCATTCATTAAAAACCCGATTAGCAGCTTCCCCCAAACGGGGACTATCTTCAAGATACCAAATTAAAGCGTGGGTATCAGTTACAGCATTAGACATTAAATATCCTTTCTGGGAAAATCTCCCCACATTTGACTGCGAACTTCAGCAATGTCTGACTCAGTGATGTCAATTCCCCGCCATAAACCGCGTAAAGACTTGCGCTTTACAGGCGTTTTCTTAGCCAATTCCTGCTCGATTTGAGGAGTCACTCGCTCAATCAAACGTACCTTGTCTATTAGGTTTAACTGCGTTGCTAATTTCAGAACTGTTTCTAAAGTAACGGCTGTTTGTGATGCCATAATTTTACCCTAGATATTTTTATCAGCTTATCATAGTTTTATGCCGATCGCCCTTTTCGCGTGCATCCATCGTGGGAATCAATGGGAGCATCTGATTTTCGCAAAAAGGATGTTTTTTTTACAGTGCGAGCGTCCCCGCTCGCGTGCTGTGTAAAACACGCGAGCGGGGACGCTCGCACTACAAATGCAAAACACCAGATGCACCCGGAATCAATTGTGGTACAGGCGAGACTCCTGTACTCTGCAATCGAACAAGCTCGATCGACCTATTGAAAATTATCTCAAAAAAGGCTAACAGTCGATCGAGCTACACACCCATTAATTATCGTTCATCCTCCTCAGATTTCACAGGCGCGCGCCCAGAAATCACAATAAATCCCACCGACTCAAGAGTCATCTGCGGGCGGCGAATTCCCGCTAAAACCGCTTCACTCAACGCACTTTCGGTACTGATTTCATCACCCAAAACCGATTCTAAAAGTTGTTCCGATTTAGAAAGTCGATTCAAGCGCAATTGCAATTGATTCACCCGGTTTTTGAGTTGGATTGCAGCACTGACAGCCGAATTATTGCACATTTCCACAAAAGCTTCACGCCCGCGCAGCAATTCCTCAGATACCACCCGGCCCTTTTGGCAAAAATCATCCCATTCCAACGGATCGACAAAACTGTCAATCAGCGAAGTACGATTTTTCGACAAATTGTAATCCCGATTCGGGCCGCCTTTCCCCTTATAACCCCGCTGCAAAATTGCCAAAACTTCCGCATCTTCCACCAGAGACATCTGCTCGCTGCGAGCATCTACAAACACAGTTTCAAAAGTTGGGATAAACAGAGCATCAGCGCGCCGCTGCAAAGCTTTCAAGTTGTAATTTTCGATGTTTTGTGCTTGCAAAACTAGAGCCGCAGGCTCCACATCAGTCTGGATAGAATAATTAAATTGGAAGCCGAACCACTCCATCCCTTCCGCAGCATCCCAACTTTGATCGTGCCGCCACATCGCAAAAGCTTGACCCCGATCGTCCCAGCGAATGTAAGAGCCAAGTGCATCGATCAATCCCTCTCCAATGCGGTAAAGAACGACATCGGTATTTTGATGAGCAATGCGGCGATTGTAACTACCGTACTGCTGACAATAAGGAATCAATCGAGTTCTCAAATCGTTTGAGGGAATCAAGGTTTTTTGAGTAGGTTGATAGCGCATCAACCCTGATACCGTCGGATGTTCGATTTGTTTGAAGTGGAGAGCTTGACAAAGCCAACCTTCCGTCGCTCGCTGCATTTCTTTATGGCGATCGTCGCAGTTTTCGAGAGATTCAAAATACTGAGATGCGCTGTCTTCTAGAGTGTCAATTTCATCGAGAACGTACTGTTCGTCGATTTTTATTTTCTCTTGGACGATTTCATTTTTGATTGGTTCAATTTCGCCTGACAAGCCCTTTGTTCCCTCAGCAAACAACTTTTCTTCAAGTTTGAGAAGTTTATCCTCAGCATAAAACTGAAGGCTGGCGATCGATTTATTGAAGATATCGAAGCCGTCTTTTAAGACTTGAAACCAAGCTTCGTGGGGACTATCCGGCAGATCCGGGCCTGCAAACAAACAAAATTGTACTCCCATTTTGCTACCAATGCGATCGACTCTGCCGAGTCTTTGTTCTAGCTGGTTGGGAAACCACGGTAAATCGAAGTGAATTAACCAATCTGTTATTTGCAGGTTTACGCCTGTTTCTGCCGATCGATCGCACACTAAGATAAAACAATGCGGCTCAGTCTTAAACCGATGGAGACTAGCCTCAACATCATCCGCAGACTTGCCGGTGTCGTGGCTGGCGATCGCCTTTTTACCAAAGATTTTAGCTAAGTTTTCCGCAATCTCTTGACAAGTTGCCGTAAAACTGGTGAAAATTACAATCTTCGGGAAACGTTCGCCCGGAATCGGCCGTTTAATTTGCTGTTGAATTCTCGATAGCAAATCGCGAGAATTGTTGTGATACTCGCGCGGAACCTTCAAAGCAACTGCCAAAAATCGCAAAATAGCAATTCGTAGCAAACTCAGTCTGTCGAGTCCTTCCTGGGGCTTTTTCAGGCTATTGAGCAAGGTTTCCAGCATTTCCTTTTCTTCGGAAAACAGCGCAGTTTTAGTCAAAATTGCGGTGTCGCTTTGTCCGAATTCGCGATCGAGTTCGGGAGTCGATTTCTTTTGCAAGCGAGCTTTGACCACCCGTTCCAAAACATTCAGCCAAGTACCGGAAGCGCGGAAAAACAGCAGAAAAATTCTCTGATATTCGCTGGATTTGGGAGCAGCAGCGCGCCATTTATCGAGTACGGTTTGAATTTCCGACCACTGTTCGTCATTGAGATCGTACTCGGCTTTGGGGACAGAATCGCGATCGAAAATCACATCTTCCACCGCATCCCGGCGGTTGCGGAGAATGCGGCGGTGGAGGCGGTAGGTATCGCTAACGTGAGTGCGAATAGTTCTGACAAGGCGAGATTGTTCGGCGGTTTCTGCGGTTTTCAAACAAGTTTCTAACTCGTCGATCAATCCGAGCAAATAATCATCTTTCGCAAACAGAGTGCGGAGTTTAGCGATTTTTGTTTGCAAAACAGCAGGCTTTGCTGTTTCTCGGAAATCTAGCAAGGCGCGACCGATTTCCTGACGGTTCTGCACTCTTTCTTTGAAATTTTCTAGGTCATCTAAACGGTAAGTAGTCGGGTCTAGCAAGTGCAGCATCGTGAGAAAATCTTGCTCGCGACCGATAACTGGCGTTGCAGATAATAACAATAAGTTATTGCTTTTTTGAGCTAGTTGCTGGCAGAGTTCAAAGGATTGTTGCTGATTGCGATCGCCCGAATTAGCCATTGCGGCCAGATCCTGCGCTTCATCAATAATCAGAAAATCCAGGTTGGCGTTGCGGCTAATTTGATTGATTTCACTAATAGCAACAAGCTGCACTCGGTCAGCAAAATGAGACAAATAGAATTTATTTTCTAACTCTTGTCGCCACTGTTCGAGCAAATATTTGGGAACGAGCACTACAGCGCGTCCGTTGGGATCGTCGAGTAGGAATTGGCGGAGAATTGTCCCGGCTTCTACGGTTTTCCCGAGTCCTGCTTCGTCTGCTAACAAATAGCGCACGATCGGGTCTTCTAGGACGCGCCGGACGACTTCAACTTGGTGCGGGTAGAGCTCTATGTTAGCAGAAATTAATCCGGTCATGCCGCGGCTGACGGCGCGCTGTTCGATCGCAGATTGCACAAATGCCAAGCGGCGATCGTGAAAATACGGTGTTTCTTGGCCTTTGACTGCTAAAATATCGATCGGATCGGCGATCGGGATATTGCAGCGGACGTAAAGTTCGGTTTCGACAGCTTGCAAACTTTGGCTGTCGGGGAGGTCAATTTCGTATTCTAATTTATCTTCATCCCAGTCATAAATTCGCCCGATTATCCACCTTTCCTGAGTTGTGCTCCAGAGGTAGCAGCGGGTTTGTCGCTGAAGTCTAGCTTCTTGTAGCAAACCCAACGCTATAGTTTTGCGGAAGCGGTTTTTTACTGAGCAAAAATATTCAATTACGGCATCGGTACGCGATACCTCGACAACTTTTCCGATTCCCAAATCGTTTTTGGGCGATCGAACTAACGAACCAACATCAATCATAATTTCAGCCTGACAATACTCACTAGAATACACTAACGCCTGAGCGACAAAAATAACATTAATTCAGGTTCGTAGTAAGGACTTTAGTCCTCTCTTGGATGCGGACTGAAGTCCTCACTACAAACATCTAGGTTCGTAGTAAGGACTTTAGTCCGGGAGGATCTCAGTTTTGCATTTGTAGTGCGAGCGTCCCCGCTCGCGTCTTGTACGCAGGAGCGAGCGGGGACGCTCGCACTACAAAAAAATGCTTTTTGCAAAACTGAGATGCTCCCTTTAGTCCTCTCTTGGATGCGAACTGAAGTCCTCACTACAAACCGGTTGATAGGTAATTACGATCGCCCAAAAACAACGCCTGCATTGCCAGATTCCCATTTCGGGTATTTGTGCATAATACTAGCGTAGATTTCCGAGTCTGTAAACCCTGTTAACCAAGCTTGTAGCTGAGGCCAAGGCTGTTGGTTGAACCAATCTTTATCGGTATGAGCGAATTGACGCACAAAAGGTGCGATCGCGCGATCGGCCAATGCTACATTATTACCATACAAATATTTAGCCGCGTTTAATTTTGCATCGAGTTTTTCCAGATATACAGCAGCTTCATCTCGATGTACTCTAGCCTCAACATCAGCATAACGTTCCGGGTATTTATAACGGTCGAGATGATATTTAAACCCACTATCAAATTCAGCAATTAGTGCTAGCATTTCTGCAACAGTACCTTGTTCTGGAATCAACCATTTTTCAGGATCGTGTTGTTCTAATGCCCACAACATGATATCAATACTTTCATCCAGTACCCGCCCGTCAACATCAATCAATATCGGTACGGTACCTTTGGGCGATACATCTAACATTTCTTGTGGCTTGTCTCGCAACACAACTTCCCGCAACTCGCACACCCGATTGCTAACCATCAGCGCCAAGCGCGCGCGCATAGCATAGGGACAGCGGCGGAAAGAATACAAAATTGGGTAGGTTGTTGACATATTCTAGCGTTTTTCAGTCAGTAGTCGTAGGGTGTGTCGCTCTGAAAAATCCCTAACTAAATATCGACAATATCATAGCGACGCACCTTATACCATTTATAAAAAACCGTGATACAAAACAAGTGTTATTTTTTCTTTCACCCTGTATGTAAGGTGCGTCGCTATTTGAATTGTCGATCTAATTTAGGGATTTTCTAGGGCGACACACCCTACGAATACTACAGGATTCAGAAACCGGGTTTCTTTCGAGATTTCACGCCGCCCAACCTAATTTCTGGTAGAAATCCGGTTTCTTGGAGAAACTACAGGGAGCATCTGGTGTTTTGCTATAGTGCGAGCGTCCCCGCTCGCGTATTGTACAACTCGCGAGCGGGGACGCTCGCACGCTCAATAAAAAAAATGCTTTTTGCAAAACTGAGATGCTCCCGAAACTACAGGATACAGAAACCGGGTTTCTTTCGAGATTTCACGCCGCCCAACCTGATTTTTTGTAGAAACCCGGTTTCTTAGAAAAACGCGCTTAATCTATCCCATTATCAACTTTTTCCTTAACATCATAGCGCGCGCCGATATGTGTTTGATTGCGGCCTTTAGCAAGCTCAATCTGACGCTGCCGCTCAGATAAGCCTTGTTTTTTAGTTTCAGTTTTCGAGTCATGACAATGAGGACAACTTACACCAACTACAAATAATTCAGAAGCCTGATCTTCCTGACTAATCGGGTGACGACAACCGCGACAAAGTTCGTAGTTACCAGGCTTTAACTCATGAACAACAGAAACCCGTTCATCAAAGACAAAACATTCACCTTCCCAACGACTTTCTGCTGCGGGCACAGTTTCCAAATATTTTAAAATCCCGCCTTCGAGATGATAGACTTCATCAAAACCTTGAGATCGCAAAAAAGCAGTAGATTTTTCGCAGCGAATACCGCCAGTGCAAAACATTGCTACCTTGGGTTTTTCGCGTAAAGCAGCTTCTTTGAGCGCCCATTCAGGTAAATCGGAAAAGCTTTTTGTTTTGGGATTAATAGCGCCTGCAAAAGTACCCATAGATACCTCGAAGTCGTTGCGTACATCAACCACCACAACATCAGGATCGTCAAGTAGCTGATTCCACTCATCGGGCTTAACATATTTGCCAGCCATGAGAGATGGATTAATATCAGGTATTCCCATCGTGACGATTTCGCGTTTTAAGCGGATTTTTAGGCGGTAAAACGGTGCTTTTTCGGAAAAAGATTCTTTGTGAACCAAATCAGCAAAACGCGCGTCACAGCGCAAGAATGCGAGCACTGCGTGTACGCCCTCGGATGAACCGGCGATCGTCCCGTTGATGCCTTCAGCAGCCAACAAGATAGTGCCTTTGACGTTGTGGTGGTTGCAACAATCGAGTAGCGGTGCTTTGAGGTCGGCAAAATCCGATAGTTCAACGAACTTATATAATGCAGCGGTTAAGAATTTAGCCATAGATCGAATTGATAGCACTAATTAATTTTCATAAAAAAACTCGGTAAGTGGGAAACTCAGTGGCTTGAGCCAAGAGAGGGAAACGACTCGGCGGTTTCAACCGCCTTGAATCTTTCTTGCCATTACCGCCTTGGAGTTACTTGGTTTGGTGTACTTTTGTAATGCACTTTCGACGGGACAGTTATCGTCTCAAACCTTGTAACCCT
>Ga0335395_10001198_pt1 | contig 16481 bp, 18 predicted proteins | sample MAT02_FD_205744 | JGI IMG/M metagenome (GOLD analysis project Ga0335395, IMG submission 205744) | Freshwater microbial communities from Lake Fryxell liftoff mats and glacier meltwater in Antarctica - MAT-02 (spades assembly) (version 2) ...
CTCTCCGATCACGGAATGTAGAGCGTCGGGCGGAAAATGGTGTACGATCTGCGCCGCGATCACGAGGTCGGCGCTGGCGGTGGGCAGGGGGATGTCGAAGATGGAGCCGCAGATGAACCAGCTCCCCCGCTGACGGACGGCGGGGGCGAGTGCCACGGCGACGTCCACGGCCACCGGACGCGGCCGTCGACCGGTCTCGCGCAGGGCGTGACAGACGGCATCGAGGATGTCGCCCGTACCCGCACCGACGTCGACGACCAGCGGGGACGCCGGCAGGGTGTGCGCGAGTGCCTTCACCCGCGACACGACGGCGCGCGTCCCACCGAACAGGGCATTGGCGCGCGCGATATCGGTGTGGGAACGCGCGACGAGCTCGTCGGCCACACCGGGGGCGTCGAGCACCTCGTGGCCCATGCGACGTGCCGGCGTGAAGAGTCCCACCGACCGACTCAGCGCGTGAGCGACGCGTAGCCGCCGCGATAGTACAGCAGCGGCTGCAAATCGCGGGTCAGCCCCGCCTCGACGCTGCCGACGAGGATCGCGTGGTCGCCATGCATCGTGCGCGAGAGGATGCGGCATTCCACGGAGGCGAGCGTGTCGTCGAGGAGTGCGACGGCAGTGGCGCCGCGCGTGAAGCCGACCCCCTCGAAACGATCCCCCTCGCGGCTCGCGAAGCGGCGTGAGAGCGCCTCCTGTCCCGAGGCGAGGATGTTGATCGCGAACACCTCCGCCCGTTCGAACGCCGGCCACACCGAGGCGGCGAGGTCGATGCAGACGAGTACCAGCGGTGGCTGCAGCGACAGCGACGAGAAGGCGCTCACGGTCATGCCGTGATCGCGCCCCTCGGCATCAATGGTCGTGACGATGGTGACGCCGCTGGCGAAGCGGCCGAGCACTGCGCGGAAGAGATCCGTGTCGATGGGCATGCCGTCAGGCTGCGTGACGTGACGCACGCCAGCGCCGCGGGTCGAGGAAGTGGAGCAGGAACGACGGGCGCAGGATGGCACGCGCCGGGACGAAGTCACCGGTGACGCCGATGAGCAGATCGGCGAGATCCCGGCGCGCACCGAGCACGCGGGCGGCATGATTCATCAGCATCGGCGACGCGACGGCAGCACCGATCACGCGCTCGACGAGCCACTTGTGTCGGAACTCGGCCACGCGCGCCGCGTCGTAGGCGGCCAGTGCAGCGAGGTGGTGCCGGGGTGACGACGCGCGCACGGCATCGGCGGCGTAGCTGCCCAGCAGTTCGCCGCCGCGCAGCGCCGCGTAGATGCCCTCGCCGGTGAACGGATCGAAGAAATCGGCAGCATCACCCACGAGGGCCGCGCCGGCCGCGTGGGCGTGTCGAGCGCGCGAGGCGAATGGCCCGGTGACCTGCACGGCGCCGGTGCGCGTGGCGGCGGCGAAGCGCGCTCCGAGCTGCGGATGCCGCTCGAGCCAGCGTGTCATGAAGCCACCCGCATCGCCGTTCGCCGCGCGGGCCTGCGCATGCGGCACGACGATCGCGACATTCGTCTCACCATGGCCAACGTCGGCGAGCCCGACATAACCGTCGCGCTCCACGTGCATCTCGCCATGCGCGCCGATGCCGGCGACGTCGCGGTAGTGCGCGACGAAGGCGACGCGCCGCGGCCAGGGAAGGCGAGCCTGCACGCCGAGCTTCCGTGCGACGACGCTGCGGAGGCCGTCGGCCCCGATGACGAGCGGCGCGCGGATCTCGTGCAGCGCGCCATCGATGCGGACGCGCACGCCGCCGACGCGCCCACCGTTCATCAGCAGCGCGTCGACGGTGGCGCCCTCGACGAGCTGCGTGCCGTGGCGCAGCGAGGCCTGCTGCAGCAGCGGATCGAGGTGCCGGCGACGGAGCGCGAGGCCGCGATCGCGGAACCCGGTGAAGCCGTGCTGCGCCGCGAACTCGCCGTGGATGACGCCGCCATCCGGGCTCCGCACCCGCATGCCCGCGAGCTGTGCAGCCCCCGCCGCCTCGACATCGCGCAGGACGCCCATGGCGTCGAGAATGCGGGATCCCTGCGGACTGAGGTACTCGGCGCAGGCCTTGTCCCGGGGAAAGCGGGCGCGGTCGAGGATCACGACGTCCAGCCCCTGCGATGCCAGCGCCCATGCCGAGGCAGCGCCGGCGGGGCCGCCGCCGACGACGATCGCCTGGGTCGAGGAAGGAGGCAGGGTCATGCGCTGCGGAGTGCGGTGAGGAGGAAGTGCAGCGGGAACGCGGTTCCCGCGCCGATGCAGGTGGCAGCGAGGTTCACGCCGTCGTTGTCGAGCCAGGCCAGCCCGCCGGCCGGCACGGTGGGCGTACCATCCGGGTCGCGCTGGCGTTCCGTGACGCGCCCGGTGCGCACCGACCGTCGGCGCTGTTGCACCGTCGCACCCAGCACCGAATCCGCCATGGCGCCGGTGATTCCGCCAACGGCAGCGGCGCCCACGACGGCCGGAGGCCAGCCGAGCAGCAGCGCCAGCAGCGCGAGTGTGCCGGCACCGCCTGCGGTGGCCGCAATGCCCAGCCAGGAGACGCCCCCCGACATGCCCGGCTCGAGTGCGGCCCAGGTGAGGATCGATCGTGGCGCCTGCCGGGCCAGCATGCCGATCTCGGTGCCCCAGGTGTCGGCGGTGGCCGCGGCGAGTGCGCCCAGCGACACGGCGGCCACCGTGCCACCCGAGCTGCCGGCGGCAACGGCGACGGCGCCGAGCCCGAAGATGGCGCCGTTGGCGAAGACCTGCCGTGCATCGCGCGGTCCTGACTTCTCGATCACGGCGCCACTGCGTCGTCGTTTCGTGTCGCGGCCGAGTCGACCGAGCAGCACGCTGCTGCCGAAGAACGCGAGCAGCAGCACCATCCAGTCGAGACCGGCGAGGGCGGACGCGCTGCCGATGCATGCCGCCGCGACAGCACCGCCGGCGGTGAGCAATCCGGCCCGCCACACCAGACCAGCCACCACCGGTCCAAGCGCGACTGAGACGAGTGGCGGGACCGTCACGCTGGCGCGTTCTCGGTGGTGCGGGTGTGGAGCGCCTGCATCACGCGTTCCTGAAGCGCTGGTGGCGCCAGGTCGAGCGCCGCGGCGCTTCGCACCACGCGATGGAAGGTGGCGTCGGCGGCGTAGCGGTTGCGGCACGCCGCGCAGGCGGCAAGGTGCATGTCGATGACGTGCACGTCTGCGGTGTCGATCTCGCCGTCGCAGGCCGCGAAGACCTGCGCGCGCACTGTGGCGCAGGGATCGTCGGTCGGTCCTGTGGGATGTTTCAGCATGCGGGGAGCAGGCGGACCTGAGGCATCGCGTCGCCGGATGCAGGAATACTGGACATGCGCCCGTCGCCGGTGTCTGGGGTGGAGATGTTTGCCAATATACCGAAGGCGTTTCCTGCCGTGCTGGTTCCGTCATGCCTGAGCAGGTGGTCAGCGCGCGGCTTGTTGCTCGACGGGCTTCGGCGTAGCTTCGGTGTGTGCCGGCGCTGGCATGCCTTGCGTGCGGCGCCAGCCTGCGCCCCGTTCCCGCTGCAACGCGGCAGGCGTGACCTTCAGGAGCCATGACGATGTCCACGACCGTTGATGCGCGTCTTCCATTGAGCCTGCTCGAGGCGGTCCGCAGCGTCGACACGCCCGAAGGGGACGACATCGAGGCGGAGTACATCCAGGAGCTCCGGACCAAGCGTCTGGGGCTGTCGGACACGGTATACGAGCAGATCAAGCGCTACAGCGCTGCCGTGCGCCGAAACGAGCGGACGGTGCGGGATGAGGCGGCGGCGCTGGCGCGGCTCATCGGCCGGCGGACCGATGCCCACCGCGTCTTCGACTCGGCCGGATCGATGCTGGCGCACGAGGCGGTCGAGACGGTATCGAAGACTCGCCGGCTGGCGATCGAGCGATTGCCTGGGATGTTCGCGCGACCGCTGGCACTTTCGGCGCTGCGCCGGATCGCCCGCCGCTATCTCGACGCACGGGTGGAGCGCGTGGGGTCGCACGTGATCCTGGCCGTGCGTGACCCGGTCACGATCGAGGGTTCGCCGATCGCGGGATTTGCGTTCTACGCGCAGGCCTTTGCCACGATGCTGGAGGCGCTGACGGGCCAGCCGGCCGTGGTGGTGCGCATCGATGGCACGGCGCGCGGCCAGCGCTGGCAGGCCAGCTGGGGACGCGCCTGACCGACAGGCACCGCTCCGCGTAGTTTTCGCGGATGCGAGAGCCTCATCGACTGCCCGAAATTCAGGCTGCGCTGCGCGCGGCGGCGCTGGATGGCTGGCTGTTGTACGAATTCAAGGGCTGCAACCCGATTGCCAGCGGCATGCTGGGGTTCGAGGGGCTGTCCTCGCGCCGGGCAGTGGCGTGGATTCCAGCCCGCGGAACTCCGGTGGCGCTGATGCACGCCATCGAACTCGATGCGTGGCGGTTGTGGCCCGCAGCGTGGGGGCGGATCATCTACCAGTCGTGGCGCTCGCTCGAGTCGGAACTGGCAGTGCTCGTGCGCGGCAAGCGCGTCGCGATGGAGTATTCGCCCGGCGATGCAGTGCCGTACCTGGATCGGGTGCCGGGTGGCGTGATCGACCTCGTGCGCGCCTGCGGGGCGGAGGTGGTGACGTCGGCGGAACTGGTGACGCGGTTTCACGCCGTGCTCACCGAGGCACAGCTCGCGTCGCACATCCGCTCGGCCGAGGCGCTGGCGGAGATCGGGCCGGCCGCGTTGCACCGTGCGGCAACGGCGGCGCATGCGGGAACACCGGTGACCGAGTACGCGGTGCAGCAGTGGATCATGGCACAGTTCGCGACGCGCGGACTCGAGACGTCGCATCCCTGCAACGTCAGCGTGAGCGCGAACAGCGCCAATCCACACTACGAGCCCACGGCGGAGCGCACGGCACTGATCACGATGGATTCGGTGCTGCTGATCGACCTGTGGGCGGGCGAGCCAGGGGAGCCCTATGCCGATCAGACGTGGATGGCGACCATCGGTGCACCGTCCGATCCCGATGTGCTGCCGGTCTGGAATGCGATTCGCGATGCGCGCGATGCGGCGATCCGGGTGGTGCGCGACGGATTTGCTGCCGCCACGCCGGTGCGCGGCGCCGACGTGGATGATGCAGCGCGGGCCGTGATCACGGCGGCGGGATTCGGCGCGGCGTTCACGCATCGCACCGGTCACTCGATGGATGCGCACGACCTGCACGGGTCCGGTCCGCACATGGACGGGTTCGAGACGCGAGAGGAGCGGCACCTGATTCCCGGTGTGCTCTTTTCCGTGGAGCCGGGTGTGTACCTCACCGGCCGCTTCGGGATGCGCACGGAGGTGAACGTGGCCGTGATGCCCGATGGCGCAGTGCGCGTGACCCCCGCCGACATCCAGATCGATCTGTTCCGCCTCTGATGACGGCACCGGGTGCAGTGCGGCCGGTCAATGCGGCGATCGGCGCGGCGCGACTCGGCCTGCTGGTGAACGTCGGCATGACGGCGGTCAAGCTCGTGGCGGGACTGGTCGGGCATTCGTATGCGCTCGTGGCCGATGCGGCCGAGAGTGCCTTCGACCTGTTTGGTTCGCTCGCCGTGTGGACGGGGGTGCGCATCGCCGACCGCAATGCGACGGAGGAGTACCCGTTCGGTTTCGGGAAGGCCGAGGCGCTGGCGGGCGCCTCGGTGGCACTGCTGCTGCTGATCGCGAGTCTGGGAATCGCGGTCGCATCGGTCCACGAGATCCGCACACCGCATCACGCGCCAGCGCCGTGGACGCTGGCCGTGCTCGCCGCCGTGATCATCATCAAGCAGCTGATGTCGGGCTTCGTGCAGCGCGTGGCGCGGCGTGAGGGGAGCACGGCGCTGGCGGCGGAGGCGCAACATCATCGCAGCGATGCGCTGACGTCCGGGACGGCGTTCATCGGCATCGCGGTGGCCCTGGCCGGTGGGCCGGGGTGGGAGAGCGCCGACGACTGGGCGGCGCTGGTGGCGGCGGCGATCATTGCGTGGAATGGCGTGTCGCTGTTGCGCACGGCCGTGGCCGATCTGATGGATCGGATCGCCGCGCCGGACGTGGTGCAGGGCATCCGTCAGGCGGCGGAGCGGGTCGAGGATGTGCGCGCGGTGGAGAAGCTGGCGGTTCGCCGTGCGGGGCGCGGGTACTGGGTGGACATCCACGTTCAGGCGGATGCCGTGATGTCACTCGAGCTCGCGCACGTGCTCAGCGGCAAGGTGAAGGGTGCGATTCGCGCATCGACACCGCAGGTCCTTGGCGTACTGGTCCACATGGAGCCGCATGTGCCAGGCCACGCGCCCTCGTCGTGAACACTTCGGACATGTCTATACAATCGACTCGGGGGGCAGCGCTGCTGCTCCTGGGAATGCCTGCCCTGTTGTGCGCGCAGCAGCAGACCGTGCACTCCGCGATGCTCTGGGGCGCCGCGTTCGGTGACCACCGCTTCGGTGCCAGGAGCGCGCTCTACTGGGACGCGCAGCCGCGCCGCGCCGACGCGGGCGAGAGGTGGCAGATTCTGCTCGGCGCGGTGGGCTATACGCGCGACATCACGCCGCGGTGGCGGGCGACGGCGGCACTCGGCGCGACGCGCGGGTACCGCTACGGCGTGTTCAGCAGGAATGAGACGGTGGAGCTGCGCCCGTGGGTTCAGCTGCAAGGCACGCGACCGGCGGGTGGGTTCACGTGGAGCGACCGGACGCGCGTCGAGTTCCGCGTGCTGCGCGCGACGGGCGCGTTTGCGCCTGCGGATGCCGACTGGCAGTCGACCGTCGTGCGATTGCGGCGGCAGGATCGGCTCCAGCACCGTCTCACGGAGGATGGTCGCTGGTATGGTGCCGCATCGCAGGAGTTCATGGTGAACGTGCATCCGGCGCGTGTGCGATTCGCAGCGCTGGAGCAGTCGCGCACGCAGCTGCTGCTGGGGCGAGAGCTGACGCGACGGAACCGCATCGAAAGCGGCTACGGCCTGCAGTACTTCACCCGGCGCGGTGGCGTGGAGCTCAACCACACGCTGCTGGTCTACTTCCGCAGCTCGACCCCGTTCCGGTGATGCGTCGACGTGTGGAATGCCGCGCCGCGGGTATGGCGCTGCTGCTGGCCAGCGCGACCGGGTGCGGAGTTGACGACGCGCCGGGCCATGCGGAGGCACCGCCGCGTGCGGTGCCGCAGGGCCAATCGGCGGCGGCCCGGGCGCTGCGCCTCCCGCTGATGGCGCCCTCACCCGGCCGTGTGGCGAGTGCGGAAGATCGGGCGGTGGTGGTCGAGGTCCAGCTGCGCTGGGGCGGGGCACCGTTGCGTGATTCGACGCGGACGGTCCCGCCTTCGATCGCGGCGGGATGCGGTGCGGCCGTGGTGGATACGGCGCCAGCGCTGCCGAGCGGCGTCGTGACGTCGGCGATCGTGTGGGTCGAGGGGCCAGCCAGCACGTTCGTGCGCGCGCCGGCAGAGGATCGTCGCGCGATGGTCCGAGTGGAGGGGTGTCGCCTGCAGCCGTCGCTGCAGATGGCCGAACCGGGCAGCGGGCTGCTGCTGGTGATGCGCGACTCGTTCCCGGAGTCGCTGGTGGTGGTGCCGTCGTCACCACGGCAGCCGGTGGACACGGTGGCATTCTCCACGCATGGCCAGCTGGTGCCGCTGCAGCGCCGTGCGGACAGTGCCGGCGTGGTGGCGGTGTACTCGACGCAACTCCCGTGGTCGCGCGCCTATGTGGTGATCGCGCCGACGTCGTCGCGCGGCATGCCCGATCGCGAAGGACGGGTGCGCTTCACGCTGGATGGTCGCGCGCGGTTCACGCGCATCCGCGCCTGGCATCCCGTGCTTGGCAGCACCTCGGTGGAGGTGCCACTGAATCGCTCCGCCGCGCCGCCGCCCGTCACGCTCACGTTCCGGCGCTGACGCCGACGGTGACGCCGACGGTGACGGTGACGGTGACGGTGATGCGTTGCGTCAGCGCACCGCGGCGGGAACGTCGTCGGTGATGAAGTGCAGCACCCGCTGCACGACCTCCGGGCTGCGCAGGATCTTCACATGACCGGTGCCGTGCGGGGCGATCCAGCGGACCGCGCCAGGCCAGTCGGTGACCAGCCCTTCCGATTCGATCACGGGCACCTGTTCGTCGTCCTCGGCGTGTACGACGAGCAACGGCGCACCGCCGGCGGCGCCGGCCTGCGTGGCGAGGGCGACGGTTTCGAGATCAGGCCATCGGAAATGCCATCGCTTTTCCAGCTGTGCGATGATGGCGTGATGAACGTCGGCATTGGCCTGATGCCGGGTGAGGAAGCGCGCGAACGGGCGGTCGACGGAGCTGGGGGCCCCGATGCTGACGGCGCGGGGCAGCGGCGCGAGGCCGGCACCGGCGCGCGACGCAATGGCGGCGAGGATGGCGAGGCCGCCGAGTGAATGGCCGACGAGTGCATGGGGTGCGCCGGCGACATCGAGCACGCGGAGCAGTGCATTGCGAAATCCCGGCATCGATGCGCGCTCGCCATCGGATGCCCCATGTGCCGGCGCATCGAGCACCACCACGCGATGCTGCGTCTCGAGCAGCGCGTGCACGAACAGGGACCACTGGGTCCCGCGCCCGCCCCAGCCGTGCAGGCAGACCACGAGCGGCCACGCCTCCTCGCCCCAGCTCCAGAACGCGACGCGTCCCTCGCTGCCCACCACATCGTGATGCGCGGCGTCCGGCGGCATCGACTTGGGCATGACGGGCCGCACGGCGGGATCGGTGATGCGGCGCGTGATGGGCGGCGGCGTCGTGAACCGTCGCACCGCCTCGGCTGCCGCCTGATGCACGTCCGGCCACGCCGTCAGCGGCTGCTGCTCAGCGGGCAGCGGCGCGGGTGGTCGTGTGTCGGGTGGCAGGGGCATTCGTGCAAGCTAGTCCGGAAGTGGACGGCAACAGCGAACGGCAACAGCGAACGGCAACAGCGAACGGCAACAGCGAACGGCAACAGCGAACGGCTCATCGCAGAACGGCAGAGCCGCAGGACTGCGTCGACACGGGACTGCACGGCCGTTCTGCGACATGCGGTACGCCGTTCCGAGCCAGCCCGCCGAGTCAGCGCAAAATCTGGCGGTCGACGACCATCGCGACGAAGAGCAGTGCGAGATAGAGGAGCGAGTAGCCGTAGACCCACCACGCCGGCTTGACCCAGTCCTTGGCGCGCATCATGCGCACGACGCCGCCGAGGAGGAGGCCGCCGAAGAGGGTGGCGCTGGTGGCGTAGATCCAGCCGAACGCGCCGTAGGTGACGGGCAGGAGCGTCACGACGAGCAGGACGATCGTGTACCAGAACATCTGACGCATCGTCTCGCGCTCGCCCCAGACCAGCGGGGCCATCGGGACCGACGCGTTGCCGTAGTCCTTCTGCTTGTTGAGGGCGAGGGCCCAGAAGTGCGGCGGCGTCCAGTAGAAGACGATCAGGAACAGGTAGATGGCCGTGAGGTCGATGCGGCCCGTGACGGCGGCCCAGCCGACGAGCGGCGGGAAGGCGCCGGCGGCACCACCGATGACGATGTTCTGCGGCGTCGTGCGCTTGAGCCAGCGCGTGTAGATGAAGACGTAGAAGTAGAAGCCGGCGAGCGCCAGCGCGGCCGTGAGCACGTTCACGTAGAACGCGAGCAGCCAGGTGGCGGTGGCGGCCAGCGCGATGCCGAACGACAGCACCGCGATCGGCGTCATGCGTCCGCTGGGAATCGGGCGGCGCCGCGTGCGCGTCATCACGTTGTCGATGTCGCGGTCGAGGTACATGTTGACCGCGTTCGCGCCGCCGGCCATCAGATAGCCGCCGAGCATCACGATGCCGACCAGCCAGAGATCAGGTCGGCCGGCGATGTACATCGGGGCGGCGGTGGTGACGAGCAACAGCGAGATGATCGTCGGCTTGGTGAGCATCACCAGGTCACGCCACAACGGCCGGTCGGCGGGGAGCTCGCCCGCGATCGCAGGTGTGGTCATGCGGCCGCTCCGGCCATCTGCGGCGTGCGCGGGCGCACCGGCGCGCCGACCGGCGACCCCGCGGCCGGCGGATGCTGCGCGCGGCGGGCGGCGTAGGCGAGGGCGAGTGTGCTCACCCAGAGCAGCACGCCAGTGGCCTGATGCAACGAGCGGATCACGATCGGGAACCCGCCCAGCACCATCAGTGCCCCCAGGACGATCTGCAGTACCACGACCGATGCCGCGATGCCGGCCAGCCGCGTCACCGTGCGATGCTCGCGGCGGCGCACGATCCACACCGCCATCATCACCACGTGCACTGCGGTGACGTAAGCGAGTACGCGATGCGTGAGCTGGATGTGCTGCGCAGCCCCACCCAGGGACTCGGGACCGCAGAGCGGAAAGCCGGTGCAGGCGACGGCGGCGCCGGCCCACTTGGCGACCATGCCGCCCATCATCACCGTGACGAGCGCGAGGGCGGCCGCGATGGTGGTGCTCCGCACGGTCGTGTCGGAGACGAGCCGGTCGGAGATGGTGCTGAGCGACGGCATGCCACCGGCTCTGATCCACGCCACGCAGAGGGTGCCGAGCAGCGACATGGCGACGGCTTTGTGCGCCAGCGTCGCCCACCACTCGTTGCGGTAGTTCACCGTCACGGCGCCGAGCGTGGCGGCGGTGATCACGATGGCGAAGGCGAGGGCGGCCGACTTCAACACGCCGCCGCGCCCGCTCACGCCGCGCTCTCTGCGACGGAGCACTGCCATCACCAGCAACGTCGCGACGACGGTGGAGAGCGTGGCGGCGAAGTAGCGATGAAAGACCTCGATCACGAGGTCGGGGCGGTCGAGGGGCGGAAACCAGTAGCCGTAGCACTTCGGCCAGTGGTCACCGCAGCCCATGCCGGAGCCGGAGATGCGGACGAACCCGCCGAAGATCACATGGCCGAGCGCGGCCAGCAGGGAGACGCCAGCGAGGCGGCGAAGCAGGATCACGGCAGCACCTCGACAACGGGGATCTGCGGCAGTGCGTTCCGGGCCTCGATGGCCTGCCACGTCGCCACCAGCAGGTACACGAGGGAAACCGCAGGAAGCACGACCCACAAAAGCTCCACCGCGCGGCGGACCGGCGGCAGGGTGTGCGAGTGCTGGACGGTGGCGCCGGCGGCGAATGCGGAGCGCAGGATGTAGCGATGCGCGATCACGCAGAGGACGACAGCCACCCAGAAGATCGTCATGGCGATCATCGATGGCGGGGTTGCAGACGGGACGACGGTTGCCCGGAGGTGAACGGCGATGTCAGATCCGAAACTTCGCGGATGCAGGACAGGATCGGTAGCCGCGTTGCGACGGAGCAGGCGTGAGAATAGGCTAGCGGGGATGAGCGCCGCCCCCGCCCCCACCCTCCGCAGGCAGCTCGGCCTGTGGAGCGCCATTGCCGTCCTCGTCGGTTCGACCATCGGGTCGGGGATCTTCCGGTCACCGGCGGGCATCGCCCAGAAGCTGCCGGGGCCGCTTCCGCTGATGGCCGTCTGGGTGGCCGGAGGGATGGTGGCCCTGTGCGGGGCGCTGACGCTGGCCGAGATCGCCGGCGTGCACCCCAAGACCGGCGGGCTCTACGTGTACATCCGCGAAGGGTGGGGGCGGCTGCCCGCCTTCCTGTTCGGGTGGTCGGAGTTCGTGGTCATCCGGGCTGCCTCGATGGGGGCGGTGTCGCTCACGTTTGCCGAGTATGCGCTGCGCGTGAGCGGATACGACCCGGCGGTGGCGCCGTACAGCGACTGGTCGCATTACCTGGCCGCGGCGGCCATTGCCATGACGTCGATCTTCAACATCCTCGGCGTCCGCTGGGGCAGCCTCGTCCAGAACATCACCACGCTGGCGAAATACGGGGGCCTGGCGTTCATCATCATCCTGGCGTTCGCGATCGGGTTGCCGAAGACGGGGGGCCACTTCACCCCGGCGATGCCCGAGGGGAGCTTCGTGCTGGGCGCGTTCGGGCTGGCGCTGGTGAGCGCACTCTGGGCCTTTGACGGGTGGGCCGACCTGAGCTTCGTGGGCGGCGAGGTGAAGGATCCGCAGAAGACGCTGCCCAAGGCGCTGATCGTGGGCACGCTGGCGGTGATCGTGATCTACCTGCTCGCCAACCTGGCCTACCTGTCGGTGTTCACGGTGGAGGAGATCGCGAAATCGCGCCTCGTGGCGGCCGACGTGGCGCAGGTGCTGGTGGGCGACTGGGGCGTCACGTTCGTGGCGATCACCGTGATGCTGTCGACGTTCGGCACGCTGAACGGCACCCTGCTGACGGCCCCGCGCATCTTCTTCGCGATGGCCGATGACGGGCTCTTCTTCCGTGCGCTGGCGAAGGTGCATCCGAAGTACGAGACGCCCCACGTCGCCATCATCACCTGCGCCGTGCTGGGGATCATCTTCGTGCTGGCGCGCAGTTTCGAACAGCTCGCGGATGCCTTCGTGACGGCGATCGTGCCGTTCTATGCCATCGGCGTGGCGAGCGTGTACGTGTTGCGCCGGCAGCCGAACTACGCGCCGCCGTTCCGCACGCCCGGCTACCCGGTGGTACCGGCGCTCTTCATCGCGTCCTCGATCTTCCTGATCGGCAATGCGCTCTGGGATGCCAGCAGCCGGTGGGCGACGGTGGGGGTGTTCGGGGCGATCCTCGCCGGAATCCCGGTGTTCTACCTCGTCTTCAATCGGCGGAGTGCGTCGACGAGCTGAGTCGGTCGCGGTGCCGGGATGCAGAATGGGCGGCGCCGCAAGAGCGGGCCGCCCATTCGAGCATCATGCGTCATGAACGCGAAGGCCTGCCGGTGCGCCACGCATCACTTCTTCGTGACGTCCGTCTCCCTCAGGAAAAACCTGGACACGCCGTACACGAAGAAGGCCACGATGACGAAGTTGATGATGGCTGCTGCCACTTTCCCGATTTCGAACGGCCCCATCTTGAGCGTCTGCCAGTCGTTGCCGAACCGGCTGAGCGCAATGCCGATCGGGGGCATGAGAATGCCTTCGACGACGGCGGTGACCACGCCGCCTGCGGCGACACCCATGATCACACCGAGGGCCAGCCCGATGACGCCATATTCCTTCAGGAATGCCTTGAACCCACCCACGATGCACCTCGTGCTTCCAGGAAAGACTGCCAGGTCCGCCACGGCGCGGATGTGGGGATCTTAATGAACGAGGCTGAATGCGGAAGCGCCCGCCAGACCTGCACGGGCTGACGGGCGCGGAGTGACGGTGGACTGCGGCCTAGAACACCGAGAACTTGATGTACTTCCGCGGATTCTGCTTGAAGTCGGCGGTGACGCTGTCGAGGCGCATCACGAGCCGGCGCATGTCGGTGTAGAGCAGCGAGTCGCTGAGGAGCTTGCCGGCAGTACCTTCTCCCCGCTCCAGGCGGGCCATCGTCGCATTGAGCGACTGGATGGTGAGCCGAAGCGAGTCGGTGATGACGGCGACGTTGGCGGTGGCACGGCCGGCGTTGCGGGTCAGACTGTCCACGCGCATCGAGTCGAGGGCGGTGGCCGTACGCTCGAGGGCGCGGAGCGAGCGGTTCACGCTCGTCATGGCGTTCGTGAGCTGCGCGTTCTGTGCGATGATCACCGTGTTGAGCTGCTTCGTGAGTGCACTGGTGCTGCGGAGGATCTCTCGGATGTCGTCGACACCGCCGCTGTCGGCGAGCTGTCGGCGGAGCGGCAGCGTGATGGCGCGGATGTCGCGGGCGATCGAGTCGCCGGTGGCGATCACGTCGTCGGTGGCCGAGCCGCTCTTGATGACGGCGATCGTGTCCCGCTCCGCCATGAAATCGGTCGAGTTCTGCACCGGCTCGATGGCGATGGCGCGGTCACCGAAGAAACCGACCGAGATCGACTGCGCCGTGGAGCCTTTCGGCACCTTGTAGTTGCTGCTGATGCGCAGCGTGACACGCACGGTGCCGGCCGGATCGTACTCGACGTCGGCCACCGACCCGGCCGTGACGCCTGCCAGCATCACGGGCTGCCCCGGCTTGAGGCCGGCACCCCAGGGGAAGCGGGCGTAGAGGGGATAGCCCTGCGCCAGGCTGCCGCGCACGAGCCAGATGGAGCCGAGCACGGCGATGGCGCCGCCGACGAGCAGCAGGAGTCCGACGAGAATCTCGTTTGAGCGCTTCATGCCTGGATGAGTGGTGCGAGGAGCGCCGCGATGATGGCGTCGTAGACGAGGATGGCCACCGAAGTGATGACGACCGCCTTCGCCGTGGAGCGGCCGACGCCTTCGGCACCCGAGCCGCTGACGTAGCCTTCGTACGTGCAGACCAGCGCAATCGCCGCGCCGAAGCCGACGGACTTGATGATGCTGTACCAGACCTGGAACGGGATGAACGCGAGTTGCAGGCCAGCTTTGAAGTCGAGCGGCGTGACGTCGGTGGCGACGACGAGGGTCAGGAAGGCCGAGACGATCGCCATGAAGTTCGCGATCACGACCAGCACCGGCACCATCACCAGCGCTGCCAGCAGTCGCGGCACGGCCAGGAATGCGACGGGGTCGAAGGCGAGAGTCTCGAGCGCGTCGATCTGCTCGGTGACGCGCATGGTTCCGATTTCGGCCGTCATCTTCGCACCCACGCGTCCGGCGAGCACGAGGGCGGTCAGCAGCGGCCCCAGCTCGAGCACGATCGACTGCCGGACGATCAGGCCGATGACACTGAGCTGCACGCCGGGAAAGAGCTGAAACCGCGTCTGGAATGCCGAGACTGCACCGAGGAACGCCGCCACGATGACGACCAGCGGCAGCGAGTCGACGCCGATGCCGCGCATCTGCTTGACGAGCTCCGGAGCCCAGGTGCGCACCTCGCCGAAACCGCGGCCGATGTCGCCGGCGAACTGCGCGAAGCGTCCCGTGTGCGCGAGCTGTGCGACGCCGTGCCGCCCGAGCGCGCGCAGCACGCGGATGGGGAAGATGTCGACGGTGGCGTCGACGACCTGCGTCTCGGCCGGCACGTGCGACCCACCGCTCACGTGCGCACCCGCCAGAGCAGGGTGGCGCCAACGACACCGAAGATCAGGCTCGGCACCCACGCCGCCAGATCGGGCGAGATGATGCCCTTGCCGCCGAAGCCGCGCATCAGGTTGACCAGGACGAGGAAGACGACGGTCGTCAGCAGACTGACGCCGATGCCCCAGGCGGCCCCGCCACGCTGCGTGCTGGTGGCGAGCGGTGCCGCAAAGAGCAGGATGATCACGCAGGTGACGGGAATGGCGAGCTTGAGCATCCGCTCGACCTTGAGCGGGTTGACGTCGGTGCCCGAGCGCTGCAACGCCCGAATGTAGCGCCCCAGCTCCGTCCACCCCATGTCGGCCGGGGCCTTGGTGGCCGCATTGAGTTCGAGTGGGCGCTCGGTGAATGATTTGTCGAGCAGCGAATCGTAGGTGAAGACGAAGTTCACCGTCCGGTTCGGCACGACGTGCAGATTGCCTTTCATGAGCATCCAGTGGCGATCATCGCGGAATTCGGCGCGCTCGGCCACGGCAAAGGTGGTGGGGAGGGCTGGGCCGGTGCCAAGCCGCTCCACTTCGAGGTTCTCCATCAGGTTCCGTGATGCATGGAGTGCGCCGACCTTGTAGATGCGCCCATCCCCGGTGGCAAACGCGAAGTTGTAGCGCTCGCCAGTGTCCCTGAACTTCGACTCCTGCAGCAGGTTGAGTTTCCGCTGGTTGAGCGGCGGAATGATCACGTTGAGCGAGAAACCGATGCACATCGCGAACACGGCGCCGAGGGTGAGCGGGCGAATGAAGCGATGAAATGAAATTCCGCTGGCCTTGGCGGCGGTGATCTCGGAGTAGCGCGTGAAGGAGCTGACGGTGAACACGGTGGCAAAGAGCACGGCTGCCGGCAGCACCTGGAACATCGTTTCCGGCACTCCGTACAGATAGCTGAGTCCGATGTCACGCAGCGGGATCTGTCGCTGGAAATAGGTGTCGAGTTTCTCCGTCAGGTCGATGATCACGATCAGGACGGGGAAGCCGAATGCCGTCACGAGAAAGATCCGCAGCCACTCCAGCAGCACGTACCGGTCGAGGGCGCGCAGCATCAGCGCTCCGCGACCGGGATCGCGCGCTGCGCGCGACGCACGGACGGCCGAAGCCCGCTGACCCAGGCCATCAGGCGCTCCTTCACTTCGTCGAGGTCACCGCCGCGCGCCGTGCTCGACTCGCGGCCCATGCGCGCGAAGAGGATCAGGCCCACCACCGTGAAGACGATGTTCGCGCCCCACATCGCCACCCATGGCGGCAGCTTGCCGCTGTCCGCCATCGACTCGCCGGCGATGAGGCACACGTAGTAGAGCGCGAAGACGGCGAGGCTGGCCCCGATCACGAGGCCCACGCCGCCGCGCGGGAACCGCAGCGCGATGGGGGCGCCGAGCAGCACGAACACCACGCACGCGATGGCAAGCGAGAACTTCTTGTGAATCTCGACCTCGTACTGTGACCAGGTGGAACTCGAAATCGCGGAGCGCTGCAGCGCCTGCTCGATGATCGAGCTGATGCCGGTCGAGGCCATCGACGG
>Ga0335395_10001199_pt1 | contig 16480 bp, 8 predicted proteins | sample MAT02_FD_205744 | JGI IMG/M metagenome (GOLD analysis project Ga0335395, IMG submission 205744) | Freshwater microbial communities from Lake Fryxell liftoff mats and glacier meltwater in Antarctica - MAT-02 (spades assembly) (version 2) ...
AGCAGGCGGCGGCCGCGGTCCGGCCACAGCGAGAACTTGCGGGTGTCGTCGCTGATCGCCGCGCTCTCGATCACCCGCACGCCGCCGGACTGGTCGAGGCCGCGCGGGTTGAGATATTGCAGATCGGCGAACAGCCGCACGCGGGCGCGACGGCGGCGGCCGTTGACCTTGTCGCCGAGCCACAAGCTCACCCCCGTGCCGACCCCCGCCGCCGCCTCGCGGTCGCGCTGGAACTGCAAGTGTCCCGTGTATCGCAGGTCGCGGCGGCGGCTGGCCTCGAACAGCACCCGCCCCGAGAACGCCTGCAGGCGCGCCGAGTTGGTCTGCGCGGCCGAGAATTCGGAGGCCGAGACCTCGAAGCCGACGCCCGTGTACACGAAACGAAACTGCGACGGGCTGCGGTTGTTGAACAGCGGGTCGACGTTGGCGCGCGGCGGCAGCGGCGTCTCCAGCAGCCGCGCGCGCGGGTCGACGGTGACCGAGTGCAACGGCTTATCGGTCAGCAACGTGAACGTATGACTGGCGCGGGTCGGCACGTCCGCGGGCTTGTTCGATGGCTGCCCCTCGGCGTCGCCGTTCCACACGAGGTAGTGCGACTTGCCCCGGCGCTCGCGCACGTGGACCTGCACCGGCTCGACGATCGGTCGGTCGCCGTCGCGGGCGATCGTGATCTGGTTGCTGATCTTGCCGCCGACCTCGGCCGACTTCACGTCGCGCACGCTGTAGTCGAGCTTGGGGTGCGGCGCGAGCCATTGATCGAAGAACCACCCGAGCCGCCGGCCGTACGCCGACTCGGCCAGCGACCGCGGGTCGGCGCCCGGATCGGAGACCAGCCCGATATACAGTTGGGCCCGCTGCGTCACCGACATCAGATCGCCGAGCTTCTCGTGGATCCGGCGCCCGGTCGGCAGGTCGTGGCTGAAGTACAGCGGGTGTACGCGCACCGGCATGATGTCGTCGCTGCCGCGGAAGTACGCCTGCGCGAAGGTGGCCTGGCCCGAGTACAGGAAGTTGTCGACCACCGGCACGAAGGTGAAGCGGCGAAAGATGTCGCTGACGTACTCGTCGCCGTGGTCGCGCTGGATCCGCCAGATGTCGAGCATGCCGAGGGTCAGCGCGCCGTGCAGCCACAAGTCCGTCGACGGGTCGTGCTTACCCACTTGCCGCCCGTAGGTCAGCAGATCCAGGCTCGCGCGGGCCATCGCCGCGGTGTGAAACTGCAAGAAGCGCTTGCCCGGCCACAGTTGCAGCGCCTGGTCACTGAGCACCACCACGCTCGGATGAAACTCCGCGACGTTGGTGCGCACCGGGCCCTGCACCACCATGAACGAGTCGCCGACCGGCACCTCCATGCCGACCGCGCGGGCCACGTCGAGGCTCTCGCGCGCCACCTTGATCGCGTGCCCGGCCACGTCGCGCCGCAACTGCGCCCGGTACTCGTTCGGTACGTGGTTGTTGGGGCGCCGCTTCATGTGCAGCACCTCGATCTTCACCCCGCGATAAAACTGCGAGCTCCGGTGCCAGCGCGGGCCCCAAAACACCGAGGGATAGGCCAGGCGACCGTCGCCCCCGACCGCGGTCCGGGTCACCACCAGCTCGTCGCCGCGCAGCGCCCGGCGCTCGCTGGCGCTTGGGACCTGTCCCGGAGACCAGGTCGGCGCCGTGGCGAACTTGATCTCGGCGACGTCCCAGCGGACCGGATCGATCACGCGACCGCTCGGCAGCGCCGGGCCGCCGACCGCAGGCACGCTCGGCAGCGGCGCCAGGGCCCCGGCCAGCGAGCAGCGCCCGCGCGAGCAGCCGAGCGGCCAATAGCGGTGCGGCACGCGGACGCGATAGAACACCCGCAGCAGCGTCGCGCCCGGGCGCGGCTCGATCTCGAGGTCGCCGCGCGGACCGACCCGCCGCAGCGAGACGGCGCCGCTGTGATCGACGACGTCGAGCTGCGCCTTCTGGAACGGCCCGTCGAGGTAGGTCGAGACGGCGACCTCGTCGAGCTCGCTCGGCTCGCGCGGCATCGCGGCGGCATAGTTGAGCAGGATGACCTTCTCGCCGGGCCGCGCCGGCCGGGTCAAGGTGTACTCGGCCTCGCCCTCGACCAGCCCGCCCCGCCGCGGCACTTGGGTGCCGTCGAGCAGCCGCTCGCCCGCGCGGTGCACCGTCAGCCGCAGCTCGACCGACGCGACGCGCAGCGACGACGCGATCGCCGAGGCCGGCACCGGGGTCGCCGGGGTGCCCGGGCCGGTCACGGGTCCGGCCGCCGGCAACGCCCGCGCCGGACCGACCCCCGGCGTGACCGCGTCGCCCTTGCCCGGCTCCGGGGCCACCGGCACCGTCATCGGGCCCTTTGAGGTGTCCGCGACCGTGCGCGCCGGTGGGCCCGGGGTCGGCGTGGCCGGGGCCGAGGTCGCGGACGCCACCGCCGCGGGCAAATACAGGGTCACGGCCGCCAGCAGCGGCCCGCATCGCCCGCGAAACGGGAGTCTCCTGGGGCCATACACCGGGGGGCCCACTTTGCCGGACGTCTCCGGTGTCCGCCAGCCTCCCCCGGGGCCGTGGGCCGGCGCGGGTGTGCGCGGGGTCCAACCTGTCCATTCGCTTGCTCGCGGCGCTCAGGCGGCTCTACAGTGGGAGGGTCGAGCCGCCCCGCGGGGGATGCGCTCGCCACTCGCCGAATCTTAAGCCTGACCTGTCTTCGATCTTACCGGCCTTTGTGGCCCCGTTCGCTGGATCCCCGCCATGCCTCAAACCTTGCCCCGCCCCTGGTCCTCGCTGTTGCGATCAAGCGTCTCGAACCACGCGAGCGTGTGGGCCCGCGGCTTCCTGCTCGGGCTGGTGGTCGCGGCGTGCGGGCGCAGCGACTACGCGATCCCCTGCGGATCCGACGCGGACTGCGGCGAGGGCGGCGTGTGTACGCCGGAGGGCCAGTGCGTCGAGTTCGACGAGGAGTGCCGCGTCGACGCCGACTGTGAGGCCGGCGAGAAGTGCCTCAATTATCAATGCGTCGCTCCCCAGGTCTGCGACGACAACCTCGAGTGCCCGCCCGGCACCGAGTGCGTGCGGAGCGGCGACGACGACTTCGGCCTGTGCGAGGGCACCCCGCCGGTGTGTCCGGTGTGCCCCGCAGGCACCACTTGCAACGGCAACGGTCAGTGCATCCCCGACCCGCCCGGGCCCTGCGAGTTCGACTTCGAGTGCCCCGAGGGCAACATCTGCCTGGACGGCACCTGCACCCCCGCGCAGGCCTGCTTCGAGGACTTCGAGTGTCCGCCCGGCCAGAGCTGCATCGACGGCCAGTGCGTGCAGACCCTGTGCGAGTTCGACTTCGAGTGCGACTTCGGCCAGATCTGCATCGGCGGCGTATGCATCCCGGAGAACCAGTTCTGCGAGTTCGACTTCGAGTGCGAGTTCGGCCAGGTCTGCCAGGGCGGCCAGTGCATATTCCCCGAGTGCTTCAGCGACTTCGACTGCGGCCCCGGATCGATCTGCATCGACAACTTCTGTCAGTTCAACCCCGAGTGCTTCGAGGACTTCGACTGCCCGCCGGGCAACGCCTGCCTCGACTTCGAGTGCGTGCCGCAGCCGATGTGCATCGACGACTTCGACTGCCTGCCCGGCCAGTTCTGCCAAGATAACGTGTGCGTCGACCTCCTGCCGGTCTGCATGACCGACGCCGACTGCCAGCCCGGTGAGACCTGCCAGGGCGGCCAGTGCCTCCCGCCCCCGCCGCAGTGCCTGACCGACGCCGACTGCCAGCCCGGCGAGCTGTGCTTCATGAACCAGTGCGTGCCGCTGCCGCCCGAGTGCGTCGTCGACGAGACCTGCGACATTATCAACGGCGAGACCTGCGTCGGTGGCGTGTGTACCCCGCCCGAGTGCACCCAGGACGCCCAGTGCGCCGTCGATCAACTGTGCTTCCAGTTCAAGTGCGTGCCGCTGCCGCCCGAGTGCGTCGTCGACGCGACCTGCGACGTCATCAACGGTGAGACCTGCGTCGGCGGTGTGTGTACCCCCCCCGAGTGCACCCAGGACGCCCAGTGCGCCGTCGACGAGCTGTGCTTCCAGTTCAAGTGCGTGCCGCTGCCGCCCGAGTGCGTCATCGACGAGACCTGCGAGCCCGACGAGACCTGCCAGGGCGGCGTGTGCGTACCCAAGCCCGCGTGCATCATCGACGCCGATTGCGCCATCGGCCAGACCTGCGTCAACAACCTCTGCGTCGATCCGCCCGCGTGCGTCATCGATGCCGACTGCCCGATCGGTCAGGCCTGCGTCGCGAACCAGTGCGTGGTCGTGCCCGACTGCGTGTTCGACACCGACTGCCAGCCCGGCGAGACGTGTGACAACGGCACCTGCGTGCCCGCCGGCTGCACCCTCGACACCGACTGCGCCCCCGGCGAGATCTGCAACGCCGGCATCTGCGTGCTCGCCCCCGAATGCATGATCGACGCCGACTGCCAGCCCGGCGAGCTGTGCCAGGCCGGCGTCTGCGTGGTCCCGCCCGAGTGCACCCTCGACACCGACTGCCAGCCCGGCAAGACCTGCCAGGCCGGCCAGTGCGTCCCGCTGCCCGAGTGCGCGATCAATGCCGACTGCAAGGTCGCCTTCGTCTGCCAGGCCCAGACCTGCGTGTTCGCGGGCGAGTGCCTCACCGACCAGCACTGCGCCCCCGGCCAGCTCTGCAACGCCGGCGTCTGCGAGGGCAACCCCGAGTGCATCGACGACCTCAGTTGCCAGCCCGGCGAGGCCTGCGTGTTCGGCGGCTGCGTCGCGCCCGCGGTCTGCAAGACCAACAAGGACTGCAACCAGGGCGCCGGCGAGGTGTGCGTCGGCGGCTTCTGCTCCGGCGGCGTCAACTGCAACGACAACACGGACTGCAACGCCGGCGAGGCCTGCTTCGAGAACACCTGCGTGCTGCTGTGAACCGACCGGCCCCGCGAGGGGCCGCGTCCGCGAGCCGTCACAGCGGGAGCATACAAGTCCCGACCTTCGCGTATTCCGGCGGAGCCATGCCAGGTTCGTAGAACGAGACGCACCCCTGACCGACCCCCGGGCACACGACCTCCGGGTCCGAGACGTTACAGAACGGCAGGCAGCAGCCGCCCGCGTTCGGATCGCACTCGGTCGCCGCGCTGGGGTGGACGCACAGCAGGCCCGCGTCGCACACGTTGGCGAACTCGCAGGGGTCGAACACCTGGCCCTCCACGCCCGAGGCATCGAGCGCACACATAAAGGAGTCGTTTTGTGGGAGGCACAGTTCGTCACCCTGGCAGTCCTGCGCCAGCGGGTCGCACGTGGGAAGGCAGATGTTGGGCACGCCGTCGCTGAAGATCGGACAGAAGAACCCGTCGGCGCACATGGGATCCGACTCGTTGCCCGTGCACAGGGCCACGCAGGTCCCTTGGTTCATCTCGTCGACGTCCCAGCACATGACCCCCTTCGCGCAGTCGTCGAGCCCGCTCACGCCGCCCCCCTGTGCCATACACGGCTCGCCGGGCTGACCGTCGCCACCCACCGGCACGCACTTCGTCGCGTTCCACGAGCTGCCACCACCCTCGGCGTACGCGGAGCACTTCTCGCCCTCCGGGCAGTCCCGCGCGAACACGTCGCACGGCGTGACCGCGACCTCCGTATCCTCGCCCGTCGAACTACAGAGGAAGTTACAGGTGTCGCCGCCCGTGGGCCCGCCCGGGCCGGTGCTGCTTGCGCTGGTACCCGACGTGTCGTCCGTGCCGGTCGCGTCGTCCGTACCCGTCGCGTCACCCATGTCCGTGCCCGTCTGCGCCCCTGTGCCGCCCGCCCCGCCGGTGGTCGGCACATCGGAGCTCGCACCGCTGTCCGCGACCCCCGTGCCGCCACTGCCACCTGTCTCGTCCTCGGGCGCCGGCCCCACCGCGCACGCCAGCACCGCCGCGCAACCCAGACCAATGATCACAAGTGCTCGAATCATGAGATTTCTCCTCGCTCCTTCAGCCCGACGCGACACAGATCCGACCTTTGCATATTCCGTGGCGCCGCCTCGCTAAACCTCAAACCTCGATCATGCAGACACCGACGTGCGCATATTTCGGCGGAGCGCCCGGCTCGAACAGCGGCACGCAGCTCTGGCCGGCGCCGGGGCACATGGGATCCGGGAGGTCGAGGTCGCACATCGGCAGGCAGCAGCCCTCCACGTCCGGGTCGCACTCGACGGCCGCGGAAGGAAGCACGCACAACAGCCCCTTGTCGCAGGCGTTCGCGTACTCGCAGGGGTCGAATACCTCCCCGTCCTCAACACCCGATGCATCGAGCGCACAGACCCCCGTACCTCCGATTGGAATGCACAGATCGTCGCCCTGGCAGTCCTGCAGCAGCAGGTCACAGTTGGGCAGACAGATATTGAGGCTCCCCTCGCCGGTGATCGCGCAGTCGAAGTTGTCCTCGTCCGGGCACACCGGCATCGACTCCGAGCCGACGCAAAGCCCGACGCATATGCCGTGGCCCCGCTGGTCGACATCCCAGCACATCACGCCCTTCGCACAATCGTCGAGCCCGCTGACGCCGCTCTCCTGCGCCGTGCAGGGGTCACCGGGTTGGAGGTCCCCCATCACCGGCACACACTTGCTGGCGTTCCACGAGCTCCCTCCCCCCTCGGCATAGGCCGCACACTTCTGACCCTCGGGGCAGTCCTGCACGTAGGGATCGCACTGCAGCAGATCGGGCTCGTCGGTGGGATCGCAGATGAAGCCGCAGGTGGTGTCCTCCTGCTCGTCGGTCGTGCTGCCGGTCGTGCCCGGCTCCGGCGCGGTCCCGGTGCCGTCACTGGTGGTCCCCGGCGCGCCGCCGCTGCCCTCACCCGCGCCGCCCGTGGTCGGGACCCCGGAGACCTCACCACCGTCGGTGACGCTCGTGCTGCCCCCGGTGCTCCCACCGTCCTCCAGCGGCCGCGACACACAGCCCAGCGCCGACGCGCACACCAGACTCGCCATCGTCGTCATCCGTCGCATACGCGCTCCTCGCTTCTGTCTCGAATCACGGGCACCTTCGATGCCACCGACCAAACTCGTCATCCATGCGCCGTGCTTCAAGGTTGACCGTCCATCCTATTTAGTCCGGGATCACGCAGTAACCGACGGTCTCGAAGTCCGGCGGCGCCGTGCCTTCCTCGTAGAGCGAGACGCAACTGGTGTCGTCGGCCACGGCCTTGCAGCCCTCGTCCGCGGCCATCTGGTCCGCGAGGTCGCACAGCGGCATGCAGCAGCCGCCGGCGTTCGCGTCGCACTTGCCCGAAGCGGAGGGGTTGAGACACAAATGGCCCTTGTCGCACGCGTTGGCGAACTCGCAGGGATCGAGCGCCTTGCCGGTGTCCGCGCCCGAGCCATCGAGCACACATATAAAGGTGTCGTTGTATGGGAGGCACAGGTCGTCGCCGGGGCAGTCCTGGACCAGCGGGTCGCAGCTCGGTAGGCACAGGTTGAGGATCCCCTCGCCGGTGATCGCGCACTGCGAACCTTCGGGGCACATCGGATTATTCGCCGATCCCGTACACATCTCGACGCAGAGGCCATGGTTCATCTCGTCGACGTCCCAGCACATCACGCCCTTCGCACAATCGTCGAGGCCGCTGACACCGCCACCGTCTGTCATGCACGGCTCGCCCGCCTTGCCGTCTCCCGTCACGGGCACACACTTCGTGTTGTTCCACGAGTTGCCGCCGCCCTCCGCGTAAGGCATGCACTTCTCGCCGTCGGGGCAGTCCTGCGCGTACACGCCGCACGGAGCTGGCCCGGTGGTGCTCGTGCTCGGGTCGCAGATGAAGCGGCAGGTGTCCTCCGACCCGGTGGTGTCGACCCCGGTACCCGTGGTGTCGGTGCCCGTCGTATCGGTGCTCGTCGTGCCGGTGGAGTCGGGCCCCGGCATCGTGCTATCGGAGCTGGTCGGCACACCGGAGGTCTCACCCCCGCCGGACCCACCCGTGTCACTGCCCTCGCCGGTCGGGTCTCCGAGCAGCGGCCGCTCGACGCACGCGAGCAGCACTACCCCGCCCATCACAGCCGAGACAAATGTGCCGCTGCCGAGCAAGAGCGCGCCGACCCGCGACACGCCGGCCCGTCTCGCTCTTGATTCGTTTCGGTAGTCTTGCGGCATGTGTCAGCATTGGCACGTCTACCAAAACAGATCAATCAATAAAATCGATTTGAGAGGATCGTCCGGCACAGGTCCGTTAAACGGCGAAAGGCCGCCCCCGAAGGGACGGCCTGTCGCGGGCCGGCGAGCGCGTCGCTTGCCGGCTGGATCCCGCGCGATCAGCCGGGGACCACGCAGATACCGACGGTCTCGAAGTCCGGCGGCGCCATGCCTTCCTCGTAGAGGGAGATGCAACTGGTGTCGTCGGCCACGGCCTTGCAGCCCGCGTCCGCGGCGGCCTGGTCCGCGAGGTCGCAGAACGGCATGCAGCAGCCGCCGGCGTTCGCGTCGCACTTGCCCGACGCGCTCGGCTGGAGGCACAGCAGGCCCTTGTCGCACGCGTTGGCGAACTCGCACGGCTCGAGCGCCTTGCCAGTCTCGGCACCCGAGGCGTCGAGCACGCACACGAAGGTGTCGCCGACCGGGATGCACAGGTCGTCGCCGGCGCAGTCCTGGATCAGCGGGTCGCAGCCCGGCAGGCACAGGTTGAGCACGCCGTCGTTGACCACCGCGCAGTTGAAGTCCTGCTCGTTCGAGCACGTCGGCGAGGCCTCGGTGCCGGTGCACAGCTCGACGCAGATGCCCTGGTTCCTCTCGTCGACGTCCCAGCAGAAGCCGCCCTTCTCGCAGTTGTCGAGGCCGCTGACGCCGCCGCCCTCGGTCGTGCACACGTCGCCCGGGGTGCCCTCGCCGGTGACCGGCACGCACTTGGTGGCGTTCCACGAGCTGCCGCCGCCCTCGGCGAACGCGGCGCACTTCTCGCCGTCCGGACAGTCCTGCTTGAACACGTCGCAGAGCTTGATCGTGGTCTCCCCGCCAGTCGTCTCCTCCGGGCAGATGAAACCGCAGGTCGTGCTGCCACCCGTGTCATCGGTGGCGCCGGTCGGGCCCCCCGAGGTCGTGCCATCGGTCGTCGTGTTGGGCTCCGCGTCGGTGCCGTTCGCGGTCGTCTTGGTCGGATCGCTGTTGCCACCCGTGGTCGGGGTGACGGTGCTCTCGGCACTCTCCTCTTCGCCGCCCGGCGTGGCCGGGGTCGAGTTCGTGGTCGTGGTCTGGGCCTTGCCGTCGTCGCCACAGCCGATCATCAGCGCGCTGCAAAGAAAGCTCGAAATAAGCAGTGTTCTCGTCATGTTTGTCCCTCGTGTGCGTGGAAGATCAGGCCCGGTGGGGCCTGGTGACGGCCCCGGAGGGCCGATTGTGTCCAGGATCTCGACCGCTTTTGGAGTGAAAGTGGGTGTCCCCGCCCAAATTCAAGCGCGTCGAGGAGTTGTTCGTTCCGGTACAGCATTGCATAGCCACCTTTTCCAGCGCAACTGTTTAATTGCGTTTAGTGGGGTTTGCCGTCTTGTGAGTTGGCAGAAGCCAACACATCGAAGACTGACTATTCTACCCAGACCGGTCGGGGTCGAGGGGGCCGCTGGGGTCTCCCGGCCTCGAATGCTTGAGCCGCCGACGGTGAGGGGGCGGTCATGCACGCATCCACGCCTATCATGGCCCGCGCGCAGCGACAAGCCGCGCGCGTGCAGACCGGCCGCCCAGCGCCGCCAACGGCCATCTACAGCAACCGGCGCAACTGCTGGTCCAGCATGACGATGCCGGGGATCGTGACGCCGCTCTCCAGGTTCGCGGCGGCCTGGCTGCGCACGAACTCGAGGCCCTGGCGGTGGATCATCCCGGGCACGTCGTCGCCCTGGACGGCGAGCACCATCTTGCCGAGGTGGACGTCGAGCTGGCGCGACAGGGCCTTGGCGGCGGGGCCGTCCCACGGCGACGTGAACACCATGCGGTTGAGGGCCTCCTGGAGCGACGGGATCTGCATCTCGCTGGCGAGGTGCAGGCGCAGGCGCAGGACGTCGATCGGCTCGCGGCCGGTCTCGGCGGCGACCCGGATCGACTCCAGGATGTCGGTGAAGTACACGAGCGCCGCGAGCTTGCCGGCGAGCGGCCTCGGCAGGCCGGCGCCCTCGAACTCCGCGATGTGGGCCTGCAACTGGGCTTGCTGCGTCGGGCGCAGCGCGTCGTGCAGGCGGATCAGCAGGTCGCGGGCCCGCTCGACCACCCGCTGGTCGAAGGGCAGCGCGGCGCCGCGGTCGAGCAGGTCGTAGGTCGCCTCCTCGAGCGCGCCCTCGATCAAGGTCATGGCGCGGTACACGGCCTCCTGGCAGACCTTGTCCTCGCAGGCGTAGAGCTCGCGGCGGATCGTCTCCACGTCGCCGGCCTGGGCCGCGCTCATGTAAGCCTCGGCGACGTCGCTGGCGCTGCGCCGGGTGCTGGTCAGCGTCTCCGGGAAGAAGGTCGCGCCGGCGTTGTCGACGATGTGGTTGACGACCATCGTGGTCGCGATCTCGCGGCGCAGGAGATGACTCTTGATCGCTTCACCGGCGCCCTCGACGATGACCGCCGGGAAGTACTCGCGGACCATGGCGTCGACGAGGCCCTCCGACAGCGGCTTCTCCTCGAGTAAGGTCCGGTAGGCGAGCATCTTCGAGTAGGCGCACAGCGCCGAGGCGTCGCACTTGAACAGGCCGCCGCCCTTGCGCGCGCGGATCGCCAGCTCGTCCTCGGTCGGCAGGCCGAAGCTGTCGGGGTTGAAGGGCACGCTGGTGACCAGGAAGCTCAGCGTACGGCTGTAGCGGAACACGTCCTTGCGGCTGCGCCGGACGTCGAAGCTGACCATGCGGCTCTGCGAGCGGTTGTTGGCCAGCACCGCGTCGCACACGGCCTCCTCGGCGGCGCGCAGCAGCTCATTGCGGCGCTCGCGGGTCGCCACGCCGCTGGCGAGCAGCGGCGCGAACAGGATCTTGATGTTGACCTCGTGGTCGGAGGTGTCGACGCCGCCGGAGTTGTCGAGGAACGAGGTGTAGTTCTGGCCGCCGGCCCGCGCGTAGGCGACGCGGCCGCGGTCGGTGACCGCCAGGTTGGCGCCCTCGGTCATCACGCGGCAGCGCAGTTGGGTGGAGTTGACGCGCACGGCGTCGTTGGCCTTGTCGCCGACGTCCGCGTGGGTCTCGTCCTTGCTCTTCACGTAGGTGCCGATGCCGCCCATCCAGCACAGGTCGACCTTCATCATCAGGATCGCACGGATCGCGTCCTCGCCCGACACGGTCTGCTCGGGCCCGACGCCGAGCAGCGCGCGCGCCTCGGGGGAGAGGTCGAGCGACTTGGCGTTGCGCATGAACACGCCGCCGCCCGTGGACACCAAGCCGCGGTCGTAGTCGGTCCACTGCGAGCGCGGCAGCTTGAACAGGCGCTCGCGCTCGACGTAGCTGCGCTCGGGATCCGGGCTGGGATCGATGAACACGTGGGCGTGGTTGAAGGCGGCCAACAGCTTGACGGTGCGGCTGCGCAGCAGACCGTTGCCGAACACGTCGCCGCTCATGTCGCCGACGCCGACCGCCGTGATCACGTCGGCCTCGGGATCGATGCCGAGCTCACGGAAGCAGCGCTTGGTCGTCTCCCAGGCGCCGCGCGCGGTGATGCCGGTCTCCTTGTGATCGAAGCCGTTGGAGCCGCCAGACGCGAAGGCGTCGTCGAGCCAGAACTTGCTGCTCATGCTGACCGAGTTGGCGGTGTCCGAGAGGTGCGCGGTGCCCTTGTCGGCGGCGACCACCAGATACGGGTCCGGGCCATCCGAGTGCAGGATGCCATCGGGGGTCACGAGCTTGCCCTCGACGACGTTGTCGGTGACCGACAGCAGCGCCTCGACGAACAGACGGTAGTACTTGTCACCGGCGGCGCGCAGCTCATTGCGGTCGGCCGGGGCCTGGCGCAGCACGAAGCCGCCCTTGGCGCCGACCGGCACGATCAGCACGTTCTTGACCATCTGCGTGGCCATCAGGCCGTGGATCTCGGTGCGGAAGTCGTCGGGGCGGTCGCTGAAGCGGATGCCGCCGCGGGCCACCTTGCCGCCGCGCAGGTGCACGCCCTCGAAGTCGGGGTGGTAGATCCAGATCTCGCGCAGGGGCTTGGGCTCGGGCCCGAACGGGATCTTCTGGCCGTCGAACTTGAAGGCCATCGCCGGGGCTTGATCGCGACGCCCGCCGATCGGGGTCGCCTTGATAATGAACGCGTTGGTGCGGATCGTCGCGCGGACGACCTCGGCGACGGCCCGGAACACGCGGTCCGCGGTGTAGTCGACGACGTCACGCAGCTCGGCGGCGAGGTGCTTGTCGGCGGCCTCGGCCAACTGCGGGGTGGCGGTCGCGGGGTCGAAGCGCGACACCAGCCAGCCGACCAGCGCCTGGGTGACGGACGGGTTGGCGACCAGCACCGTGCGCAGCAGGTCGGTGGTGAACGGGCAGCGGACCTGATGCAGGTAGGCGACGTAGGACCGCAGGATCTCGACCTCGAGCGCGCTCAGGGTCGTCGAGACGATGAGCTGGTTGAGGCCGTCGCGGCCCATCGTGCCGGCGAACACGGCCCGCAGCGCGTTGCGGATCTCGTCCTTGCGTGAGATGATCGCCGGGATCCGCTCCTCGCGGACGTCGAAGCGATAGTTGTCGAGCTCGATGCCCTTCATGTGGGCGACGTGCACCGGGCGGACGTACTCGTCGACGACGCGAAACCCGAAGCTGGCGATCAGCGGCAGCTCATCGCTGAGGTTCATCGCGGCGCGGTTGAAGATCCGCAGGTTGAGGCTGCCCGGGTGCTCGCCAGTGGTCGAGACGTACAGGTCGCAGTCGAACTCGGCGCCCTTGCGCAGGTCCTCGAGGCAGCGAAGATCACCGAGCAGGCGCTGGTCGCCGGCGCGGCGCTTGTGCTCCTCCGTGAAGGCGTCGTGGTAGATGTCGAACAGCTCGTCCACCTGCGGGCCAGCGCCGACCAGCTCGCTCAGCGCCTCACGCAGGCGCTCGTTCCAACCCTTGGCCAGGCCCATGACCTCGCTGCGCACCCGCTCGGTGTCGACGGCACTAAACGCGGTCGGCCCGGTCAGGTAGTAATGCACGATCGCGTTGTCGTAGCGGTCCATGTACACGCCGAAGTCGGCGTAGGTCGCCCCGAACTCGCGCATGAGCTTCTCCTGGACCTGCAGGCGCAGCTCCTCGGAGAACTGCCCGCGCGGCAGGCTCACGAACGCGAACACGTAGCGCCCGTCCTCGCCGACGTCGATGTGTACGTCGGAGCCACCCTCGAGCTCGGCTCGGAGCACGCGATCGCTGAGCTCCCAGATGCGCTCCTCGGACTGCGTCAGCAGGTACTCGAGCGGCAGCGAGTTGAAGGCGTTGGTGACCGACTTGCCGCGGTGCGAGTCGACCGAGATCGTACGATCGCTGAGGATCGATCGCAGCAACACGCGCAGGAACGGGATCTCCTCCGGCGGGGTGTGCAGCGCCTTGTAGGTGAAGAGGCCGCTGATGAGGCAAGTGCCGACCGGCTGGCCCTCACGGCTCACGCGGTTGATGATGAAGTGACCCGGCTTGCCTGCGCGGTGCACCGGCGACTCGTCGTTGCTGCGGTGGTAACGGACGGTGCGCGCGAAGTCCCGGGCGTACGCGGCGAACTTGTCAGGGTCGCGCTCGGGCGAGGCGACCGACGCGGTGCCCAGCGCGCTGATCCGGCGCCCGGCCTCGTCGTACTCCTCGACCGAGAGCAGCACGTAGTTCTCCTCGCACAGCCAGCGGACCATGCCCTCGGTCTCGCGTAAGGTCAGGCTGCGATCGCCGCCCTCGGCGGTCGCGGCCCGCAAATAGTCGTCCGCGAGGTCCTGCATGCGCCGCTTCATCGGCTGGAAGTCGCGGACCATCGCCTGCACGATCCGCAGGCGCTGACGGAAGCGCTCGGCGAGGTCAGGCGGCGCGCTGTCGGTGGCGACCTCGATGCGGATGATCGACTCCGGCGTGCCCATGCCGATGCTCGCCAGGTTGCCGCTGGCGTCGCGCCGGATCTTGATGATCGCGTTGACCAGGCTGGTCACCTCGATGTTCTCGGCGGCGAACAGGGCGCGCAGCGAGGACACGAGGAACGGCTGATCCTCGACGCAAGACTCGAGCACCACGACCTCGGGACCCGGCTGCACAGCGGTGTTGATCTCGCCGCGCGCGCGCACCTTGATCGTGCTGAGCACGGACTCGAGCTGACCGACGATCTCCTCGCCGGTGGTGCGCTTGAGGTCGCGGACATCGACCGAACCGAGGACGGCCTTGCACAGCGCCGCGAGCAAGTTGGCGTCGGTACCGGGCAACCGGGGGACGTAGGCCGCCAGGACCTGTTGAACCTCGTGGAGCCGCTGATTGCTGAGTTTTTGCGTCGCCATCGGTCGCAACGATCGGGCAGCGCGGCCTGTGGTGCAATCCCCCGCACCCTCTCCGCCGCCGCCGATCTCGGACGCGCCGGCACTGAGCATTCTTGAGAAAACTCGACCCCAGCCCCCCATGGCAGCGTCGCGCACGCGCTTGCGCACCTTGAAGGCATGACGTGACGCACGCGGAGTCGTTATGCTGGCCACGGATGGACTCGCTCGACCCGCGCACGCCCCCCTTCCCTGCCCCGAGCCCCGGCGCGTCCGCGGACGACTGTGAACCTGGCGGACACACGCGAGCCGAGGACCACGCGCACCGCCGGGCCAGGCTGGCCACGCGGATGGGCGACGCGGCCCTGGTGCTCGCCGCAGGGCCGCTCCAGACCCGCTCCAACGACACGGAGCACCGCTTTCGCGCGGACACCAATTTCCATTATCTGAGCGGGCTCGAGGAGCCGGGGGCCGTGCTGGTGTTTCGCCCGGGGCGCGAGCCGGCGCTGTCGATCTTCCTGCCCGAACAGGGCGAACGCGACGCGATCTACAACGGCCGTCGCCCGGGACCCGAGGCGGTGATGCGGCAGATCGGCGCCGACGCGGGGCACACGACCGCGGCCCTCGGCAGCGAGCTGCCACGCCTGCTCGACGGGGTCGAAACGGTGTACCTACCGTTCGCCGGGGCCCCAACGGCTGACCAGGCGGTGCGCGCGGCGATCGAGGCGCTGCGCGCGGGCGATCGCGCCGGAGACACCGCCCCCGAGTGCCTGCGCGACGCCCGGGCCCTGCTCGGGGAAGACCGCATGGTCAAGGATCCTCCGGCGCTCGCCAGCCTGCGCCGGGCGATCGCCATCAGCGCGGAGGGTCACCTCGCGGCGATGCGGGCGACCCGGCCGGGCCTCCACGAGTACGAGATCGAGGCGGTGCTGCTGCACACCTTCCTGGCGCGCGGCAGCAGCGGACCCGGCTACACCAGCATCGTCGGCGCCGGCGCCAACGCGACGGTCCTGCACTACATCGCCAACCGCGGCCGCCTGCAGGCCGGCCAACTGCTGCTCGTCGACGCCGGCGCGGAGTGGGATCTGTTTAGCGGCGACATCACCCGCGTGTGGCCGGTGTCCGGCAAGTTCACGGCGCCGCAGCGCGACCTCTACGAGGTGGTGCTCGCGGCCAATGAGGCCGGGATCGCGGCGGCGACGGTGGGCAGCAGCCTCGACGCGATCCATCACGTCGCGCTGCGCCGGCTCTGCGAGGGCATGCGGGCGCTCGGGCTGGTCAAGGGCAGCCTCGACGAGATCCTCGAGCAAGAGCTCTACAAGCCGTACTACCCGCACCGCACGAGCCACTGGCTCGGCGCCGACGTACACGACCTCGGCCGGTACAGCATTAACCGCGTGGCGCGGGCGCTCGAGCCAGGTTACGTGCTGACGGTCGAGCCGGGGTTATATATCCCCGCCGACGACGAGCGCGCGCCGGCAGAAATGCGTGGGATCGGGATCCGCATCGAGGACGACGTGCTGGTGCGACGCGAAGGACCCGAGGTGCTCTCGGCGGCGGTGCCCAAACGCATCGCCGAGGTCGAGGCCGCGGTCGGCTGACGACCCGCGACGATCGCGGTCATGCGGCCGGGGCGTCGAGGGCACGCCACAGGTACCAGGCCGCGGCGCTGCGAAACGGTCGCCACGGCTCGCCGCCAGCGTGTAGGGCCTTCGGGGTCGGCAGCTCGGGGAGGCCGAGCAGGCCGGCGTAGCTCTTGCGCACGGCGTAGTCACCGACCGGCCAGACGTCGGGGCGGCCCATGCGAAACAGCAGCAACATCTCGACCGACCAGCGGCCGATGCCGCGGACCTGCGTCAGCCGCTCGATGATCGTCTCGTCGTTCATGCGCGCGAGGCTGCGAAACGTCGGGATCGCGCCGTCGACGGTATTGCCATTGCCAGCGGCGAAAAGCGGATCCGATTGGGGCAGTTTAGCGGATCCACTTTTGATCCCGCGCCGGAGGGTTTGGCGGCGTGACAAAGCCCCGGCCGCGGGTGGCGGTCGGGGCGGGCGAGGGCGTCGGGAAGGACTACGCGGCCTCGAGAT
>Ga0335395_10001201_pt1 | contig 16472 bp, 15 predicted proteins | sample MAT02_FD_205744 | JGI IMG/M metagenome (GOLD analysis project Ga0335395, IMG submission 205744) | Freshwater microbial communities from Lake Fryxell liftoff mats and glacier meltwater in Antarctica - MAT-02 (spades assembly) (version 2) ...
AAGACTCGGTGTCGGTGACGTACACCATGCCGCGGAAGATGCGGCGATTGGTCGGCGTGCCGAAGAGCGTGGGACTGAGAATCACATCCAGGTGTTGGTCGGCGCGCGAATGGTCGAGAAAGAGCAGTTCCCGCGCGCGACGCGGCCAGGCGTCGCCGATATGCGTGTCGATGCGACTTTCCCAATAGCTATGGCCTAGTGCCGTCGTGCTCGACGTCACAGCCAACTGGCGAGGCACGAAGAAATTGTGCGCGACCACGTCGGCGGCGAGATGCGCCAGATACCCTAACGCGAAGGCGCGGAGAGCCGGCGGCTCCGCGTGATCATGGATTTCCAAACCGACGTTCCACGCGTGGCAATGGCGGCCGACTTCCGCGTATTTCTTCGCAATACTGGTATCCGCTGCGATCGATCCATACAGAAAGTCCGCAGGGAATGCGCGTAATAGCTCGGCCATCGGAACCGGCAGCAGCGACAAATTGCGCAGCAAGGTGTCGCCGAGAAACACATGGGCGGCAGGCGTCCACGCCCAGGCGTCCGTCGGAAAGGCCACCAGTGCCACCAGCGCGACCAAGAGACCGGCGCCCCATCGATGCCACCGCGCGTCAGCGATCGCGTGAATCCTCAATTCGGTCGCGCTTGACCATCGTGCGGCGACGGGGAGCAAGTCGCGCGCCAAGCGCTTCGGCACCCACTCGAACACCGCGGAGCGTGGAAACGGCCGAGATCGCCGTGTGCTCCAGTTCAGCCTGGAGCACGTCAAGGACCGCGTTCACATCGTTCACGCGTTGCATGGTCGTGTCGGCCGCTCCCAGTAGCTGGTCGCTCAACACGCCCGCTGATTCCGACAGATGTTGCACATCCCGTCGCACGACGGCAACTATTCCGCGCGCGTCACCAACGATCGCGGTCGCCTGTTGAATCAGCGGCTGCGTATCTTTTGTCAGCGCCGACACCGTCTGCTCTACCTGCTGTATTCCCTTGCGGAGCGCCATCAATACGAAGATCGTGGCAATGGCCACGCCGATCCCGAGCAGAAGGAGGACGATCTGAAGAACGCTGGTGGCCCACGCCATCGTGTCCCGGACAGGAATGGTCCTGGCGATCAGGGTGTCGGACGCGCTAACGGCCTGCATCAGCAGAAGGGACACAGTGTAAGGCAGCATAATGTGTGATCTAAAGGTTTCAATCGGTGGCCGGAAGGGGCACGACGGACGGGGCACCATGCGCCGCTTTGGTTGCGCTGCTATGCTTCGCTCTCACTCCCGCTACGCGTCGCCCCGACGCGCAGCAGGTGACGCCCACTACTCCACGACCCTCGCTTCGCATGTCTGAAGTGCAATTCATCGTCGAAGGGGGGCAGCGACTCGGCGGCTCCATCCGTCCGGCCGGCAACAAAAACGCGGCACTACCTATTGTAGCGGCCGCGTTGCTGACCGACCAACCCGTGCAGTTGCTTAACGTACCCCGCATCCGCGATATCGAAACACTCGTGGAGTTGATCCGCACCACGGGGGCGCTCTGCGAGTGGACGGGCCCCAACGCGCTACGCATTCATGCCCATACCGTCGAGGCTGCCGATCTCGATCCGCAGATGTGCAAGCGCATCCGGGCTTCCATCCTGTTGGCCGCACCACTGCTGGCGCGCTGCGGCACCGTCACGCTGTCTCCGCCGGGCGGCGATGTGATCGGCCGGCGGCGTCTCGACACCCACTTCCACGTCCTGCAGGCGCTCGGCGCGGAGTACGAGTTGGGGGAGCGCTTCCGCTTCACCACCACTGGGCTGGTTGGGGCCGATGTGTTTCTCGATGAACCCAGCGTCACGGCCACCGAAAATGCGCTGGTCGCGGCTGTGGCCGCGAAGGGCCGGACGACGCTGCGTAACGCCGCCAGCGAACCCCACGTGCAGGATCTCGCGCGCTTCCTCGTGGCGCTGGGCGCGCGGATCGAAGGGATCGGATCGAACGTCTATACCGTAGAAGGCGGGCTGCCACTGGGTGGCGCGACGCATCAGATCGGCCCCGACCATATCGAGGTCGGATCCTTTATCGGACTGGCTGCGGTCACCCGCTCAAACATCCGCATCGAGCAGGCCGGCGTGGAGCATCTCCGGAGCATTCTGTTGGGGTTCGAGCGCCTCGGCATTCACTGCGAGATCGACGGCGACGACCTTGTCGTCCCTGCAGAGCAATCCCGGGTGATTCAGTCCGACCTGGGGGGGCATGTGCCCAAGCTGGAGGATCAGCCGTGGCCGGCGTTCCCCGCCGATGTGATGTCCATTGCCATTGTCACGGCCACGCAGTGCCACGGCATGATTCTCATGCACGAAAAGATGTTTGAGTCGCGCCTCTACTTCACCGACAAGCTGGTGGGGATGGGCGCGCGCATCGTGCTTTGCGATCCTCATCGGGCGATCGTCTCCGGACCCACGCAGTTGCGCGGCGGGACCGTGGAATCGCCGGACATCAGGGCTGGCATGGCCATGCTGCTGGCGGCACTCTGCGCCGACGGTACGAGCGTGATCAATAACGCCCAGCAAATCGAGCGCGGGTACGAGCGGATCGAAGAGCGTCTCGGAGCGTTGGGCGCGCGGATCCGGCGGGTGGAACTCAGCGAGCGCCCGGTCTGAGCGTACCCCGCCCCTCGGTGTTGGACCATGCCACCGTCGAACCGTTGCTCGGCGAGGGCGTGTTCGCCTGGACCACCACCCGCGCCTCCGGGTCGCTCGGTCTGGCCGGCGACGAGCCAATCGGTACGGTTTACGCCCGCTGGGAGACGCTGCAGGAGGAGCTCGCCGAGCGCGGAATCTTTCGGTTGGCCACCGCGCACCAAGTGCATGGCGCCTCGGTGGCACGGCACGACAGCGGGTGGACTGGTTGGCTCAGGCAGCGGGGCGTGGACGGACACGTCACCACCACGCCCGGGACCGCGCTCGCCGTGACGATTGCGGACTGCACGCCCGTCTTCATCGCGCATCCCGCTGGTGCGGTGGCCGTCCTCCATGCCGGTTGGCGTGGGGCCGCCGCCCACATTCTCTCCGTCGGACTCGACCTGCTGGAAGAGCTCGGCGCCGGAGTGTCTGGCTGTCGGGTGCATCTGGGACCCGCTATTTGCGCGGCATGCTATGAGGTGGGTCCAGAAGTGCTGACCGCGCTCCACAGAACGGCGCACCACGCGCCCGGGTATGTTGATGTGCGCGATGTGTTGGAGGAGCAGGCCGCGGAGCGCGGCGTGAGCCAAGTCTCCCGATCGGCTTCCTGCACGCGCTGTGATCCGGCCCGCCGGTATTTCAGTCATCGGGGGGGCGACGCGGGTCGGCAGCTCGGGATCATTGCAGTGCAGTCATCTTGACCTTCCTGCGCCCCTGCCATAGCTTGCATATCTGAGAAGCAACTTCTTTGTAAATCGCCCGAGCCGGGGGGCGGATGAAGTGTGGGGATGGTCCCCACACTTTTTTGTTCTCTAGTGGTCGAATTTTCTAAGAATTTTGGCGCACGTTCGGGCAGTTGAGTGGCAGCGTCAAGGAGATCGAGCGGTGGCCGAATTTGTCGAACCTATTGTAGCACAAGAGCTTGACACACTCGGCTTCGATTTGGTGGAACTGCGTCGGGGAGGCTCGAAGGCCCGTCCGACGCTGGAGATCCGGATCGATCGCCGGGACGGCACGAAGGTCACGATCGAGGACTGTGCGCGAGCGTCTCGTGCGCTTGAAGCACGTCTTGAGCAAGAGGCCGTCGTCGGAGAGCAGTACGTGTTGGAAGTTTCGTCGCCTGGCGCGGACCGGCCCCTGCGGTCGGCCGCCGACTGGCGTCGATTTGTTGGGCGTCGTGCTACGGTAACGAGTGCAGGGTTGGCGGGCGGCAAACAAGAAGTTGAGATCCTTGCCCTGGAGGGCGAGGAAGGCGCCGAAGTCGCGATGGTGCGTGATCCGAAGGGGCGGGAAGTACAGATCCCGCTCGCCGAGATCACCCAGGCGCGCTTGGCGTTCCACTGGAAACGATAGGGGAGACGGATGGCCGGATCGGCGGAGATTCTCGCAGCGTTCCGTGAACTGTCGAATCTGAAACAGATCACACGCGAGGAGCTGCACGGGCTTCTCCAGGACGGCATTCATGCTGCTCTGGCCAAGAAGCACGGGGCCAACGTGCAGGCTGAGGTCGAGATCAACGAGGAGAAGGGCGCCATTCGCATCGTCTTGCTCAAGACGGTCGTCGAAGAAGTCGCCGATGATTCTCGGGAGGTCACCCTCGAAGAAGCACGCTTCATGGACCCTGAATTTCAGGTCGGCGACGTCATGGAAATCGAAGTCGATTTCAATGAGTTCGGCCGCACCGCGGTTCAGGCGGCCAAGCAGCGGATCATCCAGCGCGTCCGTGAGGGCGAGCGCTCGCGCATTCGCGATGAATTCGCAGGCAGGGTCGGTGATCTCCTCTCCGGGGAAGTACAGCAGATCGAACGCGGGAAGCTGGTGGTTATGCTGAACAAGTTCCGTGAGGCAGAAGCCATCATTCCGTATCGGGAGCAGAACCATCGCGAGCACTTCCATCAGGGCGAGCCGATTCGTGCGGTTCTCAAACGGGTGGAAGACACGCCCAAGGGACCGCGACTGATCCTGAGCCGCGCCGATGCGCTGTTCGTGCAGGCGCTCTTCAAGCTCGAAGTCCCCGAAATCCAGCAGGGCATTGTGGAGATCATGGCGGCGGCGCGCGAAGTCGGCAGTCGCACCAAGATCGCCGTTACCTCGCGGGACGACGCAATCGATCCGGTGGGAGCGTGTGTCGGCCTCAAGGGCGCGCGCGTCCAGGCCGTGGTCAACGAACTCGGGGGGGAGCGCATCGACATCGTGCCGTGGTCGCCGGATCCCGAACGGTTTGCCAAGCTGGCACTGGCACCCGCTCGTGTGGCGCGTGTCTTCAGTGATGTCGCCGCGCGCACGATTCAGGCCGTGGTGGACGAAGACCAGCTCTCGCTGGCCATTGGGCGGAACGGGCAGAATGTGCGGCTGGCGTCCGAGCTCACGGGGTGGAAAATCGATTTGTACTCCAGCCGTGAGTGGATCGAAAAGGGTGGAGAGGCGCCGCTGTTCGCGCCACTCCCCGAGGAAGAAGTCGAAGCCGATGTGTTGCTCAACGAAATCGAAGGGCTGGAAACATCAACCGTCGCGATCTTGGGCGAGGCAGGGTATCGCACGCTCAACGACATCCTGGATCTGGATCGGGATGATCTGCTACGTCTCCCAGGCATTGCTCCGGAAGAAGCTGATCGGATCATCTCGATGATCGATGAGCTTACCACGGACGACGAAAGCGAGCCGGCGCCGAGTGAGTGATGCGGCTCGTGTGCCCCTTGAGCTCGACGATGCGGTGCGCCGGAAGGTGCTCGGACTGCTCGGACTCGGGGCGCGCGGCCGGCTCATCGTGGTTGGTGCGGAACGGGTCGCCATTGAGGCGGCCAAGGGTAAGGTAGTACTGGCGTTCGTGGCGGCCGATGTGTCGCGGCATTCGCTGGAGAAGGTGGTGCCGGTCCTTCGGGCTCGGCGCATCGACATGGTGGAGTGGCCGAGTGCGGCCGAGCTGGGTGGTGCGGTCGGGCGGGACACGACTGCAGCAATCGGGATCGTAGATCATGCGCTGGCGCGCGGTATTCGTGGCGCCGTGGCCGGGAAAACCCCGGCGGGCGACGCGACGCGCGTTTCGCGGTAGGAGGACGGTTGAGCAAGCTTCGTGTACATGACATGGCGGGTGAGTTCGGGATCTCGGCTGACGAGGTCATCGGACTGTTGCGCCAGATGGATGTTCCGGTTCGCAGCCATTTGTCGCTGCTGACTGACGATCAGGTGTCCCGTATCCGCGCCCGGTGGGAGCGGGAGAAGCGCGTGCGCGCCGAAAAGGCGCAGCCTGCGCCCGCCGCGACGCCGCGTCGTCGTCGTACGGGCGCTGCCGCCGGATCAGACGTTGCGCCTGCCACTCCGGTCGCTGAAGTCGCGGCCGAGGCGACTGCACCCGCCGTCCGTCGTCGCCGCGCCGCCGACCTACCGGATGGTGGCGCCGACCATGCGGCCGAGACGGCAGAGGTCGCCTCGACGGCTCCCGCGCCGGTCGCGGCGACGGCTCCTGCGTCGACACCCGACATCATCGCGGTGGCCCCCACACTCCGGGGTGCTCCCGCCGTGACGGCGGCCGTGCAGGTGCCGGTCGCTGTCACACCGACCGCCCCACCGGCGGTCGACGAGCCGCGTGATATCATCGCGGTTCCGGCGTCGGCGCGTCCCGCTCCGGTGGCGGAAACACCGCTTGCACCGGTTGCGGCCAAGGCCTCCGTAGACGCCCCGCCACCCGCTGTCGCGGCAACACCAATCGCACCGTTAGCAGCGGCGGCTGCGCCGTCGGTCGAAGCGCCGAGAGCGCCAGCCCCCCGTGCAGTAGTGGCGCCCACGTCGGGTGCCGAGCCTGTCGCGCCCGTGGTAGCGGCACCCACCGCACCGGTCACATCAAACGCCGCGCCTGCCGCACCGACACCGTCGGCCACGTCGTCGCTGCCGCCCGACCGTCCGCGCCCGCGGCCGGTCGTGCCCGGCGCACCGCGACTTCGGCCGGTGGCCAGCGCATCACCAAACTTCGGATCCGCGCGACCCGTCGCGTCGGCCGCCCCGGGTGGAGGACTGAGCCAAGGGCAGCGGCGTGATGATCGTCGTCCGATGCCCGCCGGACAGGGTGGTCAGCAAGGCGGCGGACCCGGTGGCCAAGGCGTCAACGCGGGCAATCCGCCCAACAGTGGATACGCCGGCGGCGCACCCAGCGCGCGTCGCGGAAAGAAGGGCAAGCGCGGGGCCGTCGATCAGGAAGCCGTCACGGCAAACATTTCGAAGACCATGACCGCCATGCGCGGCGCGTCCACTCGTGGGCGCGGTGGTCGTCGCTTTGGGGCCGAGATGCGCGCCGAAGTCGAAGAGCAGCGCGTGGCGGCGGCCGAGCGCGAACGGAAGACCGTGCGCGTGAATGAGTTCATCACCGTCTCCGAGCTCGCGCAGATCCTCGGGATCTCCGCTACCCAGATCGTGGGCTTCGCATTCAAGACGCTCGGACTGATGGTCACCATCAATCAGCGTCTCGATTTCGACCAGATCGAACTGATCGCCGGCGAGTTCGGCTTCCAGGCCGTGAAGGAAAGCGATTACGCGGCTGACCTGCAGGAAGACGTCGTAGTCGATGCGGTCGAAGACCTGCGGCCGCGCCCTCCCGTCGTCACCATCATGGGGCACGTCGACCATGGTAAGACGTCGTTGCTCGACTACATCCGCAAGGCGAATGTCGTCGCGGGCGAGGCCGGTGGTATCACGCAGCATATCGGCGCCTATCACGTGGAGGTGGCCAACAAGCGCACGATCACGTTCCTCGACACACCGGGTCACGAAGCGTTCACCGCCATGCGTGCCCGTGGTGCCCAGGTTACCGATATCGTGGTCATCGTGATCGCGGCCGACGATCAGGTGATGCCGCAAACCGTCGAAGCGATCTCTCATGCCAAGAGCGCCGGCGTGCCGATCATCATCGCCATCAACAAGGTCGATCTGGCCACGGCGAATATCGCCAAGGTCAAACAAGACCTGCTGCAGCATGATGTGGTGCTGGAAGACTTCGGTGGTACCGTGCTCCACTCGGAGATCTCGGCCAAGAAGGGAACCGGCGTGGATGAATTGCTGGACCAGATCCTGCTTCAGGCCGACATCCTCGAGCTCAAAGCCAATCCGTCGCGTCGCGCGGTGGGGTCGGTCGTCGAAGCACAGCTCGACCAAGGAAAAGGACCGGTCGCCACGGTACTCGTGTCCAACGGCACGCTCAAGGTGGGCGACGACTATATCTGCGGCATTTACTCCGGTCGCGTGCGTGCCCTGCTCGATGAGCGCGGCAAGCCCGTCAAGTCCGCAGGGCCGGCCATACCGGTGCAGATCCTCGGCCTCAGCGGTGTGCCGATGGCCGGTGATCAACTCCTCGTGGTCGAAGATGCGTCCGAAGCACGCGATATTGCGCAGCGCCGGGAGCGTCTCGATCGCGAAGCGAAGAGCCGTCGCAGCACGCGCGGTCTGGTGTCGCTCGAAGACTTCATGTCGCAGACCAGCGCGGGGCAGAAGCGCCAGCTGCGCCTTGTCATCAAGGCCGACCAGGGCGGACCCGCAGAAGCGCTGGCCGATGCCCTCGGTCAGCTCTCCAACCCCGAAGTGCAGGTCGAAATCCTGCATCGCGGCGTCGGGGCCATCGCCGAAACCGACATCCTGCTCGCGAAGGCATCGGGAGCCATCATCATCGGCTTCCATGTCCGTCCCGACAACAACGCACGCGCGGCAGCAGAGCGCGAGGGCGTAGAGATCAAGCTCTATCGCATCATCTACGAAGCGGTGGCCGATGTGAAGGCTGCGCTCGAGGGCATGTTGCGACCGGAGTCGCGCGAAGTGGTGTACGGCGAAGCGGAAGTTCGTGAGACGTTCAAGGTGGCGCGCGTCGGCACCATCGCGGGCTGCATCGTGCGCTCGGGTATCATCAACCGCAAGGGACGCGTCCGCGTCATTCGCGATGGCGTGGAAATCTACGACGGCGGCATCGCCTCACTGCGCCGCTTCAAGGACGACGTGAACGAAGTGAAGGAAGGGTACGAGTGCGGTATCGGGATCGAGAACTTCAACGACGTGAAGAACGGTGACGTCTTTGAATGCTACCGCACCGAAGAGGTGGCCCGCACGCTTGATCAGGCCGCCAAGTCCTGAGGAGGAACCATGGGCGATACGCGACGGCCTGACCGCGTCGCCGAAGCAATTCGCGAGCAGATCGCCACTTTCCTTGCGGAAGGGGCGAAGGACCCGCGAATCCGTGGATTCGTCACCGTCACGGCGGTTGAGATGACACGCGATCTTCGGCACGCGACGGTCTATGTGAGTGTGATGGGAGACGAGGCCGATATTAAGGCCACGTTCGAAGGGCTTGGCAGTGTGGCGTCGCATCTGCGCTCGATGCTTGGCAAAACGTTACGCTTACGCTCGGCACCGGAGGTGCATTTCCGGGCCGACGAAAGCATTGCGCGCGCCTCACGCATCGAGCAACTGCTCGCGCAGATCAAGCATCATGAAGAAGGCGCACCCGCGCCGGTGGAGTTGTCCGTCGACGCCGCCGACGCACCGCCAGTCAACGACTGATTGCACACCGGCGCCTCCACAAGGAGGCGCCGGTGTGTTCATGTATGGTCGTCAACTCCGGATTCCTCCTGGTCGACAAGCCTGCGGGCATCACATCCCACGATGTGGTCGCGGTGGTGCGGCGCGCAGCGCGTACCAAGCGCGTGGGGCATGCCGGAACGCTTGACCCGTTTGCAACCGGTTTGCTCGTCCTCGCCGTCGGACCATGTACCCGGCTACTGCCGTACATTGCAGGAGAGCCCAAGCTGTACGAGGCGACGATTCGCTTCGGGGAGGAAATGAACACCGACGATGCCACAGGGGTCGTCACACGAACGGCGTCATGTCCCCAAGGCGCGATGCTCGCGAATGCTCGCCATCCCGAACTCGTCGCAGCGCTCGCGGCACTCACGGGCACCATGCAGCAAGTACCCCCCGCGTTCTCCGCCAAACACGTGAACGGACAGCGCGCATACCACATGGCGCGCAAGGGGGCTGACCTCGTGCTGCCTCCGTCCACTATTCGTGTCATGGACTGGGAGTGGCTTGGTGCGGATGGCGCGGATCTTCAAGTGCGCGTGACGTGCGGAGCGGGTACCTATATCCGCGCGCTCGCGCGCGACCTCGGACGGGGGCTGGACAGCGCCGCCCATTGCCACGCGCTGCGGCGCGTGGCCAGCGGCCCGGCGCACGTCGCCGACGCGGTGCCGATGTCGGCGTTGACTCCTGGCGCTATCGCCGAGGGATTGATCGCTTTACACAATCCGCTCGGACTGCTGGAGGAGATGGCGCGGGAAGTCCTCGATGAGGAGGCTGTCCAGCAGTTGCGACACGGTCGCGCAATCACCGCGAGCCAGCGCGGTGCCCGCGCAGCGCTCGTCTGGCAGGGTAACGTGGTGGCCATGGCGCAGCGGATCGCCGGCGATCGCTGGCAGCCCAAGGTGGTGCTGCTGGGGGACGCCGCGTGAGCGATGGCTCGGTGTCGAGGCGCGACCACGTCGGCGACGGCTCGGCGGTGCAGGGTCTTCCGCTCGCCGCCACTGGATCGGTTGTCACCGTCGGCACATTCGACGGCGTGCACCGCGGACACCAGGATGTGTTAGCCACGCTGGTGGCACACGCGCGCAGGGCCGGTCGCCCAAGCCTCGTGGTCACTTTCAGCCCGCACCCGCTTGAAGTCATCAATCCCGCGGCGGCGCCCCAACTGCTGACTACCCACGAGGAGAAACTCGAGGTGTTCGCCCAGAGCGGCGTATCCTACGTGGCGGTGCTCCCGTTCACGCCAGTGCTCGCAGCGTATGAAGCCGAAACCTTCGTGGACAAGGTCCTCCGCGAGCGCTTTGCCATGCACGAATTACTGGTCGGTCATGACCATGGCTTCGGCCGTGGGCGGCTGGGGGATCTCGAGGTGCTCCGTGCGCTCGGCACGGCCCGTGGCTTCGGCGTGACCGTGTTGGCGCCCGTTCATGCCGCAGGGGGCGACGTGATTTCTTCAACCTCGATCCGGCAGGCGGTGCTGGCGGGGGACCTGGACCGCGTCGCCGCAGGACTTGGACGACGGTACAGCCTGGCGGGACGCGTGGTGCGCGGTGATCAGCGGGGTCGCCAGATCGGCTATCCCACCCTCAATATTTCGCTCGGTCCGGAGCGCAAGTTGTTGCCGCCGGACGGCGTCTATGCCGTGCAGGTGCAGACCCCACAGGGGCCGTATGCGGGAATGCTCAATCTAGGGCCGCGGCCCACCTTCGGAGACCCTGGTCGTCGCATCGAGGCGCATCTCTTCGACGTGTCTCACGACTGGTATGGTGCGACGGTGCGGGTGGACTTCGTGCGCCATCTCCGCAACACCAAGGCATTCGCGGGGATTGACGATCTCCGGACCCAGCTGGCAGCGGATGAGGCACAGGCGAGGGAAAGTCTGCGCGCACCGCCTACCGCAGAGCGATCGGCGCCCCTAAGTTAAGAGGCTAGGCGCATTTCGCGCCGTTTCTGGCGCCGCGCTGGGTGGCGCGCTGACATTACCTCTGGCCACCGTCATCGATGGCGAACCTGAAGTACCGCCTCCTGCTTATCGTGGGCCTTTTCGCGGCCTCCGCGTGGGCCCTGTTTCCGCGCACTGTGATCGAACGCGTGAAGCGCGATGGTGTCTTCGTGTACGACACGGTCAAGCGGGTGCCGCTCAAGCGAGGCCTGGACCTGCAGGGCGGCATGCATTTGACGCTCGAAGTCGATGAGTCGAAGCAGGCCGTCGCTGACAAATCTGAAGCAATCGATCGTGCCATGAAGGTGGTCCGGCAGCGTATCGACGAGTTCGGCGTGGCCGAACCGGTGGTGCAGAAGGCTGGAGACGACCGGATCATTGTCGAACTGCCTGGCATCGATGACGCGGAGCGCGCACAGGACGTGATACAGAAGTCCGCGTTCCTCCAGTTCCAGATCACTGACGAAGTGCAGTCGCTCGAGAAAGTCCTGCCGCGCCTGGACGAAATCGCGAGAACGGCCGGTATCGGCCTCAAGGTGTCGACCCTGGCCAGCGGTGACACGGCTCAGCGTGTCGGAATGACGTCGCTGCTGACACAGCGCGGCGATACGGCAACCGACAGCGCGAAGATCGGGGCGGGCGTCACGGGCACCGATAGCGGCAAAGCCGCTCCGGCGCCTCTCGCGGGCGGTCTGTTCTCCACGAACGTGCAGCCGGGGCAAATTCCCGGGCAGTACATCGTGCCGGAGGCGGCGTTCTCCGCCATCGATCAGGCGCTTAACACTCAGGCTATCCGCGACGCGATGCCGCCCGGCAAGGAAATGCTCTGGGGCGTCGATTCGCTGGTGAATGGCGCGCAGCGCTTTCGCGCGCTCTACGTGCTCGATTCGCGCCCGATCATTACGGGCGAGGTGCTGACCGACGCACGGCCGTCCACCGATCCGGTGGAAGGCAACGTGGTGCAGTTCACGCTGAACAACGAAGGGGCACGCAAGTTCAAGGCGGAGACCGGCAAGCACGTGGGAGATTTCATGGCTATCGTGCTCGATGACCGTGTCGTCACCGCGCCACGCTTGAACAGCGCGATTGGTCGCAGCGGGCAGATCACGCTGGGTGGGGGTACGCTTCAAGGGGCGCAGGATCTGGCGTTGGTGCTCCGCGCTGGCGCCTTGCCCGTGCCGCTCAAGGTGGCTGAAGTGCGCAACATCGGCGCCAGCCTCGGCGAGGACTCCGTCAATCGTGGCGTCCTGGCACTGGGAATCGCGCTGCTGCTCGTGGTGGTCATCATGATCGGCTACTACCGCTTCTCGGGGATACTTGCGGTGGCCGGTTTGGCCCTCTTCCTGTTTTACACGCTGGCGATGCTCGCCGGCTTCAATGCCGTGCTCACGCTGCCTGGACTCGCGGGCTTCGTGCTCTCCATCGGTATTGCCGTGGATGCCAACGTGCTGATCTTCGAGCGTATTCGCGAAGAACTCGACGCCGGCAAGTCCAACCGCCTCGCGATCGACGAGGGTTTCCGGCATGCGCTGAGCGCCATCGTGGACACGTCGGCTACGACGATCCTCTCCGGTATGGTGCTGTATCAGTATGGCACCGGCCCGATCCGCGGGTTTGCCGTAACGCTCATCGCCGGTCTGCTTGCTTCCCTGTTCACGGCCATCTTCGTGAGCAAGACCTTCTTCATGATCTGGCTCAGCCGTTCGCGCGGCACCCAGACGTTGAGCATCTGAGGACGCCATGCTTCGCATTTTTCATCACAGCAAGTACGAGTTCGTCCGGCATTGGCGTCTCGCCGCCGGACTGACCATGGCGTTTATTCTGGCGGGCCTCGTGTCCTTCGGGATCACCGGTGGTGTGAACTACAGCATCGAGTTCACGGGTGGCACGCTCATGCAGGTCGAGTTCAAGCAGGCGCCCGACGTTGCCGTGATTCGTAGCACGCTCGACAAAGCGGGGATTACTGGCACCGAAATCCAGCAATTCGGCACCGCCACGGAATACACCATCCGGGCGCGCGATGAGAAGCAAGTCGAAGCGCAGGATGCTGGAGCCGAAGGGATATCGAAGTCCATCAGCGTCGCGTTGAATCAGCAGTTCGGTCAGGGAAACGTGAGCATCGTGCGTACTGAAGCGGTCGGCCCGAAGGTCGGAAGCGAACTGCGCGCTGGGGCGATTACCGCCATGCTGCTCGCGTCGCTCTTTACGCTCATCTACCTTGCGATCCGCTTTGACTGGCGGTTCGCGGCTGCTGCAGTGCTCTCCACCGCGCACGATATCCTGGTCACCTTCGCGTTCATCAAGATCTTCGACATTGAGGTCTCGTTGACCGTGGTCGCGGCCATTCTGACGCTGCTTGGCTATTCAGCGAACGACACGATCATCATCTTCGATCGCGTACGCGAAAATCTGAAGAAGCAGCTCAAGGGCGAATCACTCGCTGGCATTCTTGATCGCGCAATCAACGAAACGTTGCCGCGCTCGATCATGACGCACGCGACCACCTTGGCGGCTACCCTCGCGCTGTTGTTTATCGCCGGTGGAGTGATTCGTCCGTTCGCGTGGGTGATGGCCTTCGGCGTCTTTGTCGCCACGTTCTCTTCCATGTACGTCGCAGGTCCGTTGCTCCTGTGGTTCGAGTCCAAGTATCCGCGGGCGGCGTCCGAATCGCAGAGCAAGGCCATGCGGGCTGGTGCCGATGCGGCTGAGTCGGCGCGCGTGTCCAAGACCGAGCGCCTCGCGGCGCGCTGAACCGGGATTCTGTGGCGCTCTTCGCAGATAGCCACGTCCATCTCGCCGATCCCGCATTCGCCACTGAGGTGGATGCGGTCATCGAACGGGCTCGCGCCGCAGGGGCGCGGGCCCTTGTGTGTATCGGGGAGTCTCCGGCTGCCGCACTCCGGGCGCAAGCGCTTGCCGCGCGGTTCCCTGATCTCATCGCGCACACCTGCGGTGTGCATCCGCATGACGCCGCGTCGTGGAGTGCGGCGCGAGACAGCGAGGCAATCCGCGCCGCCGTCGCCGTTGGTGCGGTCGCGGTGGGTGAGTGCGGACTCGACTATCACTACGACACGGCGCCGCGCGATCAGCAACGTTTTGTCCTCGATGCACAGCTCGCGCTGGCCGCCGAACTCGATCGGCCCATCGTTTTGCATACGAGGGACGCCGAAGACGACACCATGGCCATGCTGGCCAACGCCACGTCGGCTGGCGTCCGCGGTGTGCTGCACTGCTTTACGGGGTCGCACGCCCTCGCGGAGGCCGGCCTCGCTGCCGGCTGGTACATCTCGCTCAGCGGGGTCGTGACCTTTCGGAGTTGGACCGACGACGCACTGGTGCGACTCATTCCCGACGATCGTCTGCTGATCGAATCCGATGCGCCGTATCTTGCGCCGGTGCCGCATCGTGGGAAGCGCAATGAGCCAGCACTGGTTGCGCGCACGTTGCAGCGGGTCGCGGCGGCGCGCGGTATGACGGATACAGCGCTCGGCGCATGCACGTTGCGGAATACGCAACGACTTTTCTCGCTCTCGTTTGGGTCCTGATCGATCCGCTCCTGCTGACATGTCGAATCATACGAACCTCTTGCCCAGCCGCTGATGTCCATCGAAACGCTCCACACTGATCATGCGCCCATGGCGATCGGGCCGTACGCCCAGGCTGTCCGGGCGCACGGCTTCCTCTTCACCGCCGGGCAGATCCCGCTCCATCCGGACACTATGGAAGTGGTCGATGGTGATGTCACCGCACAGACGGAGCAAGTGCTGGCGAATCTCACCGCCGTGCTCAAGGCGGCTGGTGCTGATTGGTCGCACGTGGTGAAGACGACCGTGTTTCTTACCACCATGGACGACTTTGGCGCGATGAATACAGTCTACGCGCGGGTTCTGGGTGAGTCGCGTCCCGCCCGCTCCACGATTGCCGTGGCGGGGCTCCCGCGCGCGGTGCGCGTCGAAATCGAACTCGTCGCGGCTCTTCCGGCGTCATGAGGAGTACCACGGGCATGACGCGCTGCGTTCGTCCCGTGCTGCTCTACGCCCTCGCTGCCCTGATGATGGCCGTTCCGGCATCCGTCCCTGCGCAGCAGGTCGATACCACCAAGTCCGTGGCTGATACAACACGGCGGACACCTGCGTCAGCCCGAGTGGTCCCCTCCGCCGCGCGCGCGCGGTTCACGCCGCCGCTGACTCCCAGGGGCGCCTTCCTGCATTCCTTGCTGCTGCCAGGATTCGGGCAGGCTCGCCTCGACCGAGGCAGTTCCGGAGCGCTCTTCGCCAGCGTGGAACTCGCGGCGTTGGTGATGATCAGACGGAGTAGCGCGGACCTTCGAGAAGCACGTCGGTTTCGGGTCGATACGCTCCCGGCAGAGTTCACGGTGTCCGGTGGCTCGCTGCAGCCGACCGGAACGCTGCTGCCGCGCTTTACCGACGACCTGATTCGGACGCGTCGCCTTCACGTGGAGGACTGGTTGGCCGCCATTGCCTTCAATCATCTGTTTTCTGCGGCCGACGCCTTCGTCTCGGCGCAACTGTGGGATGTGCCGGTGCAGATCACGGCAATGCCCACCGCGACCGGCGCGGCATTCGCTGCGACAGTCCGCTTCTAGCGTCGGCGCCTGCGGTGCCCAACGTGTTGCTGCCGTCGCAAGGCGCGATCGGTGTGTTTGACTCGGGATTGGGTGGGCTTACTGTCGCGCGCGCGATCGTGCGGCACTTGCCCGACGAATCCTTACTGTACGTCGGTGACACGGCGCGTGTCCCGTACGGTCCGAAGAGTCCGGACACGGTGCGACGCTACGCGCAGCAAATTGGCGATTGGTTGGTGGAGCAGGGGGTTTGCTGTGTCGTGATTGCCTGCAACACCGCCACCGCGCACGCGCTGCCGGTGTTGCAGGCGTCATTACCGGTCCCGGTGATCGGTGTGGTCGAGCCTGGAGCACATGCCGCAGTCGCCGCGAGCACGACCGGGAAAATCGGGGTTGTTGGAACGTCCGGGACAATCAACTCGGGGGCATACCATCGCGCGCTGCACGCGCTCGCCCCGCGCTGCACGGTGTCGACCGTCGCCGCGCCACTGCTGGTGCCGTTGGTCGAGGAGGGATGGGTCGATCATGCGGTCACCCGCCTGGTAGTGGCCGAATATCTCGAACCGTTGCGGGCGCAAGCGATCGATACTCTGGTGCTCGGCTGCACACATTACCCGCTGCTTGCGCCGTTGATCGCGGAGTTCATGGGGCCGCAGGTGCGGCTGATCGACAGCGCGGACGAAACGGCACGAGCGGTCGCCGCCGTCCTCGTAATAGCGCGCGGTACCGCCGGATCGGAG
>Ga0335395_10001203_pt1 | contig 16457 bp, 14 predicted proteins | sample MAT02_FD_205744 | JGI IMG/M metagenome (GOLD analysis project Ga0335395, IMG submission 205744) | Freshwater microbial communities from Lake Fryxell liftoff mats and glacier meltwater in Antarctica - MAT-02 (spades assembly) (version 2) ...
GTAAACGCCAGCCCTGTACGCTTCGACCATGTGCGGCAGGTGCAGTTTTCCGACCTGAACCTGGAAACCGACGCGGGGCGCACAGCGCTGGACCGCCGCCTGGACCGGGCCGTGAAATCGATTTGCGCGGTGAACCCCGTGCTTGAAAGCCAGGGCGTGGCCGAAGCCCAGGCGCAATGCGAAGCGGAGACGAGAGCCCCGCTGCATGGGCAGGTGGACGCCGCCGTTCGCGCCAACCGCGCGCGGGCTGCGCGGACAGCTGGTCTCTGAGCGCTTCACGGCGGTTTGATACCGGGGCCCGGTGCGCAATGTGCATCGGGTTCGACTATGTGCGCCAACGCGCCGTTTTCCATGCGGTTTTGCGCCGGGGCCCCCGGGATCTGGCCATAGGCACCGGCGTATCGGGTCGGCATTGCGCCTCTGATCGATAAGGCCGGGCGGACCTAGGCCGACAATGGTCGCCCGGTCGTTTCTGTTTTTGCGATAGACCTCGTTGTTTTTGGCGCATCGGCCTTCAGGGCCGGGCGAGCCGTCCGCCGGGCATGGGGTGCGGTGCACCGGTGGTTTCGGGCCAGCTGAGCGGCAGGCCTTTCAGGTGGCGCATGGCGAGCCAGGCGAAGGCCTGGGCTTCGAGCGCGTCGCCGTCCCAGCCCTCTGCCTCGACCGGTTGGGTGGGGACGCCGGTGCGTGTGGCGATCATCGCCATCAGCGTTGGGTTGTGGCGGCCCCCGCCGGTGACGAGAAGGCGCGCAAGCTGCACGGGGAGCCCGGCGAGCGCGAGGCGGATGGTTTCGGCGGTAAAGGCGGTGAGGGTTGCCGCGCCGTCTTCGGGGGAAAGCCCGCGCGCCGCAGCGACGGAGAAATCGGCGCGATCAAGCGACCTGGGGCCGCGTTCGTCGAAATAGCCGATATCGGCCATGCCGGTGAGGACATCTTCGTGCACGCTGCCGCGCCCTGCCAGCGCACCGCCGGCATCATAGCGGCCCTTGCCGTGGAGAGCGACCCAATCATCGATCAGGCTGTTGGCGGGGCCGGTATCGAACGCGCCCCACTGATCGTCGGCGAACCATGTAAGGTTGCCTACGCCGCCGAGGTTCAGGACGCCCACCGGGCCCTGGCCGTTTGCGGCGAGATTGGCGGCAAGTGCGCGATGAAAGCCCGGCGCCAGCGGTGCGCCCTCTCCGCCGGCGGCGACATCTGCGCTGCGGAAATCGTGGACGACCGGGCGGCCGGTGAGCTGGCCGAGGAGGGCTGCATCGCCGATCTGCCAGGTGAAGGGCGCTGCATGGCGGGAAGACGGCGGCCGGTGGGCGACTGTTTGCCCGTGGAAGCCGATGAGGCTGGCCTGTTCCTGGCCGGGAAGGGCCGCGATAGCTTCGGCGTGGGCCAGCGTAAGGAGGCGTTCGGCTTCGGCGATGCGGAGGTGGGGGCCGGGGGCTGGCATGGTGAGCGCGATGTCTGCCGCGGCGCGGATGAGGCTGCGTTCGGCATCCGTATAGGGGCGATCGGTGAAAGCGATGGGGCGAATATGCTGTTCGCCGTCGGTCTCGATCAGGGCGGCGTCGACTGCATCGACCGAGGTGCCGGACATCAGGCCGATCACGATTTGCTTTTCACCCACCATGACTTCCCCTAGAGCCCGACGCGCCATGATCTACAAGAGCGAATTCCTGAGGCGCATGCATGCGCGCGGCCATATCCACCAGATGACCGATCCTGACGGCATCGACGCCGCAGCGGCGGCGGGGGCGCTTGTCGGCTATGTGGGCTATGACATGACCGCAGCGTCGCTGCACGTGGGCAACCTGGCCACGATCATGCTGCTGAGGCGGCTGCAGAAGGCAGGCGGACGGCCCATTGTGTTGCTGGGTGGCGGAACGACGAGGATCGGCGATCCTTCGGGAAAAGACAGCCAGCGCCAGATGCTGGACGACGACGCCATCGCGCGGAACATGGACAGCATACGGCAGGTGTTCGGCCGGTTCCTGACCTTTGGAGACGGCCCCACCGACGCGATTGTCGTGAACAACAATGATTGGCTGGATGGGCTGAACTACATTAGTTTCCTGCGCGATTATGGCCGGCATTTCAGTGTGAACCGGATGCTGACGATGGACTCCGTCAGGCTGCGGCTGGAGCGGGATCAGCCGCTGACGTTCATCGAGTTCAACTATATGGTGCTGCAGAGCTATGACTTCGTGGAGCTGGGCCGACGCCATGGGTGCCGGTTGCAGATGGGCGGGTCGGACCAGTGGGGCAACATCGTGCAGGGCGTGGAGCTGGGCCGGCGGACCGACGGGGCCGAGCTGTTCGGCCTGACGACGCCGTTGGTGACGACGGCCGACGGCGCCAAGATGGGAAAGACGGCGTCTGGCGCGGTCTGGCTGAACAGCGAGCAGCTATCCGACTGGGATTACTGGCAGTTCTGGCGCAATGTGGACGACCGCGACGTGGGGCGGTTCCTGCGGCTGTTTACCGACATGCCCGATGACGAAATCGCGAGGCTGGACGCGCTGGAGGGCGCGGAGATCAACGCGGCCAAGGTTGCGCTGGCCAATGCAGCAACCGCGCTGTGCCGGGGCGCGGATGCGGCGCTGGCGGCCGAAGCGACGGGGACGGCGACGTTTGCCCAGCGCGGGGCTGGCGAAGGCCTGCCGCAGGTCGCTATTTCCGGGGCGATAGCGCTGGCCGATGCCCTTGTGGCGGCGGGGCTTGCGGCATCGAAGGGTGAAGCCCGGCGCAAGGTGGCCGAGAATGCCGTGCGGGTGGACGGCGATATTGTCAGCGACCCGGCAGCGATGGTGGCGGCGCCGGCGAAGCTATCGCTGGGCAAGAAGCGGCATGCGCTGCTGGTGGCCGGCTGACACCATGATCAGGGCCTGCGCGCGGAGACCAGTGCAACCTGGGGTGGTGCGTGGCGGGCGACGAACTGGGTTGCGCCCGGCTGGCCCTGGATTGCAGCGGCGCGCGCCAGTTGCAGCGCCAGCCCACGATCCTGCTTGACGCCTCGGCCACGGGAGTAGCTGTCGGCAAGGGCCATCTGGGCCGGGGCATAGCCGCGCCGGGCAGCGCGGATGAACCAGGCGGCCGCCACGGCATCATCTTGCGGGCCGCCCTGGCCGTTGGCGGCCATTGTGCCGAGCAGCGTTTCGGCGGCCGGGACTTCGCGGTGTGCGAGCTGGCGGAAGATCTGGCGTGCCTGCGCGTGATCTCCGCGGTGGAACGCCGCCAGGCCGGTGTTCATAAGCTGGTCCGTTGGGGCGGGCGCAGCAAGGCGCGCCCGTGAAACGGGCGGAACCTGGGCCATGGAAGCTGGTGTCATCACGGCCGTTAAGAAAACGGCGGCAGCTGTTGCCTTCAGACGCATGCCCGCATCTCTAGACCAGGTGCAGGAAGAGGCCAAGGGCTGCTATCGCGCCGATGCCCCGGCGTGGCCCGTTCCGGTCATCCCCCGCGCAGGGTTGCGACGGCGGCGTCCTTTTCGAAAAGGTAGAGGAGATTGCGGGCTGCCGCACCGCGCGGGCCCTCCAGCCCGCCGTCGCGCGCCATGAGCAGACGGGCATCTGCATCGGCGGCGGGCAGCAGGCGCGAGACCTGTTCGGGGGTGGCCACCGTGAAACCCTGATCGCCCGACTGGCGGGTGCCCAGCAGTTCGCCCGCGCCCCGGAGGTTCAGATCCGCTTCGGCAATGGCGAAGCCGTCGTCTGTTGCGCGCATCATTTGCAGCCGTTCCTTCGCGCTGCGGGAAAGATGTTCGCCGCGCAGGAGGAGGCAGACGGATTTGGCGGAGCCCCGGCCAACCCGACCGCGCAGCTGGTGGAGCTGGGCAAGGCCGAAGCGTTCGGCGGCCTCGATCACCATGAGGCTGGCGTTGGGGACATCGACGCCCACCTCGATGACCGTGGTGGCGACCAGCAGCTTTGCGGCACCCGACTGGAAGCGTGCCATTTCCGCATCGCGCTGGGGGCCGGGCAGCTTGCCGTGGACCAGCGCGACCGTGTTGCCGAAGCGCTGTTTCAGCATGGCGGCGCGGGCGACCGCCGGGGCTGCGGCATCGGGATCGGACTGTATTTCCCCTTCGCGATCAAGGGCATCTACCCCGCCATCCAGCAGCGGGCAGACCCAATAGGCCTGCGCGCCGGTGGCGATGTGGCGGCCAAGGCCTTCGAGGACTTCATCGATGCGGGAGAGCGCAACGACGCGGGTATCGATGGGCTGGCGGCCAGGCGGGCGTTCATCCAGCCGGGAGACTTCCATTTCGCCGAAATGGGCGAGCGCGAGTGTGCGCGGAATGGGCGTTGCCGTCATCACCAGCAGATGCGGTGGGCGTTCCGCCTTTTCCGACAGCATCATGCGCTGGGCGACCCCGAAGCGGTGCTGTTCATCGACAATGGCAAGGCCGAGATTGCGATACTGGACCGCCCCCATGAAGATGGCGTGGGTGCCGACGAGGATATCGATTTGCCCCGCAGCGAGCGCTGCAAGCGTTGCGTCGCGGGCCTTCCCCTTGTCCCGCCCCGACAGGAAACCCAGGCGCACCGGGAGCGGGCCGAGCAGCTTTTGCAACGTGGCATGGTGCTGGCGGGCGAGAAGGTCTGTCGGAGCGAGGAATGCGCCTTGCGCGCCGGCCTCCACGGCGATGAGGAGTGCCATCAGCGCCACCACGGTCTTGCCCGCCCCGACATCGCCCTGCAACAGACGGAGCATGGCGGCCGGTTGCGCCATATCCCCGGCTATTTCGGAAATCGCGTGCGTTTGGGCCCCGGTCAACGGCCATGGAAGGCCCTTGAGGAGGGCGTCTGTCAGGCGGCCCGTGCCGGGGAGCGCCCTGCCCTTCACCCGGCGGCGGCGAGCACGGACGAGCGCCCAGGCGAGCTGGCTGGCGAATAGTTCATCATGGGCGAGCCGGTTGCGGGCGGCTTCGGATTCGGGGCTGGAATGGAGGATGGACAGGGCTTCCCCAAAAGTGGGCCAGCCTTGTTTTGCGAGCAGCGAGGGCTCGATCCATTCTTCCAGATCGGGCACGCGTTCGAGCGCGGAGCCAGCAAGCGTTGCGAGGCGGCGACTCGTCATCCCCTGGGTGAGGGGATAGACCGGATCGGCTTCGGCAGCCTTGCCTTGCACCGGTTCGGGGTGGACGATCTGGAAGCGGCCGTTCCACAGCTCCAGCCGCCCGGCGATCGTGACGGTGGCCCCGACGGGAAAGCGCACTGCAAGGCCCGAGGCCCTTTGGCCGAAGAAGGCCAGCATCAGGCCGAGCCCGCCGGCATCATCGGCGCTGATGCGGTGCGGGCCGCGACCTCGGGAGGGTTCGTGGGCGATGATCTGCACCGGGATTGCGACGCGTTCGCCTTCGCGGGCATCGGCCAGATGGGTGATGGTTCGGGTGTGGCGCCAGCCTATGGGGAAGTGGAACAGAACATCCTTCACCCGGCTGATGTCCAGCCGTTCCAGTGCGCGGATTGCGGCCGGGCCGACCGACGGCAGCGATGCCGCAGCCGCAAACAGGGGGTTGAGCCGATCGGGTCGCATCGCCTAGGGCTAGCGGAGCCTTGGGCGGCCCGCAAATGCGCGGAGCCGCTTTTTTGCTCGTCGGAGACGCCTGTGGCCATTTCGGAAGTGCAGATGAAGCGCGCCCTGTGGCGGGCCCACCACCGCGGCACCAAGGAAGCCGACATGCTGGTGGGCGGCTTTGCCGAGCGCTGGCTGGCGACCATGGATGAAGCGGACTTCGGCTGGTTCGAGGCGTTGCTGGAAGAGCAGGATGTCGACATCATGGCCTGGGCGTTCGGCAAGGCCGACGTGCCTGCGGCGTTGCGGGGCCCGATGATGGAGCGGTTGATGAGCCTGGACTACATCAGGCTGGTTCGCCGGTAGTGCTGCCGATCGATGCCATTGTGAAGGCAAACCACCCGCTCCGCCTGACGGGGGCGCCTGCCGGGTTGCTGCCGCTTTTGATGGCGGGGCTGGCGCGGGCGGCCGGGCTGGATGGCGCGCGCGCGGTGATCATCGCTGCCGATGATGCCGCCGGCCGGGCGATCTTCGATGCCGTGCCCTTCTTTGCGCCCGACGTAACGCCGATCTGGCTGCCGGCGTGGGATTGCCTGCCCTATGACCGGGCATCGCCCGCACAGAAGGTGATGGCCGAGCGGCTGGCCGGGCTTGCGGCGCTGGCGCAGCCCGTGGCCGGCGCGGAACTGCTGGTGACGACGGTTTCGGCTGCGACGCAGCGAATGCTGCCCAAGGCGGTGATCGAGGCGGCGACGCTGGACATCAGGCAGGGCAGCCGGATCGGCCGGGAGCAGCTGATTACCACCTTGCAGCGTGCAGGCTATACCCGGGTGGAAAGCGTGGCAGACGCGGGCGACTATGCCGTTCGCGGCGGACTGGTGGACCTGGTGCCGGCGGGTGATGGCGCGCAAGGCTATCGGCTGGATTTCTTTGGCGATGAAGTGGATGCGATCCGCACCATTGACCCGCTGACGCAGCTGACGACGGGGAAGGCTGAGCGCTTTTCGCTGTTGCCGGTTTCAGAACTGCTGCTGGACGAAGAGCGGATCCGGCGGTTCCGCGCTGGTTGGCTGGAGCGGTTCGGGGCGGGCGCAACGGCGGACCCGCTATACCAGGCAGCGAGCGAAGGGCGGCGACTGCCCGGACTGGACCATTTCCTGCCGCTGTTCGAACCGGGGCTGGTGACGCTGTTCGACTGGGTCGGCCCAGCCGCGCATGGAATTCGCGGCCAGACAGGAACTGCGGACATTCTTGTGACGGATGGTGGCCTGCAAGCCGCGACCGAAGCGCGGTTCGAGGCGATCACCGATTATCACGACAACCGCGTGACAGCGCTGAAAGAGCCGGTGCGCGGGAAATCGAAGCTGGGGGCGGCGATATACCGCCCACTGGAGCCCGACGCACTGTATCTGACCGCAGACGATTTTGCTGCGAAGCTTGCGGACCATCGGGCGCATTCGTCGAACCCGCTCCCCGGCGAGGCCGGGCTGGGCCTTGGCGGCATGCCGGCACATGATTTTGCGCCTGCGCGCGTTGCCGCAGCAGCGGGCGGCGCGCCAGTATATGATGCGATTGCCACACGGCTGGCGGATGTTCGCAAAGCCGGGCGGCGGGTGGTTCTGGCGGCCTATTCCGAAGGATCGCGCGACCGGCTATCGGGATTGCTGGCCGAGCATGGGGCCAAGGGTCTGGCGCCTGCGGACGGCTGGCAGGCCGCGCTGGGGGCCAGTGCGAAGGGCGCGGTTCCCGTCATCGTGCTGCCGCTCGATTCCGGATTCCGGCTGGACGATCTGGAGCTTTGGACGGAACAGGACATGCTGGGCGACCGGCTGGTTCGGCGGCGGTCTGCGCGCAAAGCCGATGCGTTCCTGAAGGATCTGCAGACGCTGGAGGCCGGCGAGCTTGTGGTTCACCAGGATCATGGGATCGGGCGCTACCTGGGGCTGACCCCGATCACCGTTTCGGGCGCGGCACATGATACCGTGGCGCTGGAATATGCGGGCGGCGACAAGCTGTATGTGCCGGTCGAGAACCTGGACGTGCTGTCGCGCTATGGTTCGGAAAGCGAGGGCGTTTCGCTCGACAGGCTTGGCGGGACCGGCTGGCAGCAGCGCAAGGCGCGGATGAAGGAGCGCATCCGCGAGATTGCCCACGAACTGTTGCGGACGGCGGCCTTGCGGGCGACGCGGGCGGCCGATGCATTTGAAGTGGATAGCCAGGGCTATGCGGCCTTTGTGGACAAGTTTCCCTGGGCCGAGACCGACGACCAGCTGCGGGCGACGGCCGATGTGCTGGAGGACCTTGCCGCCGGACGGCCGATGGACCGGCTGGTGTGCGGCGATGTGGGCTTCGGCAAGACGGAGGTGGCCTTGCGCGCGGCCTATGTTGCGGCGGCATCGGGTTCGCAGGTGGCGATTGTGTGCCCCACGACCCTGTTGGCGCGGCAGCATGCAACAACCTTCCGCGAGCGCTTTCAGGGCACGGGGCTGCGCGTGGGAACCCTTTCGCGGCTGGTGCCCGCAGCAGACGCCAGGGCGACGCGCGAAGGGCTGGCGGATGGCACTGTCGACATTGTGGTGGGGACGCATGCGATCCTGGCCAAGGGCGTGGCGTTCAAGCAGCTTGGCCTTGTGGTAGTGGACGAGGAGCAGCGTTTCGGCGTGACCCACAAGGAGCGGCTGAAGGCGTTGCGGGCAGACGTGCATGTGCTGACGCTGACGGCGACGCCGATCCCGCGCACGTTGCAGATGGCGCTTTCGGGCATCCGCGAATTGTCCGTGATCGCGACGCCGCCGGTGGACCGGCTGGCCGTGCGCACGACGGTATCGCCGTTCGACCCGGTGGTGGTGCGCGAGGCTTTGCTGCGCGAGCATTATCGCGGCGGGCAGAGCTTCATCGTGGTGCCGCGCATTTCGGACATCAGCGAAGTGGAAGCCTATCTGCGCGACGAGGTGCCCGAGATCCGCTCGGTGACGGCGCATGGGCAGATGGCGGCGGGCGAGATCGAGGAGCGGATGACCGCCTTTTATGAGCAGCGCTATGACGTGCTGCTGGCGACGACGATCATCGAGAGCGGGCTGGACATTCCCAACGCCAACACGCTGATCGTGCACCGGGCGGACATGTTCGGGCTGGCGCAGCTGTACCAGCTTCGGGGCCGTGTGGGGCGCGCCAAGCGGCGGGCCTATGCGCTTTTGACGACATCGCCCGAGGGCAGCATGACGGTTGCGGCGGAAAAGCGCTTGCAGGTGCTGGCATCGCTGGATTCGCTGGGAGCGGGCTTTGAACTGGCATCGCATGACCTGGACCAGCGCGGCGCGGGAAACCTGCTTGGGGATGAGCAATCCGGCCATATCCGCGAAGTCGGGTTCGAGCTTTACCAATCGATGCTGGAGGATGCGATCCTGGCGGCGAAGGCCGAGGCGCGTGGGCTGAAAGCGCCGGAAGACCCGACATCGCCGACAATTTCGGTGGATGCGCCGGTGATGATCCCCGAGGACTATGTGCCGGATCTGGCGCTCAGGATGGCGCTTTACCGGCGCGCGGCCGACCTTTCGGACAAGGCCGAGATCGAGAGCCTTGCAGCCGAGATGATCGACCGGTTCGGGCCGCTGCCGGAGCCGGCGGCCAACCTGCTGAAGATCGTGGAGGCGCGCAACGCCGCCAAAAAGGCGCATGTGCAGAAGATCGAGGTCGGGCCCAAGGGCGCACTGGTGACCTTCGTGAACGACAGCTTCCCCAATCCTGTCGGGTTGGTGGAGTGGATCAACCGCCTGAAGGGGCAGGCGCGGCTGCGGCCCGACCAGAAGCTGTTCCTGGCGCGCGAGTTCGGCAACGGGCAGGCGCGGCTGGCGGGCGCGGTCGCGCTGGCGCGCGGGCTGGCGCAGGCGGCAGTGCGGAGCGTGGATGTGAAGCCCGAGCCGGCGAAGGCGCCGGTGGTGCAGCGGCCTGCGTTGCCCGGCGTGTTCAAATCGAAGCGGCGCTAGGCAAACCCATCGACAAAGGTGACACTATCTGACGCTCACGGGAACAATGTGGGCCCTGCCGTGTTGTCCTTTTGAACGGGCACAAACAACAGCGCCCGCAAACAGAAGGAGAATGACGATGGGCGAATTTACAGACAAGGCCAAAGGCCTCGCCAACGAAACAGCCGGCAATGTAAAGCAGGGCGTTGGCAAGGTTACCGGCAACGACAGGCTGCGGGCCAAGGGAATTGCCCAGGAGCGAAAGGGCGAAGTCCAGCACGTCAAGGGCAGCGTAAAAGGCGCACTTGGTGACAAGGTCTGATAGATTGTCACTTGGTGACAAGGTCTGATAGATTGCGGGTGGTTTCCATCGCCTGCACCGGATGATAAAAAGGCCGGCGGGGAAACCTGCCGGCCTTTTTCGTTCAATTGCCTTCTGGCTTTGGTTCAGTTGCGCGCTTTATCGACCAGCTTGTTCTTGGCGATCCAGGGCATCATGGCGCGCAGGCGCTCGCCGACTTCCTCGATCTGGTGGGCCGCTGCCGCCTTGCGGCTGGCTTTCAGCTCGGGCTGGCCGGCGCGGTTGTCGAGGATGAAGTTCTTCACGAAGCGGCCGGCCTGGATATCGGCCAGCACGCGCTTCATTTCAGCCTTGGTTTCGGCTGTGATGATGCGCGGGCCGGTGGTGATGTCGCCATATTCAGCGGTGTTGGAGATGGAATAGCGCATGTTGGCGATGCCGCCTTCATAGAGCAGATCGACGATGAGCTTGGTTTCGTGCAGGCATTCGAAATAGGCCATTTCCGGCGCGTAGCCCGCTTCGACAAGTGTCTCGAAGCCGGCCTGGATGAGGTGGGTGATCCCGCCGCACAGAACCGCTTGCTCGCCGAACAGATCGGTTTCGCATTCTTCGCGGAAGTTGGTTTCGATGATGCCCGAGCGGCCGCCGCCGATGGCCGACGCATAGGAAAGCGCGACATCCATGGCGTTGCCGCTGCTATCCTGATGGATGGCGATGAGGCAGGGGACGCCGCCGCCGCGCTGATATTCGGAGCGGACGGTGTGACCCGGGCCCTTGGGGGCGATCATGAACACATCGATATCGGCGCGCGGCTCGATGAGGCCGAAGTGGATGTTGAGGCCGTGGGCGAATGCGAGGGCTGCGCCCGGCTGCATGCTGGCCTTGAGATCCTCATCCCAGATGGCGGCCTGGTGCTCATCTGGCGCGAGGACCATGATGATATCCGCCCATCGGGCAGCATCGGCGTTGGAAAGCACCTTGAACCCCGCGCCTTCGGCCTTGGCAGCAGTGGCCGAACCGGGACGAAGGGCAACGGCGACATCGGCAACGCCTGAATCGCGCAGATTCTGGGCATGGGCATGGCCCTGGGAGCCATAGCCGACGATGGCGACCTTCTTGGCTTTCACAAGGGCGAGGTCGGCATCGGCATCATAATATACGCGCATGGTTATCTGGTCCTTCGGATTGTGTGCTGGCCCCAAATCAGGCCCGGGGCGATGGATCGGGGGTGTGACGGACAGGGGAGTGTGACGGGCGCCGCTATTGGGGTGTTGCGCCACGGCTGAGAGCGACGACGCCGCCGCGGGCGACTTCGACGAGCCCGACTTCGCGCATCAGGGCGATGAACTGATCGACCTTGGACGTGCTGCCCGAGATTTCGAACACGAAGCTCTGGGTGGTGGTATCGACCGGCCTTGCGCGGAAGATATCGGCGAGGCGCAAGGCTTCCACACGCTTTTCGCCGGTGCCCGCCACCTTTACGAGCGCCAGTTCGCGTTCGACATGGGGGCCGAGTTCGGAGAGATCGGTGACGCTGTGGACCGGCACCAGCCGATCGAGCTGGGCGACGATCTGATCGATCACACGGCGCGGGCCGGTGGTGACGATGGTGATGCGGCTGATGGCACCGGTGTCGAGATCGCCGGCGGACACATCGGCCACCGTGAGGCTTTCGATGTTGTAGCCGCGCGCGGAGAACATGCCGGTGATGCGGCCAAGGACGCCGGCTTCGTTGTCGACGATGATCGACAGCGTGTGGCGCTCGGGGGGCTCCTCCACAAAGAGGGGTTTGGCTTTAGGCGACATCAAATTCTTTCGACATAAGGGTAATCCTCTGGCGGAAACCGATCCAAAAGAGCCTTCCGATCCGCTCGCAAAGTTTTGCACAGCTCTCTTGCGACAATCATTTTGTGGTCACCGCGAAGTTCAGAGCAAAAGGGAACAATTTTGTCTCTCTCAGAATCAGAAACTATTTCTTCATTATTCGCAACCATCCACGCAAAAAACAATATCATTTCCAGAGTTCTAGTTTTATATATACTAGAATATGCACCTATTGCTATAAATATTGTCCAGTTTGGCAAATTATCATGGAATTTTTCGTAAATATCAGGAGAATCCAGGTCCGCATGTTTTGCGAAATTATACGGCGATCGGAATATTTTGATGACTTCCTTTTTCTTATCGTCGCGAATCATAGAAATGAGGCGTTCAAAAAGGGTTTCTGTGTTCGAGTTTTTTGCAATCGACCGCAATATATCTAAGCTTGCCCATGCTAGCGTATTCGCAGCTATGTGATTCCTAATTTCGATCTGTAATATGATCGCGGCTGATATTTGACTCCTCGTGACATCCTGCTTTGAGATACTATACCGATGATATTGCCGAGACATGAGATCAGACGAGCGCCTCGGCCGACTTGGCGACCTTGCCGGCCACCTGGTCGGGCCCGAGGATCATTTCGACATGCGTTGCGCCGCTGGGGATCATCGGGAAGCAGTTGGTGTGCTTTTCGACCATGCAGTCGACGAACACCGGGCCATCGTGCGCCAGCATCGCTTCGATGCCAGCATCGAGCTGGTCTGCCGTTTCGATGCGGATGCCCTTCCAGCCATAGGCCTCGGCCAGTTTCACGAAATCGGGCAGGCTGTCGGAATAGCTTTCCGAGTAGCGGCCTTCATAGGTCAGATCCTGCCACTGGCGGACCATGCCCATATATTCGTTGTTCAGCACGAACACCTTCACCGGCAGCCGATATTGCGTGGCGGTGGCCAGTTCCTGGATGTTCATCTGGATGGACGCTTCCCCCGCGATGTCGATGACCAGCGCCTTGGGGTTGCCCAATTGTGCGCCGATGGCGGCCGGGAGGCCATAGCCCATGGTGCCGAGCCCCCCCGACGTCAGCCATTTGTTGGGCTTTTCGAAACCGAAATACTGCGCGGCCCACATCTGGTGCTGGCCGACTTCGGTTGTGATGATGGGGTGCTGCTTGTGGGTTAGCTCCCATAGGCGCTTTACCGCATGCATGGGTTCGAGCCCCGGGCCTTCCTGCTTGTAGTGCAGGCAATCGCGGGCGCGCCAGCCCTTGATCCGGTTCCACCAATCCTCTGAGACGGCCGATTGCAGGCCGCGGGCGCGCCACAGCTTCACCATGTCTTCGAGGACATGGCCGACATCGCCTTCGATGCACAGATCGACGCGGACGGTCTTGTTGAAGCTGGAGGGATCGATATCGATGTGGATCTTGCGGCTGTTGGGCGAGAACCCATCGAGCCGGCCGGTGACGCGATCATCGAACCGCGCGCCGATGCAGACCATCAGATCGCATTCGTTCATCGCCATGTTGGCTTCGTAGGTGCCGTGCATGCCGAGCATGCCCAGGAACTGCGGATCGGATGCGGGAACGCAGCCGAGGCCCATCAGCGTGGAGGTGACGGGAGCACGGGTGAGCCGGGCGAGATCGCGCAGTAGCTGCGACGCGCCGGGGCCCGAATTGATGACGCCGCCGCCCGTGTAGAGGATCGGGCGCTCGGCGCTGGACAGCATCTCGACTGCGGCTTCGATGGCCTTCAAGTCCCCCTTCAGGCGGGGGCGATAGGTTTTATGCTCGATCTTGCCGGGCTTCTGGTAACGAGCGGTCGCGACCTGAACGTCCTTCGGGATATCGACGACGACGGGGCCGGGCCGGCCGCTTGTGGCGATGTGGAAGGCTTCGTGGAGGATGCCACCCAGACGCGCGGTTTCCTTCACCAGGTAATTGTGTTTCGAGCAGTGGCGCGTGATGCCAACGGTATCGCATTCCTGGAACGCATCGGAGCCGATGAGGTGGGTTGCCACCTGGCCGGTGAGGACGACGATGGGGATGGAATCCATCAGCGCATCGGTGATGCCGGTGACGGCGTTGGTGGCGCCTGGACCCGACGTGACGAGGACGACGCCGGGCTTGCCGGTAGAACGGGCATAGCCTTCGGCGGCGTGAACTGCGGCCTGTTCGTGGCGGACGAGGATGTGGCGGATGGTCTTCTGTTTGAAGATCGCATCATAGATGGGAAGCACGGCACCGCCGGGATAGCCGAAGATGGTATCGACGCCGAGATCGCCGAGCGCGCGCACGATGATTTCGGCACCGCTGAGGTCCCGCGCGCCGGTTTCGCGGCCTGCCGGTTCCGCCCCCGGCGAATCCCGCCCCGGTGAATGCTTACCCAGCGAATGCTTGCCCGGTGAATGCTTGCTTGCCAAATCCCGGCCCTGCATGTGACTTGTCCTTGTTGCGGTTCAATGGTTGTGTGCGGCGCGGCATAGGCAGGGCTGATGCGGCTGTCAATTGTGGCGCTGGTATTTCGTTTCTTTGGTGGCAAAGATTTTGTATTTTTATTGCGAGTGACGGGAAATTCTTGTGCGATTCATGCGAATATTTGCCGGTCTGGTGGGTGCTGCGCTGCTAGCGGGGGAAGTGGCGCGGCGCGGCGAATCGCTGCTGGTGGCCCCCAAGGCGCTGGATGATGTGGTAGCGGGCGCGGTGCTTGTAATGCTGGCGCTGGCCGGGCCGCGCGCAGGGCCTGCCCTGCATGCAGCCGGCTGGGCGCTGTTCACCGGCGTGATGCTGGCGACGCTGGGGATCAACCTGGACGCGTGGGTGGCAGACGCGACGAAGCCGAGGGCTGGCCTGTATTCGGCGGCGCTGGCGCTGATGGTGGTGGCCGGCACCGCATCTGCCTTGTGGTGGGCGCGGCGCGGCAGGTCGCGCTGGCGCTAGCGCATGGTCCGCGCCGGTGGAATCACCTGCATGGGAAACCCATGCGGACAGACAAGACGATAGAGCGGCCGTTCTGATGCAGTCAGAACGAGACCCGATCTAGGGCCCCATACCGGGGCTAGTGATGGCCCCCGCCTGAGGGCTTTGTCAGGCGGGGGTTGGAACCCGGCGCTGGCGGCGCAAGGCTGCACCGACGAGGCCGAAGCCGGCGATCATCATGCCCCAGGTTGCGGGCTCGGGAACTGCGGCGAGGCCGGTCAGGCGCGAAATCTCGATCGATATGGCCTGCTGGACCCCGCGGGTGACATGGATGCCATCGAAGCTGAGGAAGTTGCTGCAATCCTGGCCCGGGCCGACGGTTGCGAGGCAGCTGTCGGTGAAGTTCAGCGTGGATGGCAGGCCAAACGCCGTGGGATCTGCCTGCAAGCGAAAGAAGAAATTGAAATAATCGAACCGGAACAGCGTTGCGTTCAGGGTCGGCTCGATGAGATCGAGCTGGGCGTCGAGCAGGGATTGCAGGAACTGGCCCTGCGGATCGAGCGGGTTGGGCACCCCGGCGACAAGAATGTTGCCAGCACCCTTGCTGTCGAGCAGCAGAACTGCGCCGACCATGTTGGCGACATAGGCGGCCTGATATTGCGCGACGGTCAGGCCCTCGCGGTCTGCATCTGTGCCGTTGATCGCGTTCACATCATTGTTGCCGAAATTGATGATGAAGAAGGCGTTGGGATCGACCGCAGGCACGAAAGGGACGCCCGAGAGCGCAATCTGGGTTGCAAGGCCCGGAATGGCGACGAAGGGATCAAGGCTGATGATATCATCCTGCGCACCGCGGGCGGCGCCGAACGCAAAGTTGGTGCCGCCGGTGAGCGAGGCCTTTGTCGCCTTTCCCAGGCTGGCGTAGCTGAGATAATCCGCCCAGGTGGGGCCATCGGAAAAGCGGCCATACCAGTAGCCCAGCGCGGGATCGGGGATGGTGTTGCCGGTGGCGGCCGCGATGTTGCCGGCGTCGATGAAGCTGTCGCCATAGATCACGAACTGGCTTGGCATGATGGAGGCTGCCGAAAGCGGCGCGGTAGCCGCAAAAAAGGCTACCGCTGCGAACGAAAATCTCTTCATGGTGTCTCTCCCTCGGTTCGCCCCTGAATCCTGCACCCTCTTCCCACGCAGTGGGCGGGCGCGCAACCAGAGTTTGGTTAACGGGAGCGGGATTCTGGGGGCGGGATTCTGGGGGCGGGATTTAGGGGGCGGGATGCCGCGGCCAGTTGCCGAGCTGGTTCCTGAGCCAGGTGGCCTGGCGCTTGGCATAGTGGCGGGTGTCGCGTTTCCAGCGGGCGAGCGCCTCGGCCTGCGTTGTTTCCCCGGACAGAAGGGCCAGAAGGGGCGGGACGCCGATCGCGCGCATGGCGGGGAGCGTCGGCGGCAGGGCGCGGGCGGCAAGGCGGACGGCTTCCTCCAGCGCGCCGGCCTGCCACATTGCATCCACCCGGGCGTCTGTTCGCCCGGTGAGCGCATCGCGATCGATATCGATTACGAGGGGCTGGAGATCGACTTCGGCCGCGAGGCCGCCGCTATCGGGCTGGGCCTGCCAGGCAGCGAGCGAGCGGCCGGTGGCGCGGATGACTTCGAGCGCGCGGGCGTTCCTTTGCGGATCGTTCGGGTGAAGCCGGGCGGCCATGGCCGGGTCTTCTGTTTGCAGTGCGGCGCGGACGGCTGCCGGGCCCAGCGTGCGGACGGCTTCGCGGATATCCTGCCCGACAGCGGGAACAGGCGCGATGCCATCAAGCAGCGTTCGGAGATAGAGGCCGGTGCCGCCGACGAGGATGGGGAGGCGGCCTTGTGCATGCGCGCGGGCGATTTCGGCGCGGGCAAGGCCGGCCCAGTGGGCAGCCGTGCAGGCGATGGCGCCATCGAGAATGCCGAA
>Ga0335395_10001207_pt1 | contig 16408 bp, 15 predicted proteins | sample MAT02_FD_205744 | JGI IMG/M metagenome (GOLD analysis project Ga0335395, IMG submission 205744) | Freshwater microbial communities from Lake Fryxell liftoff mats and glacier meltwater in Antarctica - MAT-02 (spades assembly) (version 2) ...
CTGTTGGCGTTCAGCATCTGAAAGTAGAAAAACTGGGGATCAAGCGGTGAGAGGTGCATCGCCCGCTCTGACTCCAGAAGTGCGTCGCTGGGCTTGCCCCACATCGCAGAGCAGAACCCGGCATACAACCACGCGATGGGATCGTTGGGATTGCTTTGGGTAGCGTCCAGCAACAAGCGTCGTGATCCGTCCACATCGCTGCCCAGGTGGCACAGCGCGTGGCCCTTGATGGCCATGGCCAGGGTGCTGTTGGGTTCCAAATCCAGCGCCCGGTCGGCGATGCTGATGGCGCGCCGAAATTCGTTCGCTGGGTCGGCGGACAGGCCTTGCACCACCTGCATGATGTGCCACTTGGCCAGCCAGGCCCAGGGCGCGGCCACCCGCTTGTGGCGCTCGGCCACGGCTTCGAGCAGCTGCTGGCTGCGCTGCAGGTCGCGTGGGGTGGATCGGTGCATGAGCGTGATGCCGCCGAGCATGAGGGCGTTGCTGTCGAGCTGGGGCAGCGGCAGCACCAGGCTGCGCTGCACCTCGGCGTTGAGCAGGGCGTGGGCGCAGGCGGTGGAGAGGCGGTGGATGAGCTCGCTTTGCACCTGCATCAGGTCCATCGTGTCACCGCTGATGCGATCGGCCCACACCACCTCGCCGCGCCGGGTGTCGGCCAGCTCGGCGGTGATCAGCACCTGCTGGCCCACCACGGCATAACCGCCGCAGAGCACAAAGGTGGCGTCCAGCCGGGCGTCGATCTCGCCGGGGGTGGCGCCCCGGCCTCGAAAGGCGGTGGTGGACAGGCGGGCGATCACGCGAATGTCCTGGCTGCGCGCGAGCTGGGCGATCACGCCGTCGGCGATCAGCTCGCCGATCACGAAATGCTCGGGCGAGGGCGTGCGCGCGTCAAACGGAATGATGGCGATCGAAGGCCGGAAATCGGAGGCTGGGGCTTCGCGCTTTTCAGGCCGCCAGCTGGGGCAGGCGCTGAGCGCCGGGTGCACGCGCCAGGTGCGCACCGGTTCGGGCCAGTGCTTGAGGTAGCTCTCGCCCATGTCCTCGATCTCGCCGTCCACCCCGTCGACGATGCCGTCGCGCACCGGCGCGGTCACCACGATGTCACCCGCCTCGCCCAGGGTGGCCACGCGCGCGGCCAGGTTGACGCCGTGGCCGTAGACATCGTGCTCGCCCACATAAAGGTGGCTGGCGTTGATGCCCGCGCGCAGATGCAACTGCTGGTCGGCGGGCAACTGGCGGTTGGACGGCGCAAAAAATGCTTGCAACTCCATTGCTGTTCTGATCGCGTCTACCGGCTGGTCGAACTCGGCCAGCAAGCCGTCGCCCAAGCTTTTGACCAGACGGCCCTGGTGTTGCGGCAAGACGCGCTGGGTGGCGTCGTTCATAAAAGCGCTCCAGCGAGCCACGACCGCAGCCTCATGGCCAGCCATCAGCCGCACCGACTCCACCAGATCGACCACGAGCACCACCTTGTAGGCTTCAAAGGGCAGACCGGGGAGCGAAGTTGCCGGGTTGTTGGTCGCAAGAGGCTGCATGGTGTGTACCAAAGCGCGGCGTCGTCCCTCAGATGGGGGACAAATCGCGCGCAGTTTGGCACACATCGGGAAGCTTTCCGCTCAGGAAAACGCCTGCTTGCGGCGAGTGGTGGCTGCCTGGTGACTCAGCGGTGGCGCTGGCTGTGCGGCGTTTGTGGTCGGTTTGAAGTGCGCCGTGCGCAAGCGCTTGAAGTGGCGCCGAGCGCTCGCATTGAGCATCGCGGCATCCCCCTCACGGGGGAGGCGCTTTGGCCGCTAACGGGGGAGTTGTGTGGCCTCAGCCACAGCGGGCACGCGCCTCGCGCCATTGAAGCGGGTTTCCCAGTAAGACTTGCGCATGTCCTCCAACCTCACCGTTGAGCCCGCGCGCGGTGAATGGATGAATTTGCCGTCGCCCACATAGATGCCCACGTGGCTGAAGGCGCGGCGCATGGTGTTGAAAAACACCAGATCGCCGGGCTTGAGCTCGGCGCGCTCAATCGGCTGCGTGGCTGCGGCCTGTTCATCGGCACGCCGAGGCAGCACCTTGCCCACTGACTCTTCAAACACCGCCCGCACGAAACCGCTGCAGTCAAAGCCGGTTTCAGCGCTGTTACCACCGAACTTGTAAGGAACACCCAGGAAGCCCATGGCGTTGAGCACCAGCTCAGATGCCGCATTCCCCATCACGTTGCCAGCCTGCTGAATCTGGCTGCCCAGCCGCTGCACCAAGCCTTTTTCCGCCAGCAAAGCGTCCATGTCGTCAAATGGTGTTTGGCCCGGCGTGGCGTGCACCGAGACAGACAAAGTCAACAAAATTAGAGGCAACCACTGTTTCATGTGGCGCGACCATATCGGCGATATTCGGTCGAGTCAAGTGGGAAAACACGCGCAGGCCCTTGATTTCGCGGGTGACTCTCCCGGCTCTGCCCCACTCGCCTGGGCGCAGAGCGCAGAGTGCAGAGTGCAGATGCAGCGCTCGGCGACAATGCCCTTGACAGCGATTGCGTTGTCTGCCACCAGACTTTGTTCCCACCCATGAAAGGCCCCGGCATGTTGCTCGATGTCAGCGATTCGCAGTTGATTTTGGTGGACTACCAAGTCCGGCTGATGCCAGCGCTTTGGGAAGGGCCGCAGGCGCTGGCCAATGCGATGCGCCTGGCACAAGCGGCCACCCTTTTGCAGGTACCCGTGTGGGGCACCGAACAAAATCCCGAGAAGTTGGGCAGCAACGACCCCGCACTGCGTGCGCTGTGCCGCCGCACACTGCCCAAGATGCACTTCAGTGCGGTGGCCGACGGCTTGATCGACTGCCTGCGTCCACCAGCGCGGCCGGTGGGGGGCAACGCGCGCAGCCTGCCCAAACACCTGCAAAAGCAGAATGAGTCGCCAGCACCGGAGCGCGCGACGCTGGTGGTGGCGGGCTGCGAAGCCCATGTGTGCCTGATGCAGACAGCGCTTGAACTGATGGAGCAGGAGCTGGATGTGTGGGTGGTCACCGATGCCTGCACCTCGCGCACCGAGCGCAACCGAGACGCGGCGTTTGACCGCTTGGCCGGGTCGGGTGCTGAACTGCTGACCACCGAAATGGTGATTTTTGAGTGGCTGCGCAGTGCGGAGCACCCGGCCTTTCGCGAGGTTCACGCGCTGATCAAGTAAAACCGCTCCGATAGGGCGATGGCTGCTTGGCTAACGCCTGGGTTGCGTCAGCCTCTCGCAAGCCAGCTGTTCATAATTATGAATTCAGTTTGAGTTAGCCTGGTACCAGGGTACCCAAGCGATCACTCAAATGCCGCGGCGAGTGGCCGCACCAAGCAGGAGACATTCATGAATCAGCCACAGCACTATGCCGATTTCTACCGCCGCTCCATCGAGGACCGTGACGCGTTCTGGACCGAAGAGGCGCAACGCATCGAATGGAAGCAGCCGTTCCAGCGGGTCTGCAACAACGACAACCCGCCGTTTTCGCGCTGGTTTGAGGGTGGCTTGACCAACCTGTGTCACAACGCGGTGGACCGCCACTTGGTGGAGCGCGGCGACCAGAACGCGCTGATCTTCGTCTCCACCGAGACCGACACAGAGAAAACCTACAGCTTCACCGAACTGCATGCCGAGGTGCAGCGCATGGCTGCGATTTTGCAGGCGCAGGGGGTGAAGAAGGGCGATCGGGTGCTGATCTACATGCCCATGATTCCCGAGGCGGCGTTTGCCATGCTGGCGTGTGTCCGCATCGGCGCTATCCATTCGGTGGTGTTTGGTGGCTTTGCCAGCCACGCGCTGGCCAGCCGCATCGAAGACGCCTCGCCGTTGGTCATCGTCAGTGCCGACGCCGGTTCCCGCGCCGGTAAGGTGGTGCCTTACAAGCCGCTGCTGGACGAGGCGATCCGCCTGTCCAGCCACAAGCCTGCGCATGTGGTCATGGTCGACCGTGGCCTAACCGCCTTTGAGCGGGTGGAGGGGCGCGATGTTGACTACGGGGCGGCGCGAGCGGCAGCGATGGACGCGGTGGTGCCCTGCGAATGGGTCGACGCCACGCATCCGAGCTACACCCTTTACACCAGCGGCACCACCGGCAAGCCCAAAGGCGTGCAGCGCGACACTGGCGGCTACGCGGTGGCTTTGGCGTCGAGCATGGGGCGCATCTTCATGGGCAAGCCGGGCGAGACCTATTTCGCCACCAGCGATATCGGATGGGTGGTGGGCCACAGCTACATCATTTATGGCCCGCTGATTGCCGGCATGGCGACCCTTATGTATGAGGGCCTGCCCATTCGGCCCGATGCAGGAATCTGGTGGCAGTTGGTGGAGAAGTACAAGGTGTCGGTGATGTTCAGCGCCCCGACCGCGGTGCGGGTACTGAAGAAATACGACCCGGCTTTCCTCAAGCAATACGACCTCTCCAGCCTCAAAGCCCTGTTTCTCGCCGGCGAGCCGCTGGACGAGCCCACCGCGAAATGGATTGCCGAGGAGTTGGGCAAGCCGATCATCGACAACTACTGGCAAACCGAAACCGGCTGGCCGATCTTGTCGCTGTGCAAGGGCGTGGAGCCTGTAGCGAGCAAGTTCGGCTCACCGGGCAAAGCGGTTTATGGCTACAACGTCAAACTGCTCGATGACCAGACCGGCGAGGAGCTCACCGGCGCCAACCAGAAAGGCGTGTTGGCCATAGAAGGACCGCTGCCACCGGGTTGCCTGCAGACCATTTGGGGCGACGACGACCGGTTTGTCAAAACCTATTGGTCCAGCGTTCCCGGCCGTATGGTCTACAGCACCTTCGACTGGGGCATCCGAGATGAGGACGGCTATTTCTTCATCTTGGGGCGCACCGACGATGTAATCAATGTCGCCGGGCACCGCTTGGGCACACGCGAAATCGAAGAGAGCATTGCCAACCACCCGCAGATCGCCGAGGTGGCGGTGGTGGGTGTGGCCGATCAGCTCAAGGGGCAGGTGGCGATGGCGTTTGCGGTGGTGAAAGACGCTTCGCTGCTGCAAGATGAGGCTTCGCGGCTCAAGCTGGAGGGCGAGGTGATGAAGCTGGTGGATGCGCAGCTCGGCGCCGTGGCCCGGCCTTCGCGGGTGCGGTTTGTAACCGTCTTGCCCAAAACGCGCAGTGGCAAACTGCTGCGCCGTGTCATCCAGGCGGTGTGCGAAGGCCGCGACGCTGGCGATCTGACCACCATGGACGACCCAGCCGCGCTGCAGCAGATCAAGGATTTGCTTGGCTGACGCCAGCGGCTCGAAGTCACTGGCAGGTCGCTAACAGGGCTTTGACGGGTCGATGGTTGTTTTCGCTTCGGGTTGAGTTGGGACGACTGAGGGTTGGTGAGCTTCTCCCTCTTCGACACTTTGGCCCGCTTGCGCGGCGTGCGTTTGATCGTATGATTCATGCTTATATTGTCAAATGCGTGGGCGGACATGGAGCAATTGATCGGATCTGATGGAACCGTTGACAAGTCGCGCGTCTTCGAGATGGCAGCCGAGCTGTTCGGCGTGCTGGCCACGCCCATGCGTCTGCGCATCCTTAGCGCTCTGTGCGACCGCGAAAAATCGGTGTCGCAGTTGCTGCAAGAGATTGAGACCACCCAGCCCAACCTGTCGCAGCACCTCAACTTGCTGTATCGCGCTGGCGTTTTGGCCAAACGCAAGGAAGGCACCCAGGTGATTTATCGGGTGCAAAGCGAGAAGGCGGTGATGCTCTGTCGCACGGTCTGCACCCAAATCGCCATCGAGTTGGACGAACCCAGTGCGGTGCCAGCTGCCGAGCGCTTGTCTCCGCGGCCGATTGCCTGATGTGCTTGCAAGTTCTTCGTCGATGAATCTCTTCAAGTTGCTCTCCCGTGGCTTACTGGCTTCAACCATGTTCACGGCACTTGCCGGATGCGCGTCCGGCGGCGTCAACCTGGGCTTTTCTTTGCCGATCGGTCGCAGCGCTGGCCTGGGTGTGAACGTGGGCAGCGACGGGCGCATCGGCACCAGCGTGGGCGTCGGGGTGGGCGGTGGATTGGTCAGTGTGGGCACCTCTGGACAGATGCTCGCGCCGTCCAGCCCCAAAAACGACAGGCAAACCGAAGCCCGATAGCGCACAGGGGCGCGCGCATTGGCCAGGCGCCTGTGCCCTGACACAGAGCTTGCGATCGGTTTTTGCACCACAGTGCAGTACTTTTAGCGCCCTTATCGGACCAAACAGGCGGTTCAGCGCGCCCTGGCTGGTGTGGGATGTCACAATCGGCGTTTGCAGTCAGGTCCTTCCACAGCCACAGCCACAGCCACAGCCACTGTCGCATCCGCCAACCGGTCAAGCCGTGTCGCGGAAGGTTTGTTTTAACCAACTTAATTTCCCGCAGGGAAACAGAGGCCAGCGAATTCATGAGCGATTCCGCATCCGGCAACGTCTACGTTGCCTACAAGGGCAACTCGTACCTCTTCGGCGGTAATGCGCCGTACGTAGAAGAGATGTACGAAAACTACTTGGCCAATCCAGGCAGCGTGTCAGAGTCTTGGCGCTCCTACTTCGACGCGCTGCAGCATGTGCCAGCCGTTGACGGTACCGACGCCCGCGACGTTCCCCACCTTCCCGTCATCAATGCGTTTGCCGATCGTGCCAAGCATGGCGGCACCCGTGTGGTCATCGCTGCTGGCGCCGACTCCGACTTGGGCCGCAAGCGCGTCGCTGTCCAACAGCTGATCGCCGCCTACCGCAATGTGGGTTCGCGCTGGGCCGATCTTGACCCGCTCAAGCGCACCGACCGCGAGCACATTCCTGAGCTCGATCCATCGTTCTATGGCTTTGCCGACGCCGACTTCGAGACGGTGTTCAACACCAGCAACACCTTCTTCGGCAAAGAAGTGATGTCGCTGCGCGATCTGCTCAACGCCCTGCGCGAGACCTACTGCGGCAGCGTCGGTGCCGAGTACATGTATATCAGCGACCAGACGCAAAAGCGTTGGTGGCAGGAAAAGCTGGAGTCGACCCGCAGCAAGGCGGTTTTCACCGCCGACAAGAAAAAAGACATCCTGGACCGCCTGACCGCCGCCGAGGGCTTGGAGCGTTTTCTCCACACCAAGTACGTGGGCCAGAAGCGTTTTTCACTTGAAGGCGGCGAGAGCTTCATCGCCGCGCTGGACGAGGTGATTCAGCAGGCTGGCTCGCGAGGTGTGCAAGAGATCGTCATTGGCATGGCGCACCGGGGCCGCCTCAACGTGCTGGTCAACATCCTGGGCAAGATGCCCAAGGACTTGTTTGCCGAGTTTGATCACACCGCGCCCGAAGATTTGCCTTCTGGTGATGTGAAGTACCACCAAGGCTTCAGCTCGGATGTTTCCACGCCTGGTGGTCCGGTGCATCTGTCGCTGGCGTTCAATCCTTCTCACTTGGAGATCGTCAACCCTGTTGTGGAGGGCTCGGTGCGCGCCCGCATGGACCGCCGTGGCGACGCGCAGGGCAAGCAGGTGCTCCCGGTGCTGGTGCACGGAGATGCCGCCTTTTCTGGCCAGGGTGTGAACCAGGAAACCTTGGCGCTGGCCGCCACCCGGGGTTACACCACCGGCGGCACGGTTCACATCATCATCAACAACCAGATCGGCTTCACCACCTCCGATCCGCGCGATCTGCGCTCCACGCTGTACTGCACCGACATCGTCAAAGGTGTCGAGTCGCCGGTGCTGCACGTCAACGGCGACGACCCTGAAGCGGTGGTGCTGTGTGCTCAGCTCGCGCTGGAGTACCGCATGACGTTCCGCAAAGACGTGGTGGTCGACATCGTCTGCTTCCGCAAGCTCGGCCACAACGAACAAGACACGCCCAGCATCACGCAGCCGCTGATGTACAAAAAGATCGCCAAGCACCCGGGCACGCGTCAGTTGTATGCCGATCGCCTTGCAGCCCAGGGGCTGGGCGACACGCTAGGCGACGATATGTTCAAGGCCTTCCGGGCCGCGCTGGATGCAGGTCGCCATACGGTGGACCCGGTTCTGACCAACTTCAAGAGCAAGTACGCGGTCGACTGGTCGCCCTTCCTCGGCAAGAAATGGACCGACGCGGGTGATACCGCGATTCCAGCGGTGGAGTGGAAGCGCTTGGCTGAGAGCCTGACCACGATTCCTGAGTCGGTGACGCCGCACCAGCTGGTGAAAAAGGTGTATGCCGATCGCGCCGCCATGGGCCGTGGCGAGATTCCGGTGGATTGGGGCATGGGTGAGCACATGGCGTTTGCCTCCCTGGTGGCCAGCGGTTTCCCGGTTCGCCTCTCAGGTGAAGACTCGGGCCGCGGCACCTTCTCGCACCGCCATGCGGTGATCCACGACCAGAACCGCGAGAAGTACAACGAAGGCAGCTTTGTGCCGCTGGAAAACGTGGTCGAAAACCAAGCGCCGTTTGTGGTGATTGACTCGATCCTGTCCGAAGAAGCGGTGTTGGCATTCGAGTATGGCTACGCGTCCAACGACCCCAACACGCTGGTGATCTGGGAGGCGCAGTTCGGCGATTTCGCCAACGGCGCCCAGGTGGTGATTGACCAGTTCATCGCCTCGGGCGAGGTGAAGTGGGGACGTGTGAACGGCATCACGCTGATGCTGCCGCATGGCTACGAGGGCCAAGGTCCAGAGCACAGCTCGGCGCGCCTGGAGCGCTTCATGCAGCTGGCGGCCGACACCAACATGCAGATCGTGCAGCCCACCACGGCTGGTCAGATCTTCCATGTGCTGCGCCGCCAGATGGTGCGCAACCTGCGCAAGCCCCTCATCATCTTCACGCCCAAGAGCCTTCTGCGCAACAAAGACGCGACCTCGCCGCTGTCCGAGTTCACCAAAGGGCACTTCCAGACCGTGATCCCCGAGCAAAACGCCGAGGTAGTGAAAAATGCCGACAAGGTCAAACGCATCATCTGTTGCTCGGGCAAGGTCTATTACGACCTGGTGAAGAAGCGCGATGAGGGCGCGCGCGACGATGTGGCCATCATCCGTGTGGAGCAGCTCTACCCGTTCCCCCACAAGGTGTTCAGTGCCGAGGTGCGGAAATACCCGAACGCCACCGACCTCGTGTGGTGCCAGGACGAGCCGCAAAACCAGGGCGCCTGGTTCTTTGTGCAGCACTACATCCACGAGAACATGCTCGAAGGCCAGAAGCTGGGTTACGCCGGTCGCGCGGCATCCGCGTCCCCGGCGGTGGGGTATGCCCACCTGCACCAGGAGCAGCAGAAGACCTTGCTCGAAGCAGCATTCAGCAAGCTCAAGGGCTTCATCCTCACCAAGTAGCAATGTGGTGGGGCATTTGGTATTCGGCATTGAGCATGTTGCTCTGGCCGAACCCGCGCAATGTCCCACCCTGAATACCCAACTGGAAGTTTCAAATGGCAATCGTAGAAGTCAAAGTTCCGCAGCTCTCTGAATCCGTGGCCGAGGCCACGCTGCTGCAATGGAAGAAAAAAGTGGGCCAGGCGGTCGCGGTCGACGAGATCCTGATCGATGTCGAAACCGACAAAGTGGTGATGGAAGTGCCCGCGCCATCAGCGGGCGTGTTGATCGAGCTGCTTCAAGGCGATGGCGCCACCGTGGCCGCCGAGCAGGTGATCGCCCGCATCGACACCGACGCCACCGTTGGTGCGAGCCCGGCCCCAGCGGCAGCGCCCGCAGGCATTGCAGCCCCTGCCAACGCGCCACCCGCCGCTGCCCCAGCCAAGGCCGGTGTGGCCATGCCGGCAGCCGCCAAGCTCATGGCCGACAACAAACTGGCCGCTGGTTCGGTGGCTGGCACCGGCAAAGACGGCCGCGTGACCAAGGGCGATGTGCTGTCTGCTGTGGCTGGCGCGCCCAGTGCGTCGAGCTCGCCTGCCGTGGCCGCTCCCGTGGCCATCCCCACCGGCGCGCCGACCAAGGTGCTGCCGCAGGTGGCCATGGTGGCGCCCGATCTCGGCGACCGTCCTGAAGAGCGGGTGGCCATGACCCGCCTGCGCGCCCGCATCGCCGAGCGCCTGCTGCAGTCGCAGTCGACCAACGCCATCCTGACCACCTTCAACGAGGTCAACATGGCGCCGCTGATGGAAATGCGCAAGCGGTTCCAAGAGAAGTTCGAGAAAGAGCACGGCGTAAAGCTGGGTTTCATGAGCTTCTTCGTGAAGGCGGCGGTGCATGCGCTGAAGAAGTTCCCGGTGATTAACGCCAGCGTGGACGGTGGCGACATCGTCTACCACGGCTATTTCGATATCGGCATTGCGGTGGGTTCCCCGCGCGGTTTGGTGGTGCCCATCCTGCGGAACGCCGATCAGATGAGCTTTGCCGAGATCGAAAAGAAGATTGCCGAGTTCGGCCAGAAGGCGAAAGACGGCAAGCTTGGCTTGGACGACATCACCGGCGGCACCTTCTCCATCTCCAACGGGGGCACCTTCGGCTCCATGCTGTCCACGCCCATCATCAACCCGCCGCAGTCCGCCATTCTGGGCGTGCACGCCACGAAAGACCGCGCGGTGGTGGAAAACGGTCAGATTGTCATCCGGCCGATGAATTACCTAGCGATGTCTTACGACCATCGAATCATCGACGGCCGCGAAGCGGTGTTGGGGTTGGTGGCGATGAAGGAAGCGCTGGAAGACCCGTCGCGCCTGCTGTTCGACATCTGACCACCAAGGCTGCCGCGTGTCCCTGGCCGACGAACTCATCAAACTGGAGCAACTGCGCGCGCGCGGCACGCTCACGGCGACGGAGTTTGATCGTGCCAAGGCAAGCCTGCTCTCGCCTGCGGTGCCGCCGGTGGTGGCTCCGGCTTGGGCTCAGTCGATCATCCGCTTGCGGCGCAGCGCCAGTGATCGCTGGATTGCGGGCGTTTGCAGTGGCCTCACTGCGGCGACCGGGGTCGAGTCCTGGGTGTGGCGGCTGCTGATGCTGGCGCTGGTGTTTGCCGGTGGCCTGGGTGTGGTGATTTACGCCCTGCTGTGGATTTTTGTGCCGGCCGAATGAGCCCGGTACCCAACTGAGAATTTGAACATGTCCCAATCTTTTGACGTCATCGTGATCGGTGGCGGTCCCGGTGGCTACATCGCCGCCATCCGCGCAGCCCAGCTGGGTTTCCAGGTGGCTTGCGTTGACGAATGGAAGAACGACAAGGGCGGCCCGGCGCTAGGCGGTACCTGCACCAACGTAGGCTGCATCCCGTCCAAAGCGCTGCTGCAATCGTCCGAGCATTTCGACCAGGCCAACCACCACTTTGCCGACCACGGCATCCAGGTGAAAGACGTGAAGATCGACGTGGCCAAGATGCTGGGCCGCAAGGACACGGTGGTCAAACAGAACAACGACGGCATCCTGTACCTGTTTAAGAAGAACAAAGTGACGTTCTTTCATGGCCGCGGCTCTTTTGTGAAAGCGGCCGAGGCCGGCTACGAGATCCAGGTCAGCGGTGCCAAGGAAGAGGCCATCACCGGCCGTCAGATCATTGTGGCAACCGGCTCCAGCGCGCGCGCTTTGTCCGGTGCGCCGTTTGACGAAGAGCTGGTGCTCTCCAACGACGGTGCGCTGCGCATCGGCGCGGTGCCCAAGAAACTGATCGTGATCGGCTCAGGCGTGATCGGGCTTGAAATGGGCTCAGTCTGGCGCCGCCTGGGTGCCGATGTGACCATTCTGGAAGGCCTGCCGACGTTCCTTGGGTTGGTCGACCAACAGATCGCCAAAGAAGCCAAGAAGGCGTTTGACAAACAGGGTCTAAAGATCGAGCTGGGCGCGAAGGTGGGCGATATCAAGGTGACCAAGAAGGGTGTGAGTGTGGCCTACACCAACGCCAAGGGGGAGGCGCAGAAGCTCGATGCGGACAAGCTCATCGTCTCCATCGGCCGCGTGCCCAATACCGCTGGCCTCAACGCCGAAGCAGTGGGGCTGGCGCTCGACGAGCGCGGCGCGATCGTGGTCGACGCCGAATGCCGCACCAGCCTCAAGGGCGTGTGGGCGGTGGGCGATGTGGTGCGTGGCCCCATGCTGGCGCACAAGGCGGAAGAAGAGGGTGTGGCGGTGGCCGAGCGCATCGCCGGCCAGCACGGCCATGTGAACTTCAACACCGTGCCTTGGGTGATTTACACCAGCCCCGAAATCGCCTGGGTTGGCGAGACCGAGCAGGAGCTCAAGGCGAGAGGCGCCAAGTACAAGGCGGGCACCTTCCCGTTCCTCGCCAACGGCCGCGCGCGGGCGCTGGGCGACACCACTGGAATGGTGAAATTCCTGGCAGATGCCAAGACCGACGAGATCCTGGGCGTGCACATCGTGGGCCCCATGGCCTCCGAGCTGATCGCAGAAGCCGTGGTGGCGATGGAGTTCAAGGCCAGCGCCGAGGACATCGCCCGTATCTGCCACGCCCACCCGTCGCTGTCCGAGGCGATGAAAGAAGCGGCGTTGGCGGTCGACAAGCGCACGCTGAATTTCTAAAATTTCCGACCCACTCCCGCGCCGCGCTGGCGCGCGTCACCCCTCCTTGGGGCCATCCCTGTGACCTGGCGAAGCGGATTCCACGAGATGCCTGCAACGGGTACGCGCGTGCCAAGCGGTGGTCTAACCAATGTCTGTCAGATCCACCTACGAAGCCGCGCTCCAAGAGCGGGGCTATACCACCGATCCTGCCCAGCAACGCGCCATTGCCGCACTGGAACGTTGCGCGCAGGAGTGGACGCACTACAAGCGTCAGCGGTCCAATGTGTTGAAGAAGGTGTTCATCAAGCCCCAGATTCCACGCGGTGTTTACATGTACGGTGGGGTGGGGCGGGGCAAGAGTTTTTTGATGGACTGCTTCTTCAACGCGGTCCCGATCCGGCGCAAGACGCGGCTGCATTTTCATGAGTTCATGCGCGAGGTGCACCGCGAATTGCGCGAGTTGCAGGGCACGCAAAACCCGTTGGACGCGCTGGGCGCGCGCATGGCCAAGCGCTACAAACTGATCTGCTTCGACGAGTTCCATGTGGCCGATGTGACCGATGCCATGATCCTGCACCGCTTGCTTGACGCCTTGTTCAAGGCCGGCGTAGGGTTCGTCACCACCTCCAACTTCCACCCCGACGGTCTGTACCCCGACGGTTTGCACCGCGACCGTGTCCTGCCCGCGATCGAATTGCTGAAGAACCGGCTGGAGGTGATCAATGTGGATGACGGCACCGACTACCGGCAGCATTCGCTGGCGGTTGCCGATCTCTACCGCATGCCGCTCGGACCCGAGACCGAAGCTGCCATTGAGGCCACTTTTGAGCGCCTGGCCGAAACTGCCGACCAGGACCCGATGCTCATGATCGAGGCGCGCCAGATTCGCGCTGTTCGCAGGGCGGGTGGGGTGATCTGGTTCGACTTTCGAACGCTGTGCGGTGGCCCACGCTCGCAAAACGATTACTTGGAAATCGCCAGCCAGTTCCACACCGTGCTGCTGTCCAACGTGCCGCAGATGGCCGTGCGCCAAGCCTCAGAGGCGCGCCGCTTCACTTGGCTGGTGGACGTGCTCTACGACCGCCGCGTGAATCTGGTGATCTCAGCCGCTGTGCCACCGGAGCAGCTGTACACCGAAGGCCCGATGTCACACGAATTCCCGCGCACCGTCTCGCGCCTGGTCGAGATGCAGTCGGCCGAATTCCTGGCGCTGGAGCGCCGCACGGTGGACACGGGATTGACCTGAACATCAGCGACCCGCGCAGCGGCGGAGCGTGGGGTAAGCGGGCTAGTACATCAACCCGAAAATATCGGCACATAATGTCGACTGAGTTTTCGATCATCATCTTGACATGTGAACTTCCACTCAATGGTTCGATGCTGCGCATTGCGCTCAGCCTGCCAAGCGGCGACCTCACTTTGCAGTTCAAGCGGGCTGGCAATGCGCTGGTCCAGGCATTGGCGGCTCAAGACGCCAATCTCGATCTCTGCCATATTCAGCCAACTGGCATGTTTGGGCGTGTAGTGAAATCGCACGCGGCGCAGCAGCTTGCCAGCAGCGCGCCGACCCAGCACGTCGTCGAAGGACTTGCGAAAGTGCGTGTTCAAGTTGTCCAGCACGATATGGACGCGGCGTGCCGTGGCGTACGTCTCGTTCAGCAGTGTTTGGACGAAGGCCACGAAGTCGGTCTTGCAGCGGCGCTCGGTGACACAGACGACGCGCTGCCCGGCTTTGGGCTCGACGGCGACGAACAGGTTGACCGTGCCTCTGCGAACATAGTCATAGTCCTGCTTGGTCGGCGAACCCGCTTTCATGGGCAGCGCCGCACGGCTGTGTCCTATCAGTTGTTGGCTCTTCTCATCAATGCAAATCACCGGCTCGTCAGATTGACGCGGCTTGTGTTACCGGCTGTAAGTGGGCGCGCAAATTTGGCTGCGAGACCGCGTTTTTGACGCAGGCGATGCGGGCGATCTGGGCGTGCCGCGTTGCGTAGGAGCGGGCTTCGGGGAGCCAGCGTGGGCGCGTCAATCAGAACGGCACGTCGGCGTCATCAATGTTGCTTGCCAGCAGATTCGCCGTGCTGCATTGCTGCTCGCGCAGGACCTGCTGGATCTGCGGGCCGTAGTGGGCCCAGACCCGATCGCGCAGCTCATCGAGGATCTCAAAGACTGCGGCGGCTTGCTCGGGCGACCAGTCGGCGGGCAATGTGATCGGTGTGCCTGCAGCAGGGCGTCCGATGCGCAGCGCTGGTGCGCCGCGCCGGCCAGTCATGGCTTGGCGGGTTTGGTACGCGCAGGGCTGCGCAGCGCCGCCTTTTGCTCGGCGCGCGCGCGGGCCTCCTTCAGCCGGTAGGACTCACCCTCAATGGAGATCACCTCGCAGCGGTGCGCAAGCGGTCGATCAAGGAGACCGTGCAGGCCGGATTGGGGAACACCTCGCCCCATTCCTAGAAGGCCCGGTTGGTGGTGATCACGGTGCTCTTGTGCTCATAGCGACGGCTGATCAGCTCAAACGGCAAGTCGGCGTGGCGGTTGGAGTACGACAGGTAGCCCACCTCATCAATCAGCAGCAGGTCCGGTGCGGCGTAGTGGCGAATGCGCCGGCGCAGCAAGGAGTCGCTGTCAAGCGCAGCCAAGTCGCCCAGCAACTGCCCCGCGGTGGTGAACAGCACCGTCTTGCCCTCGACCAGCGCCTGATGCCCCAGGTTGCAGGCCAGCATCGATTTGCCCACACCGTTGGGGCCGACCAGCACCACGTTGGTGGCGTCAGCCATGAACGACAGCGTCATCAGCTCCTGCACCGTCGCCCGGTCGCATTGCTTGGGCCAGTCCCAGTCGAAGTCGGCCAACGGCTTGAAGCGCCCGATGCGCGCCGAGCGCAGGCGGCGCTCCAGGCTGCGCCGGGCGCGCTCACTCTCCTCCCAGTCCACAAGCTCGCCGGTCCAGGCCAGCCGCGCTGCGTCGCTCTGCACGGCGTCCCAGTGAGCCAGCAGGCCCATCAGGCGCAGTGCCTGCGCGCGGTCTTTGAGCTGGGACAGGTTGACAGGCGTGGGTGTACTTGCAGTGGGAGTGGCAGCGGCGATGGTCATGGTGAGTCCTTGGCGTGGCTGGGGTCGGTGGTCGGCTCGTGGGTAGCGTTGGCGGTTTGTTCGCCGGCGGTGTACAGCGCGTCATAGGCATCCAGGCCGTGCGGGCGTACCGTCACGTCCAGCAAACGCGCGCGCTCGGACAAGGTGGTGTCCACCGGTGGCGGTGCCTGTGTGAGCTCACGCGCGCGCTCCAGCGCCAGGCGCACGGCGTTGGGGTGCGGCACATCGCGCGACAAAGCTTCGAGCACGGCCGCCTGCATCGGCTTGGCACCGTAGCGATCCAGCAGCTTGGAGAGGCCCAAGGTGACCGAGCCCAGGTTGTGGCCCCGCGCGGCCGCGCGCTGCAGCAGCTCTGCTGCGCCTGGTATGGCCTGGGTCAGCCGGTCTGTGGCGCGGTGTGCGCGCGCAGCTCGCTTGTGCGCCACCAGATCTTGGACATGCGCCTCTTGCTCGATCTGCGCTCCCCGGTCCCAGCTGCGCGAGTGGGTGGCCAGCACAGCCGCGCCGTCGAGCACCCGAACCCGATCGGGCTCGCCCAGCACCGTGAGCGTGCGACGCACATGGGTGTGGGGGATGGAGTAATCGTTGAGATCAAAGCGCACGTAGGGCGTCTTGCCGACGTGGACCTCCACGCGCTCGGCCACGGGGTAGTCGTGCTCGGGCAAGCTCATCAGGCTGGCTTGCTCGAGCGTGAAGGCCTGGCGCACTGTGAGCCGACTGTCCTCGGGCCAGGGGCGACAGCTGGCGGGATCCTCGCACCAGAGCTGCGCCTGCGCGTTGAGGTCTCTGGTCCGCGTCAACTATCCTGGCCGCCCGGCGACAACTATCCTGGCCGGTGGAGGTGGGGGATGTTTGGGTGGTCAGCGTGGTGTTTCTGTCCTGTCTTGAGTCTCCATTTCAATGGCTGTTTGG
>Ga0335395_10001209_pt1 | contig 16385 bp, 11 predicted proteins | sample MAT02_FD_205744 | JGI IMG/M metagenome (GOLD analysis project Ga0335395, IMG submission 205744) | Freshwater microbial communities from Lake Fryxell liftoff mats and glacier meltwater in Antarctica - MAT-02 (spades assembly) (version 2) ...
TCATGAATTCCCGAATCTGGCCCATCATGCTGAATTTGTAAACCAAATCTCCGACGCGCCGGTTGTCAAAGTAATTCTGGGGCAGCCGGAGCAAGTGGTCGATTACTTCCGCACTCAATTTAACATCGATGCGGTTGGAAGTATCTATAAATAAGAAGGTACGCAAACCGTTTAGCAGTCCTTCAAACAGGGCAACACCTAACAGAAACGCCCCCAAAATATCCAAGGTGTCGATGCTGCGCTGACCTAATACTTTATCAATAATTACTTGAGTAATTAATGGGTTGGCAAGACCGAATAACTGTACAAAAAACGAGGCTAACAGCACTTCAAAAAACACTGTTTTGTGTTCCATCAGTGCCGGCACAAACCACCAGAAGCTGAACTGCTCTTTTTGTTCGACTTGGGGAGCTTGCAGCAGCAGGACTTCTCCTAGTTCTCCCCAGATTTCTTTAAACTGAGGTATCCGCTTCCGCATCAGCCCCTTTTCTGGGGTTGCCAGCACCAATTCTTGCTCGGTGATGCTGTAAATAATGGCAAAGCTATTTTCCCATTTAATCATTACGGGAGCTTTGATGCGGTTGATGGCTTCGGCTGGGACTTGGGCTAATTGGGGCGTGAGGCCGATGCTTTGGGCGATCGCCCCGCAGGCTTGCAAGTTGATCGCACCAGCGGTTTTTAACTGATTTTCTAGAACTTTGCGGATGATATCCCGACGAAATTTGATGCCGAAATACTTGCTCAACATTTGGAAGCAAGCTAGGGGGGCATCTATTGTTCCTTTGGCGCGGAAAACCGGATATTTCGTATCCTTTGGTACTTCGGCTCGCGGGTCTGCAGGAGGTGGTGCGGGCTTAATCACCAGCGATTTTTCACCACCAAGCGAACTCACGCCGGAGTCTGGTATCGGAGTTTCGATTTGTGACTCTGGTTGCGGTTCTGGGGGCTCACGGAAGCCGACCAAGCGCGCGCCGGCGTGGCCTTCTACTTTTAAGGATTTGGCTGCGTTTTCCACAGAGAAACGGCTGCCGGTGGGAAAATCGCCCAAGACGCCGCTGCTGACGAGCCAAATTCGATCGGCATCTAACTCTTGGGCGAGCTCTTGGGTTTTTTTGTTGCCCTTTGGCACGTTAACAACTTTGGCGTCTTCCCAAGCTTGCAGGGTGAGTTCCTTGAGATTGGAAGTACCGTCGGCTTGACGCTGCAATTCCAGGCTCAACAGTTCAAATACTTCGCTTAAGGAAGAGTGAGCGCGAAAGGCTTCTCCGAATGTCGGCTGTTTTTCCACTACACTGAGGAAATCTTCAGCAGGTATGACGATCGCGACTACATCTGTAGAGGCAATCGCCGTTTCGCAGGGAATGCCCCTGAGCAAGCCAGCCCAGCCTATAATTTCCTTTGACTGCACCAAACGCAAACTGACGTGGCGCTGCGATCGCTGGTCAAAGCCCAGCAGCCTGGCCTGGCCTTGATAGATAATTGCCACCTGAGCCGGCATTTTTTCCCGTTCAAACAGGGGTTGCCCCGTGCTGTAACCGAGGAGTTGGCATTTAGCCACCAACGCTAGGAGAGCCGTCTCTGAGAGTCGGTCAAAGGGAGGTGTTTTAGCTAAGAAATCCTGAATCTGGGAGAGGGAAACAGCGGCAGAAGTCATCCGATTTTAGATTTTAGATTTTAGATTTTAGATTTTAGATTGAATCCACAGATGAATTCGGAGGCTTTTTGTCAGGATGCTACGCTTTTAAAGTTTCCACGGATAAATCCGGGGCCCCAGACAAAATTGCTTTCGGTCACGATATTGCAGACACCGAAGACAGGGGCTGTAGCGGGCCAATTTGCGATACCTGTTCGGCAACCCAGCTTTCAAAGAGTTCGTTAATCAAGCGCAGCCGCATCGATTCGTCGAGCTGGGCCGGCATGAACTGTTCTAGTCGAATAATGACCATCCATTCTGCCAGAGGACGCGGCGTCCATAGTTGATTTGGCTTGCTGACGGACAAAAGTTTGCTGATTGCCGGGTGAGGCTGGCTCAGGGGTACAGGGCCCAACACGCCGTCGGACTTGGACTCTGGGCCTTCGGAAAAGTTGCGGGCCACTTCGGCAAAGCTTTGTTCGCCTTCGAGGATGCGAAAGTAAAGTTCGTTTGCTAGTGCTGGATTTTTGGTGCGAACCAGGGAATAGACTACGTGGTCTAGGCTGGCTTTGCGGGTTAAAAAATAATTATCAACTTTAGGTCTCCAAGTCTCTTGCTTAAATTTTTCGATCAGCAAGGGCCTGACGGCCATCTCTTGAAGTTCTGCTGCAGTCATGTTTTGGCTGCGGAGCCAAGCTTCTCGGGCTTCCGGCGCTGTCAGTTGGTGCTGTGCCAGAAAGTTCTCGACGGCTCCTTGTCGTTCTTCGTCGCTGCAACTAAAGGATGCGATCGCTTGGTCGATGATTACACCCCGCAAAAATTGGGGCATCAACTGATACCGCTTCAGGAGTGATGGCATATCCTGAGCTTGAAGTAATTTATCGCCTATTTGAAAAAGTCCTGTCATTTTTTAATCTCCAACTGACTTGCGCTTTCCCTTTTAATTTAGCTGTGGCAGGAAAAGAGCGACAACCACTAACCTCTCAATGTCCCGATGATAGCAGAGCGTTAAGAAAGCTAGCGCTATTGCTGTCTATTTCTTGACGCTTTACCTGGCTACGGGTTCCTTTCAAATAGTTTGCCTATCAGGGAGGAGTAAGCGAGGCTATCAAGAATTTTGGGGTTTGTCGCCATTGTTTGCTGGACTCGATCCCGATAGTGCTGGCGCAGTTTTGGGTTGGTTCCCAGTGCTGTACTAAGCTCTATATAAGAGTTCTCGCTGTTTGCTACCAGTTCCGGAAGTTGTAGTTCTTCGAGGACTGCTGCTGATTGTCGCGAGTCGCGAGTTTTTTGCCCTTTTCTTGCCACTACTGGCAACCCTACCAACAGCGCTTCCAAACCGGAGCCGGCATCGCTGTATGGATAAGCCTCTAAATATATATCAGCTAATTTCAGACATTTTATGCAATCTGCGCGATTTTTTAGCGCCCTTATCACAACCAACCGCTGTTTGTCAATCCCAAATTCCCCCAAGGTCGATCGAATTTGGTTGTAAAAAGGCACCGCCGCGTAGTTTTCTCGGTGGGAACCAAAGGGATACAAAACTAAAATAGAATTCGGTACAGCAGCAATAATTTTTGCCCAAGTCGATCGCAATTCTGGGATAATTGTCCAAACCGGAGCGCCGGAGATGAACACTACAGATTCATCGGTGGCTCCCCAACTGCTGCGAGTCGGTTCAACTGTGGCAGGCGCTGATGCTACGGGATAGCTGAAACAAACTCCCGAACCTTCTAAAGTAATTAATTTTTCGCGATACTGTGCTGCTGCATTTGCCGGCAATGTCAAATCCCCAGCAATCAAATAATCGATATTTCGGGCTGCAGTGGTGGCGGGATTTGATGCAGCGGTAGCCATTTGCACCCGCGCCAGTCGGTGCAAACACAGCAGCGCGGTTGTTTGGGAAGTTTCGGCGATATTAGTGCAAATTAGCAGAATATCTAAATCGTGCGATCGAATTTCCTGTACTTGCTCTGGCAAATCCCCCGAAAGTTGCATTAGTTTGTCAGCACAACTTTCGCAATATTTCCCCAATCGCTCATCCTCTACCTGGAAATGATACACGATAACTTCAAATTTGGTTTTATCCAAATATTCAAAAGCAGGAATAGCACCAAAAGTCTCGGAATTTCCACTAATTTTATCCAGCAAAAATCCAGCTCTAATTCTAGTTCTTTCAACTGCTATTTCCGCAAAATTCCAGTCTATTTGACAGCCAATATTTTTTAAGTAAAATTCCAGAATATCAGCTCGCATCCTCAAGACATTTAGTAGATTAGCCTCGCTCAAATACAAAGCCTTAAAGCTAACACTCTTAGCAATAAAAGCCGCCAAATAACGCCAAACTTCCGCATCGGGAAAACGGCCAATATTAGCAGCGACGTACTCTATCAACCCCTGGAAATATTCCGAGTATTTTTCAACATCTCCCCTCTGCTGAAACAAAGTCGGAGCTTGAAATAGAAATTTCAGAAAATCCTCAAAAAACCACTGAGGAATTGCTGCATTTTTATACTCTAGCCGCAACTGATAAGCCTCCCCGTACAGCATCGCTGCGAGGAGATATTGAATCTGCTCAGCAATTGCCCCTGCGTCAGCAAGTTGCGAGGCCAACTGCTGCACAAAACTTTGTTCGGACTCCGTTAAAATTTCATGTTTGAGGTGGCTATCCATTAACAATTTATGAGCTTTTCCCGCTGCTTGCGAGTAAGCGATTTCTAAATTTTCGGCTGGGAAATTCAGCCAATATTCCGCTAATTGTTGGCGGTACTGGCGCATTTTTTCCAGAATAAACTGGTTGGATGGCGATTTTTTGTACTGTTCTACCAGCGCTGACAAGTTAGATATATTAGGCTGGGTTCTTAATGCCAACTTTTGGCGGATTGTATGTTTGATTTCAGGCTTCAGGAAACTGTAATCAGGACTATTTAGCAGTTTTTTGTAAAATCTGACCACATCTTTATGGTTTTCCCCAGCCGCGAAGTTTTTCCAGGTTTGTTGGTTGGGATGAATCCTGAGTGACGACAGTTTTTCGTCAACAAATCCGATGTGATAATTGCCCATGATGCGCCACCACATATCTAAGTCTACATACTGAGACAATCCTGAATCAAACAATCCTATTTCCGTAAAAACTCTGGCGGCAATTAACACCGTACTCGGTTCGCCAATTTTGTTGATGGGGTTGCTCAAGCAGTTTGCATCTGCGAGCAATTCTTTTCCGGGCTGAATAGATTTTAAATTGGACCAACTTTTGTGCAAATCTTTAATTGATTGGGAAGCTTTACGCAAAATAGGGTGAGATTCATCGGCGGCGATGGTGATAGCGCGCGGGGAGAAAACCATACCGATTTCGGGGTTTTGTTGGGCGAGGGCGACCATTTTTTCGATACATTCTGGTGCTAGCAAGTCGTCTTGAAACAGAAATTTAATGTATTCACCTTTGGCTTGCTCGATGCAGAAGTTCCAGTTTTGTGATAAGCCGTAGTTGCGGTGCAGGATGATGCGGAAGTCGGCGGATGTTTGGGATTGGAAGGATTGGGCGATCGCAATTGTGCGGTCTGTGGAACCGTCATCGGATACAATCAGTTCTATGTTGGGATATGTCTGAGCCAAAGCACTTTTGATTGTTTCCTCAATAAACGCTTCTCCGTTGTAAGTCGGAATGCAAATGCTCACCTTCGGCTGCCAGTTTTGCAGTTGGGCTTGTGATTGAGTTTTCGGGTGAGATAGCGACAAGTCAGCCTTAATTTTTGCAGACTCTGCTTTGGCTGTTGCTGACAGAGGCAAGTTGTGAAAGTTATCAGTAATCTCGGCAATATATTCGAGACGTTTTCTAATTTTACTACCCGTAACTTGCGGGTTGAGTAAAGTCTGAATTTCCTCAGCAGCTACCGCTCCAATTGCTTGAGCTTTTTGGTAATTATTGAAAACTTGCCGCATTAAATCAGCCGCGTGTTCGACATCGGGTTGAGCCCAAACATTGCCTTTTTTATATGGCCCGCAATCTTGCTCAATCGGGATTAGTTTATACTTGACTAAAAAGCTGTTACCGACATTCATAAATTCTGTATTTGATGAATAGTCGGTAGCAATTACAGGTTTGCCATAAAACATCGCCTCAGCCATTGTTAAGCCGAATCCTTCGCAGCGGTGCAGCGAGACGTAGCAGTCGCAATTGTAGAGCAAACCATTAATTTGATCTTTGGACAAATACCCGTCTAAATGTTTTATATTTGAATTGTTGGCTATGGCTGAGTTTAAGGCGGTTTGAGCTTCGGGAAATTGATGTGAATTGGAAGATTTGATAATTAACAATAGGCGGTCATCTTCGCCGAAAGCTTGTTTGAATGCTTGAATTGTCGCTAAAGGATTTTTGCGTTCGATGCGGCTGCAAAAGTCGAATATAAACAGAAAAATAAATTTATCTTTAGGCAAACCCAGCGATTTTCTGCTGAGGGAAGGTGCGGAGAGAGCAAGGCTGGGCATGATTTTGATGACGGGAATTGGCGAGACTTGCGAAATAGTTTCGGCACAATAATTGCTGTAAGTCCAGATTTCGTGAAAGTGATTAAATGCTGGCTGCCATTGGGGGGGGAATGCGGGAATTTCCCATGCCCAAAATCCGATGTTGTATTTGTTTTGAAAATAGCTGGAACCTCTATATTTGATAAAGGTTGCCACTTCGTCGGCGTTGACTTGAATTAAGTTTACTGGGTGGGGATTGTCAGAGCTAAAATTTTGATAGGTGCTGTCTTGTTGGCGGTGGGGACTGCGGGAAAAATTGTTAATATTAAAGGGAATTTTGGCTGCTTCTGTTGCTCGGATGTTTGCTCGGACACCTTCTCCGACTCCAAATTCGCCGTTGATGTAGCCGGCGATGTTAATTCCTAAATTTTGATTCATAGTTTTTAATGTACTGAGCTAAGTGTTGTGTTGATTTGTGGGCAAAAAGCCGAATTCATTGATCGTGTTAATTCGGCTAAGGGAGATAGGGGGTTAAGAGAAGATTATAATTTTGCTCAATATTTGCTAACATATAGCAATCCTTGCAGGATTGGTGAAGAAGATTTAAATGAACCGCAGAGGACGCAGAGAACGCAGAGTCAGAGAAGAGAGGGAAGAGCAACAGTTGGAAACTGAAAATTTAGTCCTTGACAAATGTGCCGATCGCCATTGTATACTGGCATCGCAATGCTAACCTGCGGCTGGCTGTAGGTCGGCGTGGGTTGCTCAGTCAGATTTTAAGATAAACTAATTAGGAATTTTAGGGAAAGTGAGCGATCGCGTCAACCACGACCTTTTGAAACTGCTACCGCCGGATGCTAAAGTCGTAGTCGAAATTGGCTGCGGTACTGGCTCGACGGGGGAAGAATACAGGCAGATAAATCCCCACTGTCAGTATATTGGCATTGAGCGCGATCGAGAAAAAGCCGCTATTGCGGTCGATCGGCTAAACTGGGTGACGGTAGCCGATATTGAAGAACTTGCCGTGGAAAGTCTCGACATCGCGCCCGGAAGCGTCGATTGCTTGATTTTTGGCGACTTGCTACCCTATTTCAAAAATCCCTGGGATGTCCTCAAGCAGTACAGTGCTTTGCTCAACCCAGAAGGGCAAATTCTCGCCACAATCCCCAACGCTCAATACTGGCGGCGCATTGTCAATCTGTTGCGGGGACATTGGGAAAATCCCGATGGCAAGATGCAGCACTGGTTTACCCTAGAAAGTATTAAATCACTATTTGCTGATGCCGGATTGCAGGTTTATGAACTGCAAGGAAAGGGACACAAAACTGAAACTTTTGTCCGCTTCCAGCAATTGCTGCATCCAATGGTGAAGGCTTTAGAACTGACATCGAGCGATTTTGCTACGCAAACCGGTGCTCAATATTATATCGTGCGATCGACCAAATCGGCCGTACCACCCCGCAGACTGCTGATCCAAACCATTATTATGGCTCCTACAGGGTGCGATCGCGTGCGAGTTTTGGAACCAGACCAATTTAGCGCCACAATTCCCGGAGTCCGCACCGTCTCCAGCGTGAAAACAGTAGAATCAATTAGTCCGCTAGCTGGAGAAGAAAAAGTCTTCATCTGGCAGCGGACAATCATGCAATATCCCGCCTACATTCCCAAACTCAAAGAACTGCTGCAACAAGACTACTTAATAGTAGCTGAAATTGACGACAATCCCATCCGCCGCCGCGAATATGCAGACAACAATTACCTCAGCTATCGCGGCTGTCACTGCGTTCAAACAACGACAGAACCGCTAGCAAAAATTTTGCGCCACTACAATCCCAATGTTGCCGTATTTCCCAATCAATTAGCTTATCTGCCCCCAGCGCGAATTTACCCGACAGAACATACAGTAACTCTGTTTTTTGGTGCGCTCAACCGCGAACAAGATTGGCAGCCGATTATGGCAGCGCTCAATCGAATTTTGGTCGCACGCAAACATCGGATTCGAGTTAAAGTCATCCACGACCGCCGATTTTTTGAAGCGCTGGAAATACAGCAAAAGGAATTTGAACCGTTTTGCAGTTACGAACGGTATCAAGAAATTATGTACAGTTGCGATATAGCTTTGTTGCCGCTAGTTGCCAACCCAGTTAACGAAATGAAATCCGATTTAAAATTTATTGAATGTGCGGCGCGGGGAGTTGCGGTTTTGGCAAGTCCCACCGTCTACGAACATTCGATTGTCGAAGGTGAAACCGGGTTAATTTACAGGCATGAAAAAGACTTTGAAAGCAAGCTAAATTCGCTAATTAATGATAATACTATGCGCCAACAAATAGCCGCGAATGCTTACGAATGGGTGCGCGACAACCGCTTGCTGTGCGGGCACTACCGGCAGCGCCGAGACTGGTACTTGCAAATGCGGGACGAGTTGCCGCGTTTGAATGCTGAGTTGCGAGGAAGATTGCCGGAGTTGTTTAGCGACTAAGTGCAGAGGGGGAGATTGGGAGAGGGGGAGAGGGGGAGAGGGGGAGAGGGGGAGATAGATTGACAATAATTATTTATGTGAAACTCATGTGAGGAGAAGATGAGCAATCAACGAATTCAAAGTCATCGGGATTTGCAAGTATATCAACAGGCGCTTAATGCTGCTATGCACATTTTTAAGTTAAGCAAAAAGTTTCCTGTTGAAGAGAGATTTTCATTAACCGACCAGATACGTCGTTCATCGCGCTCTGTATGTGCTAATTTAGCTGAGGCTTGGAGAAAACGCCGTTATGAAGCAGCTTTTGTGGCTAAGTTAAGCGACTCTGAAGCCGAAGCGGCTGAAACTCAAACCTGGATTGAGTTTGCTGTCAAGTGCAATTATTTAGATATTCAATCGGGCCAAGAACTCGACCTAGCTTACGACCAAATTCTCGCTATGTTAGTGAACATGATTCACCATTCCTCAGACTGGACAATCCCAAATAACACAAAAAAGTAATATATCTCTATCTCCCAATTTCCCCCTCTCCCAATCTCCCCCTCTCCCCCTCTCCCCCTCTCCCAATCTCCCCCTCTCCCAATCTCCTCCACACCAATGCGAATCCTATTCACGATTGCTCACTTTTACAATCCCAGCGGCGACGGGAAACACGCTTCCCAGCGGAATGACCCGCAACCGAGACTGAATGCTTTAACCGCTTGCGTGACATCGCTGCAAGCTTTGTACGGTCAATCTCAGTCGATGATTGACATTCGCGAATGTGCAACTATCCCAGCAAATCAAGCTCAAAAACACGAAATTGATATTGTTGTTTGCACTACTCAAGGCTATCATTTGTTGGCTCAACTGCCGCTACAGCCGAGGTCTTTTATGCACCACGCTACAAAATGCGAACCGCTACTTTTGGGGTTTGAGTGTCAAGCAGTTTTGCGAGCGTGTCTTGACAAATACGATTATTTCTGTTATTTAGAAGATGATTTAATTCTGCACGATTCTTGGCTTTTTAGCAAATTAAATTGGTTTACACATCACGGCGGAAATGGAAATTTGCTGCAGCCGAATCGCTATGAAATATCGCCTCAAGGGGCTGTTTTTAAAGCATATATTGATGGGGATTTAGCGGCAGGAGTTACTGCTAAGTTTCAAAATGTGGAGGAACAGCCGCAGTTAATGGGGAAAATTATGGAACAGCCAATTTCTTTTGAACGGGCTTTAAATCCTCATTCTGGCTGCTATTTTTTGAATGCGGAACAGATGGCTTACTGGGCTAAGCAGTCTCATTTTTTGGATAGGGATACTAGCTTTATTGGCCCGCTGGAAAGTGCGGCGACTTTGGGAATTATGCGGACTTTTAGGGTTTACAAGTCAACTCCTACTTATGCTAATTTTTTGGAGATTCAACATTTTGGGGCGAGTTTTCTCAAGTTGATCGGTAATAAGGTGAGGATTTCGGAGGAAGGGTGATCAGATAAGACGGCGGTTGAAACCGCTTCTTGTCAAACGAATTCCGCCTCCGCGGAATGAATAGAAGATAAGACCAAGACGGCGGTTGAAACCGCCCGGTTTTATTCAACCGGCGTCGGCAGGTTTTGTTTGTATAGACGCGGTTTCAACCGCCGGGTTTTCTTCAACCGCACGGTTTTCTACGGATTCAAACGATCGCCAATTTGAACTGTGCCGCTGTTGATGATTTTGGCTAAAACTCCGGTTTGTGCGTGACCGAATTCTTGTTTTAGTAAACTCAGTAGGGGAATATCCCGATCGCCCGTTTCTGGATTTACTTCTATGTTGACACAGCGTCCGATTCGTGCTGTCACTTCGATTAGAGCTGTACCTAATTGAAACTGTTTTCCGATCCAGTCAAATTCCGACCACGCTGAAATGCCTTCTAGCACAATGTTAGGGCGAAATCGGCGCACGTCTATCTGTTGGTTTGCCTTTTCGGTTAATTCGTCTAGGGTGGCTTGGGCGAGGAGAGAAATGTGTACCGGTTCTCGATCGGGATAACGAGTTAAGCCGCTGCTGTCGCCGACTAAGCGCAAAGGTGCAAACTGCGGGTGTCTCGCTTCTTTTGTCGGTTCAATGGCGGCCAGATATTCGGTAAAAAAGGTGCTGATGCGATCGCGCCCCGCTGCTGTGTTCGTTGCTGCTGACAATAGTGCAACTCCTTGACGTTTGACTGTTAAAACGGTCGTTTCCGGTTGATAATGGCATTCTAAAGCTGCTAACAAAGGCCAATCGTTTTGAACTGCAAAAGATTTTTTGCTCTTCCAAGGCGCGTTTTCGGCGGGCATTTGTGCCAATTCAGGATTATCTGCAAACATCAGAGCAAAAGCGCGATCGCCCTTAATTCCATGTCCTGCTGTTAAAGCAAACTCCGACATTTCTTGCGGTGTCAGCCCTTTAATCGGGTAAATGAATAACTGTTTTATTGTTGCTGCTGTCATAAAAATTTCCGATTAAGCTAGCAATTCATAGCGGCGAATATCGGGAGGTGAAACGGCCAAACCTTCTAATTTCTGCACGGCGGCTTGAAGGTGATTTGAAGCGAGATGTTGTTCTAGCAAAGCTGCACTTTCCCACTCTTCAACAAATGTGAAATCTGTAGGATCGGCTTGATTTTGCAATAATTCGTATTTGATGCAGCCTTGTTCTTGGCGCGTTGGCTCGATAATGCTCAACAGCAGAGATTTAAGTTCTGCTACTTTGTCAGGATTGGCGGTGAGACGGGCGATTACTCGCAAGGTTGGTTTGGACATAGCGCAAAAAAACAAGCTGTTATGGCGATCGAATTTACCGATGTCGATCGGGCAAACTCAACAAAACACGATTTTACTTAAAATAACTCAAAGAGGTCGATCGGTCAACAGCTAGCATAATCTTTCCAGGACGCGCTCAAGTCTCAGAAACCAGGTTGATTCCGAAATTCTTCGTTACCAACCGCAGAACGTCGTATAAACCGGCTTTCTTGGTATATTCTACCTTCTTCCCTCTTCCCTCTTCCTTCTTCCGGGAGCATCTCAGTTTTGCATTTGTAGTGCGAGCGTCCCCGCTCGCGAGTAAAATACGCGAGCGGGGACGCTCGCACTGTAATGTAAAAAAATGCTTTTTGCAAAAGTGAGATGCTCCCCCTCTTCCTTCTACCTTGTTCCCTCTTCCCTCTTCCCTCTTCCTTCTTCCCTCTTCCTTCTTCCCTCTTCCTTCTTCCTTCTTCCCTCTTCCTTCTTCCTTCTTCCTTCTTCCTTCTTCCTTCTTCTCAATCTTTGGGATAAAATCGCTTGTTTGCTGTAGAATATTCCCAGGCGAGATTCTCCGGGTCTTTTTCGCGGCTCCACTCAGCAAACTCCGGTTTAACTTTCCATTTGCCGATCGTAGTGGCGTGAACTTTGAACCGGCGGGAAAGTTCCGTCTGGGTAAAAGAGATTTTCGGCTTTTGAGGAGTCTTGGTTTGAGCGATCGGAAATAAATTAGGTTTTTTTTCTTGTGCTTTTTCCCCATTTGTGGGATGCTCTTTAACAGCTATTGCCGCGTTAGGTGTGGCGCTTTGATTGACAGTTGGAGCTATTTGAAAATAATACAAAATTCCTCCTTGTTCCGTCACTTCAAAATCGGCTGCAAACTCATAGGCTCGTTTGTCAAGATATTCTTGAACCTTTGATCCTGGGAGTTTCGCATTCATCGCCAAATCCAAAGCCGTAACTCGCCCTTGATTTTCCTTGATCAACTTGTAGAAAATCGAGTCTAAATGAGCGATTTTATGTTTTTGCTGCTGCTGGTAAAACTTGTAAGCCCAAGCAATGCCCGCTGTGGTGGCGATCGCCCAAAACATCGTTCCCGACTCGAAACTGGCAACCGCCGTCAAGCAAATAGGCAAAAGCAGGGTAAGATATCCCCAAATGCTGCCCTTCTGTAGGTTATTGCTGTTTTTGACCATAGTTCCTGAACAGGTATGTACTTTCCCTAACGCCGTGCTTGTCTGAAAGCCGTCTGGTTTTTCGATACTGGATATATCGCTGTCTAAATCCGCTAATCGCTATCTGCCCAATAATGGATAAAACCCCACACTCCTAAGTGAACAATTCTAATTTTAGACCGAAGTTCCAGCTTCTTTGATTGATCTAGATGAGTCAATTTTTCAATCTCAAACTTGTACGGCGACTTAGCCGATCGCGAAATCGAATAAAATCGAAGTATCTAAAATCGAAACTTTCCACTATACTATAAAATCCCAGAATCTACTTTTTTTATAACCGAGGATTCATGTACTTTTTTCGCAAACAGATTGCCATATTGTTCCTAGTTGTTGCTTGCTGTACCCTGACGATTAGTTGCGGCGAGAACCGAACTGTCCAGTGTACTAAGTTTACAGAAATTGTCACCAAAGGCAAGACTCTCATCGATCTTAAGAAAGGCAGCTACGATGCTGTAACTAGCAAGAACTTAGCTAAAGATTTGAACCAGACAGCAAAACAACTTGAGGCTTTGCAAGTCACAGATCCCACCCTCAAAGAGATTCAAGGCCCATCGGTTAAATCCTTCCGGGAAATGGGTCAAGCACTAGGCGACATAGCCAAATCTCTTGAGACAGCAAATCAGGCTTCTACCAGTATAAAAGGTCGAGAGCAAATCAAAACAGCTCGCGCAGATATTCTCCGAACCGGACAGCAGGCGAATCAAGCAGCGGACAATCTAGACGCTTTGACTGAGAAACTGATTAAATATTGTAAGAGCGATCGGTAAAGGCTAAGAGTTTTGAGTTTTGAGATTGCTTTGGCGATCGCCAATAACGCTGGGCAATTTTAACTTTTAGGAAAATGTCGCCTTGACTTACATTCCTGACCCCAAAAAGTGTTTGAAAAAATACTTATCACCGTAAGGTGCGCCCCAAACATTGCTCGTTACCAGGCTCTGCCTGGTAATGCAGATCCGGAGGCTCTGCCTCCTTTGATATCGCAACTTACAGGAGAGAAGACTGTAGGAGGTGCTTAATTTATTAAGTTTTCGATCCTTATCACGGTAAGGTGCGCCACAAGTACCCTACCGATTGAGGTTCTGTATAAGTCCTAACCTAGCAATTCTCAATTCCCAATTCCCAAATTTAATGATGAATTTCTAGATTCAAAATATAACGACCGAGTTGTACTTTTTCCGACCACAACTCATATTCTAACCGCAAGTGTCCCGGTTCCGGCTTTCCTGTCAGAGTCAAGTTGCGAGTGAAGTTGCGGAGGCGCAACTGTTCGGGAGTCGCCAGCGATTCGCCCTGAAGCCAGTAACGGCTCAGCCCGTACATTCCGCGTTCCCAGCAGTGGCGGTAACTGTATTTGCCGTTTCCTTGCATAGTCATAATGACTCGATAGGGCGAAACTTCTAGCCACAGCAACCGGGGTTTTGTGGTTGTTGGCAAAATAGCAACTTCCTCGCCAGATTCGTCGGAAAATTGACGATCGACTATTGCCGGTTCGTGTAGCAACAAGTGAAAGCGATCGCTGTCTTTTTGATAAAGCGTACCAGCGGTTTCAACGAATGACCACAAAGGTAAATCTGTGGATACCAGCGATAAACTTACAGGCTTGCGGTGATGCGTCAACATAAATAAAAGTGTAGGAGTTATTGTGGATCGGGTGGTTTGAGATACTTAGGCTTGCTTCGGCTTGCTTTGGCTACACTGGCTCACAAGTCGCGAGCGTACAAGGCGTGAAATTTTATACTTTAGAGTTTAGATTAGTTGGATGCCAAATTCCGGAGATTTTGCTTAAAACAATCAAAAATCTACAACTAGCAATCGAAAATCTAAAATTGTTCAGTCAAAATTCAATCATCTGGTCAACAACTGAATGCAGAACCTGAAATATGAGCAAATATACGGATGGTTTTTGTAAAATCAAGGTAAAATCTGTACAGTTGCATCTGCTGTCCCCCGTGGCTGATACCAGTTTCACAAATTAATGGAATTGGGTAGCCCCTGTTCCAAAGCCCTATGCGGTATGTCATTCCCCATTCTAAAATCTAAAATCTAAAATCTAAAATGGTATGACTTAGGACTGGGAAAAGGGTAGGATAGCTAACGCTGTCCCATCCTAGTTTATCTCAATGCAAGCTGATATTATAACTACTTCGCTTCTAGGCGAAAGTCAAACTTTAAGCATTCAAAAACCAGCCTCGGGCTTGTCGCTGCGAGGCCGGATTCGAGTGCCAGGGGATAAGTCGATTTCTCACAGAGCTTTGATGTTGGGCGCGATCGCCCACGGTGAAACTACAATTGAGGGACTGCTGCTAGGAGAAGACCCCCGCAGCACTGCTAAATGTTTCTCGCTCCTGGGAGCCTCGGTTTCGGAACTCAACGCGAAACGGGTGAGCGTCCGGGGTGTCGGAATTGGCGAGTTAGAGGAGCCTCTCGAAGTCTTGGACGCGGGTAATTCCGGCACGACGATGCGGTTGATGTTGGGAATTTTAGCGTCTCATCCTGGGCGTTTTTTTGCGGTAACGGGTGACAGTTCTTTGCGATCGCGCCCCATGTCGCGCGTCATTAAACCGCTGCAACAAATGGGAGCACAAATTTGGGGTAGAAAAAGCAATTCTTTAGCTCCCTTAGCGATACTTGGGCAGCAGTTAAAAGGGATTCACTACCATTCGCCGATCGCCTCCGCTCAAGTTAAATCCTGCATTTTGCTGGCCGGTTTGATGGCTGAGGGAGAAACTACAGTCACTGAGCCCGCTCTGTCGCGGGATCACAGCGAGCGGATGCTGCGGGCCTTCGGGGCAAAATTGAGCGTCGATCCAGACACTTGCAGCGTTACAGTCACTGGGCCGGCGCAACTACAAGGGCAGAATGTGATTGTACCGGGAGATATTAGTTCGGCGGCATTTTGGCTGGTTGCTGGGGCGATCGTCCCCGGTTCCGAGCTCGTAGTCGAAAATGTCGGAGTCAACCCAACTCGCACGGGCATTTTGGAAGCTTTGGAAATGATGGGGGCCGACATTGAACTGCAAAATCAGCGAGAGGCGGCTGGCGAACCGGTAGCTGATATCTTGGTTCGCTATTCCAGTGAGTTGCGGGGATGCACCATTGCTGGCGACTTAATTCCCCGATTGATTGACGAAATCCCGATTTTGGCAGTAGCGGCAGCTTTTGCGTCGGGTACTACAATAATTCGAGATGCGGCAGAGTTGCGAGTCAAAGAGAGCGATCGGCTAGCCGTGACTGCTGTGGAACTCAACCGCATGGGAGCCAAAATTACCGAGTTACCCGACGGTTTAGAAATTACCGGGGGAACTGCTTTAACTGGCGCGGATGTTGACAGCTACACCGACCACAGAATAGCGATGAGTTTGGCGATCGCAGCCCTGAATGCCAAAGGTGTTACCAACATTCAGCGGGCCGAAGCCGCTGCCATTTCCTACCCCGATTTTACCGCCACTTTACAACAACTTTGCCATCCAAATTGAGAAGGGGAGATTGGGAGAGTGGGAGAGTGGGAGATTTGGCAAATATTGCCGAGAGCATCTCATCTTTTAAAAAAATGCAAAGATGCTCCCAATATCCCCTCTTCCTTCTAATAAAAGTCAACAGTCAACAGTCAACAGTCAACAGTTAACAGTCAACAGTCAACAGTCAACAGTCAACAGTCAACAGTCAACAGTCAACAGTCAACAGTCAACAGTCAACTGACCAATTAAGAATCTTTGCCTACAACTTGTTCTTTAAAAGAATCAACTTCCGTTAATAACTCTTGACGAGTAGAAGCCTTGAGGAGATAGCGGTAAACAAACCAACCCGTATATCCCATGCCAATCAACTCA
>Ga0335395_10001210_pt1 | contig 16349 bp, 14 predicted proteins | sample MAT02_FD_205744 | JGI IMG/M metagenome (GOLD analysis project Ga0335395, IMG submission 205744) | Freshwater microbial communities from Lake Fryxell liftoff mats and glacier meltwater in Antarctica - MAT-02 (spades assembly) (version 2) ...
AGGAATACGATTGCCCGAAAGTGACCTCCTGGGCGGATGCCGAGCGCGACCTCTCTGCATGGATGGGCAACTCGATGCAGAAGGAAGCGCTGGCAAAACTTCAAGGGCTCGAGGCAGCGATCATGGCATCCGGGAATGAAGAAATGATCGGCACTTGGGGGAGTTTGCAATCATCGGACCACCTTTATTGGATGTCCACCAAGGGCGGTAGTGATGGACAAGTATCCAGTTACTTTTCCCCCTACAGCAGCCCGCAAGTGGCTTATGAAGTCTTTATGCGGACGCTTGAGGATCTTGCAAAAAGATCACAAAAATGCTCCGAGGCAGCAGTTGGTGGCTCGGTGTAGTGTCGCGAGAGAGCATCAAGGCGCCGTCGTTATTTGGGGCGGACACGCTGCATCACGAAAATACCCCAAGTTCCTTACCACTAGACGTTTGCTAGCGGCTTGAAACAAGGGGCATTGCAACAAGATTACTTACGGCGACGGTTTAGAACGAATCCCAGCGCGCTAAGTCCAACAAGGAGGGCGCTTGAAGTTTCTGGAACTGCTTGAAAGTTACCGAACTGGAAGTTAACATTTTCGCCGGTAAATCTACCTTCAGCTTCTGTTTGGATAATTTTGATCGCCGTGATAGGACCTAAAATCGTCCAAAATGCTTCGTCACCAGTAGTAGGATCTGTGGTAATATCCAAGGCTAGGTTCACGATGGATGTCGTTACGCCCGAAGGTGGAAAATAATCGTTTTCAGCATCGATGCTTGGGGTTGTGACAAACGTTGACCAAACGCCTCCTCCAAGTAATTCAAAGGTGTAACTGTGACTATCGATGCCCAAGGCTGTATTGCCAGACGAAAAGATAATAGGCTGACTAAACGTCATTAGGATTTCGCGGACTTGAGTCGTAGCTGGAAGATTATCACCAATGCCACCTCTTAGGCCAAACATTGTATTTGCTCCGCCAATAGAAAATTGGAATGAGGTGTCTAAAGTGAAGTTCGTAGTCACGGTAAAGTCCGCTGTCACGTCCCCGAACTCAGAGGTAAACGAGGTCACCCCGGTCTCTAAGCCAGTAAAGTTGAAAGAATCTTGGGCGTTGGCGATGCCGGCTAGTCCAGAAGTTATCGCAATTAGGGTGGTAATAACAGTTTTCATATTCGAGTCTTTTGAGTTTTGTTTGTTAGGGTGCAAGCCAAAGCAGACTGCACATTTTAAACGATCACTTCGATGTCCGCCTCACATCGCAATCGCGAAATGGGGGAAAACATAAAATTGTTTAGCAGGTGCAGTTGGGCCGATGACTAGAATCTTTTTGACAAACGTTCAAAAATTGTCAATTAATTTTTTAATCACCTAATTTTTCGTGTAAGCAATTCCGCAAGCGCATCGAGGAGAGTCAAGGGCGGTTCCGGATGGCGCTTCCTCTCAGCGGCACGGTGATCGAGCAATTCCGCAAGTTCCGCCCGGACGTTCTGGAATCCTTCCAAAATCTGGTTTCCACCGGTGGGGTCGAGTTGCTGGCGGAGACGTATTACCACTCGCTTGCTTTTGTTTACTCGGACAAGGAATTCCAGCGACGATCCGATATGCACCTTGATCTCATTGAGGAGTGCTTCTCCGTGCGGCCACGGGTTTTCCGGAATTCCGAGCTGATTTATAATGACGCCATCGCGGCAAAGGCTGAGACCCTCGGCTTCGAAGGCGTGATCGCAGAAGGCACCCCCGCGTTCACCGAGGGAATTTCGCCCAATTTCCTCTACCGCGCCCCGGGGACGGCACGGATCAAGACGTTGATGCGCAATCACACGCTTTCGAATGATTTGGCGTTCCGCTTTTCCGACCCCTCGTGGAGTGGCTTCCCGCTGACTTGGGAAAAATTCACGGAATGGGTGGGTCAATCGCCCGGTGATCTGGTCAATCTATTCATGGACTACGAGTCCATCGGCGAGCATCAGAAAGCGGAGCAGGGGATCTACGAATTCTGGCAGAAAGTGCCGGAAATCCTCATCGAATCCGGCTCGCAGTGGGTGACGCCGGCAGAGGCGGTCTCCATTTATCCGGCGAAGCAGGAATACGATTGCCCGAAAGTGACCTCCTGGGCGGATGCCGAGCGCGACCTCTCTGCATGGATGGGCAACTCGATGCAGAAGGAAGCGCTGGCAAAACTTCAAGGGCTCGAGGCAGCGATCATGGCTTCCGGGAATGAAGAAATGATTGGCACTTGGGGGAGTTTGCAATCATCGGACCACCTTTACTGGATGTCCACCAAGGGCGGTAGTGATGGACAAGTATCGAGTTACTTTTCCCCCTACAGCAGCCCGCAAGTGGCTCATGAAGTCTTTATGTGGACGCTTGAGGATCTTGCAAAAAGATCACAGAAATGCTCCGAGGCAGCAGTTGGTGGCTCGGTGTAGTGTCGCGAGAGAGCGTCATGGCGCCGTCGTTATTTGGGGAGGACACGCTACTCACGAAAACACCCCAAGTTCCTAACCACTAGATTCAGCTAGACTTGGTTCGAAGAAGTATAACTCGTGATTAATTCTTGATAGACCGCCACCTCAGTCGAGGGAATCCGTTTCAAAGTGGAATCTTTGTCTAAATCCACGAAATAGAGGCCGAAGTCTGTGTTTGGATTAAAGGCGTGGCCCCATTCACGGTTTGAGGTGATGGACCAGAAGTTATAGCCTTTTATCGGCACGCCATTATCCAATGCATGCTCCACCTGGGCGAGATGGTCCCGCAGATATTGCGCCCTTGGAATTCCGTTGGCCACGGGCACGCTGCCATTTTCAACGATGAAAATTTCCTGCTTGGGGAACCATCGGTGGAAGCGCTGCAATGCATGATAAAGGCCGCGCGGCCAGACGGGCGCATTGAGGAAACGGCCGTGCGCCGCATCCTCCAAAGTGCGGAACATGCCCAGCTTCCAAGTGGGCAATCCCCAGTAATAATCAAGCCCGACGAAGTCTTGCGCACCGACGGCTTCTTGCGGGCAAAGTTCCAGTGAAAGTCGGCCAGACGTGCCGAGATACCACCAATTTGAATTGGCGATGAGGGTGGTGGTGCCCCAGAAACGCCATGCCCAGTTCAGCCAGCCGGAATTGGTTTCGAGAATCTGGAGCCGCTTGCTGGGCTCGATTCTAACAATTTCCAGACGTGCTTCATCGCCAAAGATTTCAAGGGCAATTTTGCGTGCTAATAGAATCTCAATTCCATCCTCGCCCTCAGCCATCGCTCCCGGTGCATCGGTGCGGATGGCAATGCGGATCTTCCCCCGCCTGCGGATCTGGCGGAGACTGCGGTGCTCGGCAGAATGATTTGCGGAAAATCTATCACTGCCGATGAAGACTTCGTGCAGGGAAACGGGACGCTGTGCAGTTGTCACGGTCGGAGCAGACGCGGCCTCAATTGGAAGAGCGGCGACCTTTTGCTGGATGCCGGATACCGCACGGTTCACTCGCTGAATCAACTGATGGTGGCCATGTGGTGCGGCTACAGCATAGGGTTCGCTGCTCAGATCTGCGACGAGGAAGCGCAGGTCCGCAGCTTCGGCAGGCGCTTGTGGCATCAGGAAGAATGCATCGCCATAGACGGCAGCGACGATGCCTTGCCGCAGGGAACTACGAGCTGCATCGTAGTTGGCGTAAATCTTTTTGGTGCAGTTGGCCGGTAGATCCCGGCTCCAGGATTCTGGTTGATTGCCAATGGCGATCACTGCCACTTTCTCGCCAGCTAGTGAGGCCATTTCTTCAAGCGGCGAGTGGGCCAGCACCATCACAGCCTTGCTTGTTAGAAGATAGGGATCGCTCATTTCGAAGCGAGTTTGATCGCCTGCCGTGATACCGCCGATGACGAGATCCACGTCACCTTTTTCGCCAACCAAGGCACCGCGATTGGTGAATTTGAACAAAGCCTCGCCCACGCCACGGTGGCAGGCACCCCAGTCCATGATCATTTGCAGCCATGTGGGAAATCCTGTGACCAGCGGATTCACGCCCACCATCGCCGCAGGATCGCGCGCTTTGATGGTCTTGCGGGCGCGGGCGTTCGCGAGGAAAAGGTTGGGGATCAATTTGCCAACCGCCTCAGCCTCCGCATCCACATCCGAGTCCTGCGGCAGGCCGGGTGGCATGTAGTAGCGGTTTTGCCACCATGGCTTGATGTAGCCGAAGGTGAGCTGGCTGGGCTCGTTAAACGTGATCCAGTAATCAACGAGATCACCCATCGCAGCGGCCACTTGGTCAGCGTAGCGGGCGAATAGATCAGGAAAATTTTCACCAAGCATGCCGCCGCGGTCGCGCTCCAGCCATACCGGCCAGACAAAGTGGTGGAGCGTGAGCATGACCTTCATGCCATGGCCACGGATGCACTCGGCGAGCTTGCGGTAATGTGCGAGAGCCGCCGCATCGAAGACTCCCTCGGCCGTCTCCACCCGGGCCCATGCGGTGGAAAACCGAAACAACTTGCAGCCCATGGCGGCTGCGGCGGCGATGTCTTCCTCGTAGCGATTCCAAAAATCCGTGGCTTGGCCGCGCGGGGTGAGGCCTTGGCATCGTTCCCAGACATCCCACACGTCCTCGCACGCCGGATCGTGGGCCTCCACTTGGTGGTCCGCATTGGCGGTGCCGAAGAGAAAGCTGGGTGGGAATGCCATGGTCGCTGCGGGAAAATTTCAGCCTTGGCTGAATTCGTAGCGGAGGGCGGAGAGACAAAAGAGGGTGGCCGTCTCCACCCGCAGGACGATGGAACCCAGCGTGATGGGAATCAATCCGGCAGCGAGCGCGGCAGCAGTTTCTTGAGGAGAAAAATCTCCCTCGGGCCCGATCAACAATGTGACAGCGGCGGTGCCAGGATAATTCCGGAGTGTGTTCCTCAGTGGCATGGCGCCCTCGGCGAGAGAGGCGATCAGCTTAAGGCCGGGAGCGTTCACTTGCGAGGTGAGCCAAACTTCCAACGAGCATGGCTCGGCAATTCTCGGCAATCTGTCTTGGCCACATTGTTTGCAGGCTTCGAGGGCATTGCGTCGCCATTTTTCAGACTTGCCCTCGCCGGGCTGGACAATGGTGTTGCGCGTCACCAGCGGCTGGATGGCGGCGATGCCAAGCTCCACCGATTTTTGGATGATTAGATCCATGTTTTTCCCCTTGGGAATCGCTTGGGCAAGCGTGATCGCAGGCAGCGGCGGGGCAGGGGACTGGATCTCACCAAGCCGAATTGATACAGAATCCCGCGCGACTGTTAGAACTTCAGCGTCGGCGCGGCGGCCCTCGCCATCGAAGACATTGATCCGCTCACCGGCCTTGATCCGCAGCACCTGCGAGAGATGGCGCGCTTCGTCCCCAGAAAGCATAGGATTCTGTGACCAATTTTCTGGGGCGAGATAGAAGCGGGCCATCAGCGAGGGATTGGTAATAAGGAGAAGGGGTTTCTAACCCCTTTGCGAAGAATTGGGACCATCCTGCAATAGTGCTCAACATGAATCACGAAATTTCACTCGTAGGAATATAACTGGATTTTGTTCCATTATAGATCGAAGAAGCGCTTGGCCTTTTGGAAAAATCCTTCCTGCATCGGGGAATTGTGATCGCCGATGGATTCTGAAAAAGCGCGGAGTTTTTCCTGTTGATCACCACTCAGCTTGGTAGGCACCTCCACCTGCACGCGCACATTCAAATCTCCCCGGCGGCCATTCGAGAGCGAGGGCATGCCTTTTTCCCGTAGCCGGAAAATTGTGCCGCCTTGGGTGCCGACTGGAATTTTAATCGATGATTGGCCATCGAGCGAAGGCACCTTGAGCTCGCCACCGAGGGCGGCCATAGTGAAGGGTAGGGGAACTTCACAGAATAGATCCGCGTCATCGCGCTCGAAGACATCGTGATCGCGGACGTGGAGAAAGACGTAAAGGTCGCCCGCCGCGCCGCCGCGCACGCCTGCATCGCCATTGCCGGAGGAGCGCAAGCGTGTGCCCGTATCCACTCCGGCGGGGATGCGCAGCTTGATGCGGCTCTCGCGCTGGAGGCGGCCCTCGCCACGGCAGTCCGAGCAGGGGTCCGAAATGATTTCACCGGTGCCACGGCACTCGGGGCAGGTCGATTGCTGGATGAAAATTCCAGCTTGCCGCGCGACCACACCGCGGCCACCGCAACTTGGGCAGACGTTCACACCGCCCGAGCCTTTGCTGCCCTTGGAGCCACAAGGTTCGCAAGGGACGTTGCGCTCGATTTCAAGTTCCTTTTCCACGCCTTTGGCAGCTTCTTCTAAGGAAATTTCAAGATCGTAGCGGAGATCACTGCCGCGTTGTTTGCCCGAGCTCTTGCGCGTGCCGCCGCCGCCGAAGAATTCTTCGAAGCCACCGCCGAATGCACCGCCGAAGACTTGGGAGAAAAGATCCATTGGATCGTGGAAGCCGCCTGGCGTGCGACCGCCGCCGCCACCGGAGAACGCTGCATGGCCGTAGCGATCATAGGCGGCTCGCTTATCCGCATCGCTAAGTGCTTCGTAGGCTTCACCGAGCTCTTTGAATTTATCCTCAGCGGTGGGATCACCGGGATTCTTGTCCGGGTGGAATTTGACAGCCAGCTTGCGGTAAGATTTTTTGATTTCTTCTGCCGTGGCGTTTTTTGAAACGCCGAGAATGTCGTAATAGTCGCGTGGTTCAGGCATTTTTCCTTAAACTGCTGGAGTTGGGAGCGTGGAAACGACGACGCTGGCCGGGCGCAGCAAGCGATCCCGCAAGCGGAAACCACGGCGGTGCACGCGCAGGATGCGGCCTTCTTCGCCGGCGGCGCATTCTTCCTGGGAGACAGCGTCGTGAAGATTCGGATCGAAAGCTCCGCTGGTCGGAATATCCTCAACGCCCTGCGAGGTGAGGAATTCATTGAGTTGGCGGCGGACCATGTCCATGCCGATGTAGATCATGGATTTGGTGTCTTGGGAGGCCGCTTGCATGCCCATTTCAAAGTTATCGATGACAGGGAGCAGGTCTTCCAACAGGCGCTGATTGGCATAGCGGATGGATTCCTCGCGTTCACGGGCGGCACGTTTGCGGAGGTTGTCCATCTCTGCGGCCGTGCGGAGGGAGATTTCCTTCCACTTCGCGGCCTCAGCCTCTAGCTCTTCCCAAGGATCCATGGCAGGTGCCTCGGCCTCGACATTCGGGGCTTGGTCGGCATTTTCAGGGGAAGATTCCCGCGGTGGGATCGGGTCGGTGTCGGCGTGCATGGCGCAAAGGTGTAATCGCAGATGCGCATGCGTCAACCCCCTAGGCTCAGGAACCGTGAGATAGTAGCTCTCCGCCTCCGAATCCCAACCAAAGAAATTGATCGAAGATCACCCTAACGCGCATTTAAACAGCTGGCGCATCCCTGCGCCAGGCCGTTGCTGGAGCGTCTCGCTCCCAGCAAAATTGGTAATGTAAGAGTGCACCTCTAACCGTATAGCAAAGAAACACAAGCTCAGCGCCTCATTATACCTCCGATTACTCCGTGACTTCATGTATAACCCAAAGTAGCTGGTGCATCCCTGCACCAAGCCGCTGTTGGGGCATCTCGCCCAATACCGTCCGTTCAAGCAATAATTTGGAGCAATCAAACCACAGATTGACAGGATACACGCAGATGCAAGAGGGATAAGATCCTGCAGATAACTCGATTTTTTTTGTTTCATCTGTGTTCTTTATCTGTGTTCATCCCGTCCATCTGCGGTTAAAAATGCCTTGATCTAACAGCATTGGGCATCTTGCCCCAAGCGCTCATACGCGAGTGACATTCTCAATTTTCCTTCTGCATCAATCTTATCCATCTGTGGTTTGATTTTTGAAATAGAACCCATAGATCGACGCTATCAGACAAAGCTGTCAGTTTTTCTTCGGGCCAGCAAAACTCTATCCTGTTACAGTGAATTTTTAAATATAGATCAGTCTTCCCCTCTCTGCGATCTTTGAGATCTCTGCGGTTAAATTGATTTCAAACTCTCAAACCCCCTTTCTCAAATCCCTCACACTCCACAGCAATCCCGCTGCGGCTTCACCGCTACCTCGCCATTTTCGCGCACCATCCTTCCGCTTCGCCCCAAATCGTTCTCGCGACTTCTGGAAAACCTCTTCCACAAAGCCGCGACTCCCAATCACCGCCCCATCCGTAAAATATCTCACACGGCAGCGCAGCATTTTACCCATCGCCACATTTTTGCCGCGTTCCAATTGCTCTAACTCCGCTGCTGCAATTTCCCGCTTCATCCCCTTGCGCTTCACTTTCACCCCGCTCTCGCCCTCCTCGCTCACCACTTCTTCCAACTGCTCCACCCCCTCCTCTAACAAAAGCATGCGATACTCCTTCGCCACGCCCTGGTTCCAATACTTCGCATCCGCACCATAACCCTTATGCGCCCGTAACGCCCTCACAAGCCCGGCCCGTGCCTTCTTTCCGTTGCCCCTAGCGCCGCCGCCCATCGCCTCGCCGTAGCTACTCCAACGATAATCCGCCGGATCCACCACCATCCCCGCACGCACTGGATTTAGATCAATATAGGCCGCCATCGTTTTCGCCGCGATTCCGTCCTCTACAATCACGCTTTTATAACGCTCCTCCCATAAAGTTCCCGTCCGGTCATTCTTGCTATTATACCAGCGAGTAAAGCGTTGCAGCAAAACCTTCATAAACTCACTCAAATCGTGCATCCGGTAGGTAAAGCGCTCGTGAATCCGTTGCACGTAAGCCTCATCTGCTAGACCTTGCGCTATCCTCTCGCGTGCTTCCGCCAGCTCCTTCGCGATCCCAGCTACAAATACTTCTAATTAATTCAGCGTCACCGAATCATGCGATCCCAGCTACAAATACTTCTAATTAATTCAGCGTCACCGAATCATGCAAATTAATTCAGCGTCACCGAATCATGGGCAGTCAAAGCGACTCCAGCGGCGCTGAGGAAAGGGACAAGGTTGGACATCAAGAGACAGAAATTTGACCTAATGAGCTGATAGGGGGAAGTGATTTTTAGCCACAAAGAGGCGCAAAAGGTCGCAAAAAAAGAGGAGTATGAATTGGTTCTGAGGGGAGTTTCTTTCTCTCAACTTTCAACTTTCACCTCTCAACTTTCAACTTTCAACTTTCAACTTTCAACTTTCACCTCTCACCTCTCACCTCTCACCTTCCGGCGGGTGGCGAGAATAGTGGGCAGAGCATTGACCTTCTCCAAAACCGGAGTCTTGCGCCTTCCAATTTCGGCCATTCGTGATTGATCATCACCGATGGATTTCAGCGTGAAAATTGAAACCCAAGGACTGACCCCGTCGACGTGGGGAATCCTAATGTTCCTCGATCATTGTTGGATAGTTGGGTTCTGTTGAGCGCTTACTTTCACTCTCTATTCCAAGCCGGTTTATCCCGGCGCTTTCACTGCTACCCTTCGACCTATGAGCATCGTCAATCTTAAAAACAAAGGACCGAACCCTTCGATGCGGTTTTCACTATGGCATCTCAGCAAGATAATCAAATGCTTGTTGGAAATTCCAGTTCCACAGCAGAAAGGAACTTGGGACATCTACGTGATTTTCTATCCACTTCCTATCCTTTGAAACAATAATGACAAGATTATTGTCAAATTCTTTTCGGTCATCGGAAAATTTTTGGGTAATCATCGTAGTATTTTCATTAATCGTATTTACCACCACCTTCCCTAGCGTCGTATCTAGGCCAAATTGATACCCTTTATCATCTTCTAAACTATAAGTTGAGACTGAAGGGAAGTTTGGTTTCCTCACTAAATTTGTGTTGACATGTAATACCGAGTTTTCTCCGCCTACAACTAATTCAATACTAAGGACTGCCTTCTCGTTCTTAAATTCCTCAAGAGTATATGCAAGCTTTGTTATCGGAACAAAAGAATCAGAATCCAAATTACGACTAAAATAAATAATAACAAAAGAACCTGGGTCTATGTTAATTTCAATCGGCGCCGCGAATGCCCGCTCGAGTGAATACATGCAAACCAGCGCTGCAGAGAACAGCCTCAAATTATTCACCACAGTTACGATCATAAGATTTATCATCTTTTGCAGGATACAAAAGGTACCCCTTTCCCGCGTCCAGCGTTGCAGAGACAGCCTTGTTGGATGGTATCGTAACAGTATGGGATTTGCCCACAACTATTGTGAAACCTAATTTTGCATCCATCTCGAATGAATATGTAAGGTCGTAAGATGGCTCGGTAGAAACCTTTAGAGATGGCTTGGTTTTGGGTGGCAAATGATCTACGCTCCCAGGTGTCTTTATTTCAATCTTACCTACAAGTTTCCCATATAATGCAGCTGGCACAGTTACCGCAACTCCAAGCCCAACCTCCCCGCCGATACTGAAGCCCACGCCCCCCGTGACTGAAGCAGCAACGTGTCCAATGGGATATGCCCTAGTTGTTGACCAACTACCCTCACTTCGATCATCTGCAACATACGTGTAATTACTTTCAAATCTGATATATGGGTAGTCCTTTGCTACCTGTGCCTGAATATCAGAAACAGCGGCAGTTAGTGCCACTTGCAGCTCAGATTTAACCTTTTCTTTATTTGAATTAACTAATTCTGCTACTTTACTTTGAACAGCTTGAATTTTCTCTCCAAGCCATCCTTCGGTAGAATACTTTGGAGGCTTCATTTCAAAAGAAGCCTCCATTTCAGCAACTTTCGTAGTTAACAGTTGTTGTAACTTTGTTTGTGCTTCTCGAGAAAAAACTGTTGACGTTTCTGTTACAGCCTTTTCAGAACATTCAAGAGAAGATCCATATGCTCGCGCAACACAGAAATTAGATATCGTTAAAGTGGTAATTAATACTGACAGCGATCTTAATTTCATAACGATAAAAGGTGGCTTTCAAGGAAATCTTTTTGACTGATTACAAATTCATAATTATATCCAAGTGGATAAAACTTAGGTTCGTTTTCAATGCCTAGGATAAGCATTGCTCGTGCATCTAGTTTACGTTCCGATAATAGAGTAGGTATACCCCCGTAACATTGTCTTACCATCCCTGCTGAAATTTTGGCTTTATCTTCCCTACCTAGCTTGAGATGACGAAGAGCTATCCAGTAGTGTGCCACAGCGGCGCGGCGGTGGGTTGGAGATTCCTTGGCAATCCAATCGAAGTACTCGAAGGATTTATCCTTTTGACCGTCTCTGATTAGCCACTCAGCATACACGGTGCCTACAATCACATAACCTTCGGGAGTGGAGCGATCTCGGTCGATAATGCTTGCAACGAGAGACTCGGCCTCTGGATCGCGCTTTTTATTGATGAGTGCTTTGAACACGATTGCAACGTATTCATGCCAAAGTGAGCCGGATAAAGTTTCCATTTCTGAACGATTCTGAATGGTGAGCTTATCCCATTGTTCGAGAGTAGAGACAAAATCCCTAAGATCCTCACTTTGGCGGCGGGCGACGTATTCGAGGATGGTGAGCTTTTCTCTGGAAGTGTTGGCGGCTTTCAGAGCTGTTGATGCGAGAGCTTTGCCGCGGTTGGCGGCTTGGAGTTTGAGACCAAGGAATGAAGCCCCTGCGAGAGACAGTTGTCTAGCTGCATCAAACGCGAGTTTGTAGTCATCTACGGTTTCTAGAATTGTGGAAACGGTGGCGGTAACCTTTGCGGTATCCACTGCGCCACCCGAGGCGGCGAGTTGGCGGAAGCCTTTGAGCATGGCTTGGATGCGGAAACGGGGTGGGGTGAGCTTGTTTTCCGCGAGTTCAAAATACCAGACAGATGCTTCGCCATTATTTTCGAGATCCTCGGCCATTCTAGCGAGCGCCCAGGTGGCTTTGCCCCATGATTCGGTGCCGGGGGTGAGATCGGCGAGGAGGGCGAGCAACCACTTGCGGGCGAGATCAAAATTGCGGGCTTGGATGGCACCGAGGGCCATGGCGTGGCGGACGGTGGCGGTATGAGCGATGCCGTAGCGCTGGGTGGTGATGCGGGTGATTAGCTGGGTATTTGGAACGGCGGAGGCGAGGATGGAGAAACGAGCGTAGGCCTTGGCATGGGCAACTTGTTCTTGGGCGGAGGCATCCTTGGCTCGGAAAAGACGCAGGGCGCGGGCGGCAATGATGCGTGGATTTTCCGATCCGGTGAGCTTGGCATCGGCTTGGATGATTTTTTCCAACTCGGTGGCGATGATGGGATCGGAAGCCCGGGAAGAGATTGCGGATTGGGCAAGGGCTTTCCATGCGGGATCGCCGTGGGCGCGGAGCGTGCGAGAGATGGAGTAGAGAGAGGCGCTGGCGATGCGGCCTTTGGCGATGGTTTGGAAGGAGGCAAGGACATCCGGCTCGAGGATGGGGGTGAGGTTCTGGCGGGCGCGGGCATCCAGATAGAGCGGCCACGAGGCGATGGTTTTGGCTTGGAAGCGACCCATGAGGAGAGCTTCACGGGCGTAGCGCTCGGCTAGGGCTGGATCATCGGCTGCGAGAGCGAGTTTTGCCAGTGACTGGCGAGCGCGAGACGCGCCGTTGGGAGAAAGTTGGATGGCTTTCTGGAGGAAAGTGCGAGCTTCTGCGGTGAGACCGGATTCGAGGAAGGCGTTGGCAATCTTGGTGAGGATGACGGTGGGGCGTGGTGGCTGGGCCGGGACTTGGATTCCGCCCTTGGCCGCTAGCTGGGCGGGGGTGAGGGCGAGGATTTTTTGGTGGGCCTGCTGGGCTTGGTCGAGTTCTGCGAGGAGGGCGGTGGCAGACGATTTGGCATCTTCAGTGCGGAGGGCGCGTAGGAGAGACCGAGTTTCCCCCAGCGCTGCGACTAAAAGAAGATTGTGGTTGGTTGATTGCCTTGCAAAGCCAGTGGCGCGGGAAAAGGCAGTGGCGGCGGCGGCGTGGCGTGAGAGTTGCGCTTCGGACTCGCCGATGAGGATTAGGATTTTGGCGCGGCGGTTCGGATTGCGAGTGGCGGTGGCGAGAGTATTGAGAGCTGCGAGAGCTTCGTCATGTTTGCCGCTACCGATCAGATCGCGAGCAGACCGCAGGGAAATGGAGAATGGGGTTCCTAGCTGCTGCCGTGGGGCTTTGCGCTTGCGATTCTTTGGGCGCGGTGGGGGCATGGCAGTAGGGATTGGTGGTTGATTGTGTTAGGCTTGGCGGATGCAATCCGCCGCCACGGGAGAGGTGCCCGCCGCCCGGATGATTCCGGTGCGGCGGGTAGGGCAAACCATCGAATGCAGCTCCACTGCTGCAGGTCGCATAAGATCGTTTGCAGTTATGTGCGCGACTGTCACTGGGAGTGAACGATCGCGGATGGAGGCGAGGGCATCGCGGACGGAGTCAAACTTGGCCCGCTGCATGAAGCGGACGAATGATTCGGAGTAAACGATACCTTCGACAGGCAACAGACGTATACACCCGCGGTTAGAGCGGGTGGCATGCGTGCTAATGAGTCCTGCAGTCAAAACGACTCCAGCGGCACTGAGGCCGGTGGTGACAAATTTGCGGCGGTTCCAATTTTGTTGCACAAACGAAATATGGAGCTACAATCGTGCCATGTTAAAAAGAAAAACATTTCAAGTTACGAATTTTTTTCAGCGCGTTACGCTGATTGGATTTTTATCGGTGATGACGCTGCCCTATTGCCTCGGTGGAACAGTGGCATGGTTTTATGCACTGGATGCGGATAAGGTTGAGTTTGAAAGAGTTATAGGTAAGCCGCTGAGGTCGGTGCAGTCTGGGGATTGTTCCATGCATGAATATCAAGTGGGGCCGCATCGGCTGGTGGCAGCGAAAATGGGATCGGGCTGCGTGAATACTACGAATACAGTAGCAACGGTGATGGCCCTGAATGCGGTGGACCGGGTGATTTCCACGGGGCCAGCGGGCGGACTGACGGATGCCACCCAAGTGGGTATGTGGCTGCGGGTGCAGGCGGTGATGGCATGGCAAAGCGGAAAAGCGGCGGAGGGTGGACGGATTTTCCCGGGAGAGAAGGCATTGAGGCAGGTGGAATTCCTAGAAGCAGAATGGCCTGAGGGCGAATGGCAGAAGATGCCGACTGTGAAGTTGGTATCGGGAGAAGCGTTTGTGGCTGCCGGGGAGGTGCGGAGTCGGCTGGCGGCGGAGCATGCGGCGGGGGCGGTGGAGATGAATGCTTATGGTTTGCTGGCCGGGCTGGAGGGGAGGAAGGTGAAGGTATTGATTCTGCGGGTGATCAGTGATCTCGCGGATGAGAAGGCGTCTGAGGATTTTGCGGAGTATCTGAAAGGCTACGATGGCAAGGGCGGGAAGCTGGTGGCGGAGCTGGTTAAGCTGCTTCCGGCAGAGGCGAATGAACCTGCGGCGCATGAGGCGCTAAGGGAGCTGTTGAAGTAGGGATTTGGAATTTTCATAAATGAGCTGATAGGAGGAAGTGATTTTTAGCCGCAAAGAGGCGCAAAAGGTCGCAAAAAAAGAGGAGGATGAATTGGTTCTGAGGGGAGTTTCTTTCTCTCAACTCTCAACTCTCAACTCTCAACTCTCAACTTCCGGCGTGAGGCGTGAGGCGTGAGGCGAGAATATTGGGCAGAGCATTGACCTTCTCCAAAACCAGAGTCTTGCGCCTTCCAATTTCGGCCATTCGGGATTGATCATCACCGACGGATTTCAGCGTAAAAATTGAAACACAAGGACTGGTAATGCCGACTTATGACACCGTCGGTTTGGCAGTTGACTTGTCCCAATTGCGATCTTGAAATCCGAATTCTTCCAGACTAGGGTGCGCACATGAGCACGGTCACGGTATCTCTGGCAGACGAGGATTTTGCGTTTCTGCAAAGCTTTTCAGAAGCCCAAGGAACTTCGGTCGGTGAGTTTCTCGCGCGGCAAGCCAGGTCCCTGAGGAGGCAACTGGAAAAGCCGCTGCCGCCCGAGATCATTGCCGCCAGCGGAATCATTGCGGGTGACGTGGATTCGAGAAACGAATGGTTGGATCACACGGAACGTAAACACCGGTGAGAGTAACGGTGGACATCAATGTCCTGTTGGACGTTTTCCAAAAGCGGGAACCTCACTATGCCGCCTCAGCCAGAGTGCTGGCGATGGTTCAGCAAGGCGAACTGGATGCGGTCTTTCCTGCGCATGGGTTTACGACGCTTTATTACTTGGTCCGCAAGCATGCATCGCGGCCCAATGCGGAAGCCGCAATGGATCAAGTGCTCGAGCATTTTGAAGTGGGGAATCTGGCGGTAACAGGCTGGGTCCGCGCCCGTTCCCTTCCGATGTCTGATTTTGAAGATGCTGTGGTGGCAATCGTCGCTGAGGAAAGCGGCTCCGGGTTCATCATCACGAGAAACACCAGCGATTTTTCCCACTCGCCGGTTACTGCCATCACTCCGGTGGACTTTCTAAGCCAGTATTCCACTCTTTGATTCGCGTTGACGACTTGTGGCGCCCGCTCCTGCCGCATCGTAGCGCAAGAGTCGTGTAATGAACTTCTCCAAAACCGGAGTGTTCCGTCTTCCAACTTCGGCTATCCGGGACTGACCATCACCGATGGATTTCAGCGTATAAATTGAAAAACAAGGACTGACCCCGGCGATTAGGCACCGCGAATCTGGCGGATCGAGCGAATGGTGAAGAATGTAAAAGTAGAACTTTGGAAAAAAGTTCATCTTTCCGACCATCAAGCAAAACGCGGGACTTTTTGTTCCCAAAAATTTTCGGAGCATTTCTCCACTCTGCATATCAGTAAATTAGTGTAATCAGTGTTTATAATGTTTAATTTTTCTCCTCAGTCTTCAGCGGTCAATTCTCGTTGCTTTCAATCGGCTTTGCGCCTCTTCGCGACCTTTGCGCCTTTGCGGTGGAAGAATCCAAGGTTCCGATCTATCAGCCCCATAACGGACATGAGTGTAAGATAAAAAGTCAGGTAAAAAGTCAGGTATCGCGTCTTTTTCAGCGTCTCATCGGCTGCCGCTTGCCATAGGTGAGGCTTCTCCAAAGCCATTCCAGCGGACCATAATGGAAAAAATTAAGCCAGATCATGCTGTAAAGCACCTGCGCTGCGAAGATTGCGAAAGCGATGCCAATCGTCCCAAGCCTGCCGATATTGCCTCCAAGTCCAAAGCCATAGCCATAGAAGAGAGTGGTGGCAATGGCAGATTGTGCCAGATAGTTGGTGAGCGCCATCCGCCCGACAGATGCAAGCGGAGATAGAAAAACTGCGGGACGGGCGTGTTGAATGAGCAGAAGTATTCCCGCAACGTAGGCGGTAGCAAGTATGGGGCCAAAAATGGAAATGACCGAGTAGCCGATTAACATAAGCCCGAATTCCGCCTTGCCGGAACCCACCATCGTTGCCCACGCTCCAAGCAAATTTCCCAGCAGCCCGACGCAGCCACACGCTGCAA
>Ga0335395_10001212_pt1 | contig 16345 bp, 15 predicted proteins | sample MAT02_FD_205744 | JGI IMG/M metagenome (GOLD analysis project Ga0335395, IMG submission 205744) | Freshwater microbial communities from Lake Fryxell liftoff mats and glacier meltwater in Antarctica - MAT-02 (spades assembly) (version 2) ...
TGGACAAGATTATTCAGTGCCGATCGCCACTATCTCCGCCTATTTGGCCATCCGATCATCTCACTGTCTCCCCCACTACCCATTAGTGTCAACTTAAGCCTGAAAGCCCGCCAGTCATCTTGCTCACTCGCCCAGTCCGCCAGGGACTGAAGTCCCTGTCTAATAGCGAAAGTCCTCTCAAAGAGGACTAATGAGTTCTTCAGTCCTCTTTGAGAGGACTTTAGCTTTGAGGCAGGGGTTTCAACCCCTGCCGGACTATTAGTGTCAACTTAAGCCTGAAAGCCCGCCAGTCATCTTGCTCACTCGCCCAGTCCGCCAGGGACTGAAGTCCCTGTCTAATAGCGAAAGTCCTCTCAAAGAGGACTAATGAGTTCTTCAGTCCTCTTTGAGAGGACTTTAGCTTTGAGGCAGGGGTTTCAACCCCTGCCGGACTATTAGTTGTACCTTAAGTTGACACCGTCTCCCCCACTACCCCATTCCCCCTCTACCTAACTTCCCCAATTCACAACTAAAAACATGAAACTTAACTATTACTTTCGGCACGCGCGGCGCAGCTATCCCGTAGGGAATCGCCCTATAAAACAACTTAGGGCCCGATCGACAGCGACCAGACCCAATAATATGACAACCTTTGATTTTCTGACAAACGAGGTGAATTTCCGATCAAAACAGATTTCTTACTAGGGTTTACAGTTTGTGCAGCTTTACTTTGTAATCCGAAATCACACTAAGTCTGACTCGACTGCGGTTTGGCTCTTTACTGTTTGATTGACAGTGTTACCACTATTCCAAGTTGTGTTCGGTTAATTTCTGCCGCCTAGGGAATTTAGACCGGAGACACCATGTCTATATCCTGGAACTTTGTTTCTAAATATAGCGACCTCCTGTTTCTTTCTGTCTCGGTGTCTATCATTAAATTAGCATGACCTTTCTGGAATGCCAAGCACAATTTGCAAAACTTGATAGGTCTTTACATTACTCATTATAATGATATAAATATCCACATAGATGTAAGTTCTATTGCTGCTACATCTTTACATACTTAAGTATTTTTGTCATGCCTATTTCTCCTAAGTTTCTGACCGGTAGCCAAATTCGCGAAACATTCCTCGATTTTTATGCCCAACGGGGACATAAAATATTGCCGAGTGCTTCATTAGTACCCGAAGATCCGACAGTATTGTTGACGATCGCCGGAATGCTACAATTTAAGCCCATATTTCTCGGACAACGCACCGCCGAATCACCCCGCGCCACGACATCCCAAAAGTGCATCCGCACCAATGACATCGAAAACGTCGGCCGCACCGCCCGTCACCACACATTTTTCGAGATGTTGGGTAACTTCAGCTTTGGGGATTACTTCAAGAGACAAGCCATTGCTTGGGCTTGGGAACTTTCCACCCAAGTGTTCGGTTTAAGTGCCGAAAACTTAGTGGTTAGCGTCTTCCGAGAAGATGACGAAGCCTTTGCAATTTGGCGCGACGAAATTGGCATTCCAGGCGATCGAATTCAACGCATGGGAGAAGCCGACAATTTCTGGCAATCCGGCCCCACCGGGCCCTGCGGCCCCTGTTCAGAAATTTACTATGATTTCCATCCAGAAAGAGGCGACAATATTGACCTAGAAGATGATACCAGATTTATCGAATTTTATAACCTGGTATTCATGCAGTACAATAAAGATGCAGAAGGCAATTTAACACCGCTGCAAAATCAAAATATTGATACTGGCATGGGATTGGAACGGATGGCGCAAATCCTCCAGAAAGTCCCCAATAATTACGAGACAGATTTGATTTTTCCGATTCTCCAATCTGCTGCGGAAATTGCCGGTATTGATTACCATAATAGCGATGAAAATGTCAAGGTTTCGCTCAAGGTAATTGGCGACCATATTCGGGCTGTGGTACACATGATTGCTGATGAAATTCGGGCATCGAATGTGGGGCGCGGTTACATTTTGCGCCGCTTGATTCGCCGGGTGGTGCGCCACGGACGTTTGATTGGAATTGCCGAGGAATTTACGGTGCGGGTGGCCGAAAGTGCGATCGCCCTTTCCGAAGCTGTTTATCCCAATGTGCGTCAGCGGGAAGCTGCAATCAAAGCGGAATTGGCAAGGGAAGAAGCTCAGTTTCTCAAGACTTTGGAACGGGGAGAGAAACTGTTAGAAGAAATTGTCGATCGCACAAAACAGCAAGCAAACCCACAAATCAGCGGCCAAGATGCTTTCACCCTTTACGATACCTACGGTTTCCCCTTAGAATTGACCCAAGAAATTGCCGAAGAACAGGGAATTGCTGTCGATTTGATTGGTTTTGAAGCCGCCATGAAGGAACAGCAAACTCGCGCTAAAGATGCTCATCAAACTATTGATTTGACAGTCCAAGGTGCTTTGGATAAATTGGCAGAAACTATCCAGGTAACAGAATTTGTTGGCTATGCGGAATTGTCGAGTTTAGCTAAGGTGGAAGTTATCTTAGTTGATGGTAAATCTGTGGATGAAGCCGTCGCGGGAACTGAGGTACAAGTTGTCTTGAATAGAACACCGTTTTATGCAGAATCTGGGGGACAAATTGGGGACAAAGGTTATTTGAATGTCAGCATTCAGGAAGAAAATGCGGAGAGTTTGTTGGTGAGGGTTGATGATGTGAAGAAGGAGTCGAATTTCTTCGTCCATTTCGGGATTGTGGAACGAGGAACCCTGAGAGTTGATGATAGCGTGACTGCCAAAATTGACAATAGTGGCCGTCGCCGAGTTCAGGCTAATCACACAGCAACTCACTTATTGCAAGCAGCTTTGCGGCAAATTGTCGATGATTCTATTTCCCAAGCTGGTTCTCTAGTAACCTTTGACAGATTGCGATTTGATTTCAATTCTCCCCGCGCTGTGACGGCGGCAGAGTTGGAGCAAATTGAGGATACAATTAATAGTTGGATTGCGGAGGCTCATATTGCGGAAGTTGCAGAAATGCCGATCGCCCAAGCGAGAGAAAAAGGCGCTACCGCCATGTTTGGTGAGAAGTACGGCGACGTGGTGCGGGTAATCGATTTTCCTGGTGTTTCGATGGAATTGTGCGGTGGTACTCACGTCAGCAATACGGCTGAAATCGGGCTGTTTAAGATCGTTTCCGAGGCGGGGGTTGCGGCTGGTACTCGCCGGATTGAGGCGGTTTCGGGCCAAGCTGTGTTGGACTATTTGAATGTGCGGGATCGGGTAGTGCGCGATTTGGGCGATCGATTTAAGGCAAAACCGGAAGAATTGCCAAATCGGATCACTAATTTGCAGAATGAATTGAAGGATACTCAGAAACAATTGGCTGCTTTGAAGTCAGAATTGGCGATCGCAAAATCTGACCAATTGCTAGCACAAGCTGAGTCGATTGGGGAGTTCAAAATCATTGTCGCCCAATTGGGAGATGTGGATACCGAAGCATTGAAAACTGCGGCGGAAAGGTTACAACAAAAATTAGGAAATAGTGCTGTAATTTTGGCATCAATTCCTGAACCAGATAAGGTGAGTTTGGTAGCAGCTTTTAGTCCTGAAGTCAATCAGAAAGGATTGCAAGCTGGCAAGTTTATTGGGGGAATTGCTCAAATTTGTGGCGGAAAAGGTGGCGGGCGGCCGAATTTAGCCCAGGCTGGGGGGCGCGATACAAGTAAGTTGCAGGAAGCGTTGAAAAGTGCTCGGAATTTGTTGATTGAAGGGTTGGGGTAATTACAGAATGGCTGTAGGGGCGGGTTCCACCAACCGTAATCGCGTGAAACAAACAATCTCGAAAACCCGCCCCCATCCCAACCATAAATCAAAATGTACATTTGGAAATTTAATGCAAATTTCAGGTTGATCTGATTTATTGGTGGGGTGGGGGCGGGTTTTTAGAGATGGTTGGATATCGTTATGTATGGTTGGTGAACCCGCCCCTACGAACGAAATGTACATTTCAATTAAAAATCCCAAATAAAATGACGCCCGCTCAAGTTTCCCAGCAGTACAATAGCACTTCTAGAAAACTCGCGGACGTCAAAATCAACAAAACTTAAATCTTAGAATAAACCAAGAGTGAAAGATTTGTCGATCGGGAAAACAGCGCCAATACCCAACCACAGAGTAATTGCAGTTCCCAGTAGGAAAACAGTAGTAGCCACAGGGCGACGGAACGGATTCTGGAACTTGTTAACGTTTTCGATGAACGGAATCAAAATCAGACCAATGGGAACGCCAGCCATGCAAGCAATACCCAACAATTTGTTAGGCAAAACGCGCAGGAGTTGGAACACTGGCCACAAATACCATTCCGGCAGAATTTCTAGCGGAGTAGCAAAGGGATTCGCAGGTTCGCCAATCAAAGCTGGGTCAAGCACAGCCAAAGCGACGCACAGAGAAATTGTTCCCATGATTACCACAGGGAAAACATAGAGCAAGTCATTGGGCCAAGCGGGTTCGCCGTAATAGTTGTGGCCCATGCCCTTGGCGAGTTTAGCGCGGAGCACTGGATCGCTCAAATCCGGTTTTTTGAGAATAGACATAACGAGGTGTTCTCCTTTTGGTTGTTGGCTGTAAATAAATATGTTGACATTCTCACCGCACTTCTAGGGCGGTGATTCCTAAACCTCACGATTTAAGTTTCTGCTTCATTGCAACTGCCTCTACCCACCAGGAGTTTTATGGTCTTATGTTCGCTCCACAGACTATCCCGCTAGCCCAGCGGTTCTTATGTGTCGAAAACCCAATCTGAATTTTCAACTCAAAACTTAGCGGGGGGGCAAAAAAATATCGCCCCCACAACTCAAAACTTACAACGGGCCAGAAATGCCTTGCTTGCGAATCATCAAGAAGTGGGCCAGCATGAATACTGCAATCAGCCAAGGCAACACAAATGTGTGCAAGCTGTAATAGCGGCTCAGTGTGCCTTGACCGACGCTGACACCGCCACGCAGCAGCTCAACAAGTAAAGAACCGACAAACGGGATGGCTTCGGGAACGCCGGAAACGATTTTGACCGCCCAGTAACCAATTTGATCCCAAGGTAGCGAGTAGCCTGTCACACCGAAAGAAACAGTGATGACTGCCAAAATTACTCCTGTTACCCAGGTTAGTTCGCGGGGCTTTTTGAAGCCGCCGGTCAGGTAAACGCGGAAGGTGTGCAGAATCATCATCAGTACCATCATGCTGGCTGACCAGCGATGGATGGAACGAATCAGCCAACCGAAGCTGACTTCATTCATGATGTATTGGACTGAAGAAAAAGCTTCTGCTACCGTGGGGCGGTAATAGAATGTCATGGCGAAGCCGGTGGCAAACTGGATGATGAAGCAAACCAGAGTAATTCCGCCCAAGCAGTAGAAGATATTGACGTGGGGGGGTACATACTTGGTGGTGATGTCGTCGGCGAGCGCTTGAATTTCCAGGCGTTCGTCAAACCACTGGTAGGTTTTTGATTCGGTGATTTGTTTAGAAAACATTGAGCCAGAATTCCTAAAAGAATATTGCTGTGGTTGAGATTTAGGGTGCCAGCCACAAGGATTTTTGTCGCCCCGCGATCGTCAGTGGGCTTTTACTGGCAACTGACTTCGGCTATTTTTAAATTTGGAGCTGACTGAGGGACTCGATGGTGCGGTCGCTAGACGCGCTGGGAAACTAAGCTAGAGCTGGTTTCTTTTCGCTGGCGTTGCCCGATCGAATTCCTGACTATGATATGAAATGTAACATAATTACCGTGTAGATTTCACGGAGCGATCGCTTTTGCTTGTGTCTCAAACAGCAGTTTCGGCAACCTAAACATCCGTCCAAAGCTGACACGCAGCACTGAACCAAGCTACAAACGTGAATCTAATGCTCTCAGGCGACTCCTTGGGCATGAATTTTCATAATAATGATAAAACTTCACTGAATTTGCGTTAAATGTGAACTTTAACTAATTTTTTGTTCGCGACGGCCATTTTCCTGATGCTTTTTGCCGAATGCCTTCCGGGAGTCAAGTTGGATGTCCAAAAGCTCAAAAGCGTACAAACTTAAAAGACAAGGGATGTCATACTCACCCATATTTTACGGAATAATCATGCAGAGACGAGTTTTCCAGATGGCAATTTTATTTGTCCTCCAAGTCGCCCTGGTTTTTGGGTCTTGGGCGCAACCTGCGATGGCGCTGACTGATGAACAAAAGCTATTGAACGAAGCTTGGCGAATTGTCAATCGCTCTTATGTGGATGACACCTTTAATCATAAAAACTGGAGGTCGATTCGCGAAAAGGTTGTTAAGGAACCACTGAACGATCGCCCACAAACGTACACAGCTATTCAGGAGATGCTGGCTAATCTGGACGACCCTTTCACTCGACTGCTGAAACCCGAACAGTACCGGAGTTTGCAGGTCAACACTTCCGGCGAACTGACTGGTGTGGGGCTACAAATTGCGATCGACCCCCAGACCAACACCTTGACCGTGATTGCTCCGATTGCCGGTTCACCAGCGGATAAAGCGGGCATCCAACCCCTCGATCGCATTTTGAAAATTGATGGCACTCCCACCTCAGAATTGAGTCTAGACGAGGCAGCGACTAAAATGCGCGGGACGGTCGGCACTGCGATCACCCTGACCTTGGGACGCGAAGGTAGGGACTCTCCAGAGGATATTGAGTTAATGCGCGATCGCATTGCTCTGAATCCGGTTTACGCCGAATTGCAGTCTGGGCCTGAGAATTTACCTGTTGGTTACATTAGTCTGAGTCAATTCAGCGCCAATGCGACTGCTGAAGTTGCTCACGCGATCGACAAACTTGAAAAACAAGGAGCCGCCGCCTACATTCTCGACTTGCGGAACAACCCCGGAGGACTTTTGCAAGCAGGGATTGAAATTGCCCGCTTGTGGATTGATTCGGGCACGATCGTCTACACTGTGAACCGACAAGGCATTCTCGGTAGCTTTGACGCCTATGGACAAGCCCTGACTGGCGATCCCCTGATTGTTTTGGTAAACAAGGGAACTGCCAGTGCTAGCGAAATTTTGGCCGGTGCGCTGCAAGATAATGGCAGAGCTCAACTGGTGGGCGAAAAGACTTTCGGTAAAGGGCTGATTCAGTCGCTGTTTGATTTGTCAGACGGTTCTGGATTGGCTGTGACTGTTGCCAAATACGAGACGCCGAATCACACCGATATTAACAAATTGGGGATTGCGCCCGATCGGGTAGTGCTGAGCGAGTCGATTAGGCGGGATCAAATTGGCACTGAAGCAGACTTGCAATATCAAGCTGCACTCCAACTGTTGAAACAAAAAACAGTCATGGCGAAGTCAGTAGTCAGTAGTCAGTAGTCAGTTATAGTGCCCTGAGCGTAGTCAACAGTCAACAGTCAACAGTCAACAGTCAACAGTCAACAGTCAACTCCATTAAGATTAAGGTTGCGGGCTTGATTCCTCAGCCTCCGGTGCATCCAATTCCTGCAAAATTACCGGGCGCTGCTGGGGATCAACCCGATTACTTTGCTCTTGCATCACCGTTTTAGCAAGACTGGGATCGAAGTAGCGATTAAAGTCCGATCGCGACTGATTCACTCTCTTTTGGGTAAGATTGACTTCAGCTTGGATTTCCTGCAATTTTTCTTGCACAGCCCGGTAGTGAGGCAAAAGCTGAATCAAAGCAGAAGTTGCACAAACTGAAAGTACAATGTTGACTGCTAACTTTACTCCTGCTTCCGCTGCGAGGGTTTGGTGAGGGTAAGAACGCGGGCGGCTGCTGGTGCCAGAAGCAACGCGAGGCGAGTTTTTTACAGGACGTAGTGGGGTAACGGTAGGTTGAATCGCTTGCATAATTTTTTTTTACAAATGTCTGAGACTGACCTTTTAAAGCTGCTAATTCCAGAAAAATTTCAGTTGAATCCACGCCTGTCCCTGTTTGTCAGGGTGATAGCAGCTAAAATTTTTGAGACAGAGTGACGCCTGGGACAGATTTTAAACATAAAAATGCCTGCCCTTGCAATCTTGTCTTGGTGACCACAAACAATCTACTTCACTGTGGCAGCAATTGTCTGTACCCTCAAGATTTAACTGCTGAGGCAGGCGATGAAAGCGGTTCTGGCTGGTGTCTTTATAAACTATTTGTACAGTTCAGTAGACAAGCGGAAAGCCAAGATTCCGGGAATCAAGGCAATTACGAGGGCGACGTAGACTTGGGTATCTGTTAAAGACATATTCGGAAAACTCCTGTTCACGGGGACGAGCTTTCACTAATTTCCGGCAAATCGGCGCTTTTGGGAATCATTTGTTACAATTCGCCATAAAAATGCCACCATGACTTAGACCCGAAGGAAGAAGAAACAAGGAAAAAGGAAGATGATCGGGTGTCGCACAGTGACCAGATTAGGTTAAGATAAGTGAAGGTGACACTAATTCTCGACACAGCCAGTGATTTGCACTGCGCTCGACCCATGCAACTTTTAGGTGCAGAAAGTAGTTAATGCTAGACCAATTTCTCGAATCTTCTCCCAGTTTAGGAGTTGACACCTTTTTATTATTGTTAGTTTTGGTGGCTTTGGAGGCTGTTCTTTCGGCTGACAATGCGATCGCCCTTGCGTCTATTTCTAAAGGTTTGGAAGAACCCAAGCAACAGCAACAGGCTCTCAACTTCGGTTTGATAATTGCTTTCGTACTGCGAATATCACTAATTTTAACGGCTACTTGGGTGATCCAATACTGGCAGTTTGAACTGCTTGGAGCGCTTTACCTGCTGTGGCTTGTTTTCCAACATTTTACTTCAGATACAGACTCCGAAGGAGAACATCACGGGCCCAGATTTGCGTCGGTGTGGCAAGCAATTCCCATGATTGCTTTTACGGATTTAGCATTTTCTTTGGATAGTGTGACTACTGCGATCGCAGTTTCTGACAACACTTTTATCGTTGTGATCGGCGCTACAATTGGAATTATTGCCCTGCGATTCATGGCCGGATTGTTCATTCGTTGGCTAGATGAGTTCGTGCACCTGGAAAGTGCTGGCTACATCACAGTTGGGTTCGTGGGAATGCGGTTGTTGGTGAAAGTAATTAATGAAAATTTAGTTCCTCCGCAGTGGCTGGTAGTTTCTAGTATCGCCTTGATGTTTGTTTGGGGATTTTCTAAACGCACTCCAGAGTTGATCGAAAGTACAGAGTCCTTAGAGTCTGCATTTCAGCAGGATTCAGAAGTTGCTGTGCAGGAGTCGGAAGGACAGAAGTCCGAAATTTGAGAGACTTTTATTTTAATATGGACTTGTTTTTCTGTGGAAAGTCGATCGATCTTGTGGTAAAGGTCGATCGATTTTTTTATACCCGGTAACATCGAAATTAATATTACCCACAATCAGGACACGGCAGCACAATCAGGACACGGCAGCACAATCAGGACACGGCAGTGCCGTTTCCCTACAATTAATATTACGCACAATCAGGACACGGCAGTGCCGTTTCCCTACAATTAATCGGAGCACGATCAGGACACGGCAGTGCCGTTTCCCTACAATTAATCGGAGCACGATCAGGACACGGCAGTGCCGTTTCCCTACAATTAATCGGAGTAGGGACACGGCACTGCCGTGTCCTCCGTTTCTATCCTGACGGTGTAACCGGAATTGAGATGAATCCGGGGGCACAGAATATTACTACTATCTAATGTTATTTCCAAGACATACTTTAACAAATCTATGTGTTACTCTCAAAAGCAACTTTGAGGATTCAGCCTTCCTGTCCGGCATTGTATCTTTAGATCGAGAAAAAACCTATGTATCGATTCCAGATTATTGGACACACGCAGACGGGCGAATCCATCGGTATCGTCGGTTCTACTCCCGAATTAGGACTGTGGGATATCACGAAATGCCTACGCCTTAACACAAGTGCCGATCGCTATCCTTTATGGCACACAGATATAGACATTCAGTCGTCTGTGGCTCTTCGACAACATACTGCCGATCGCCAAAAAATTGAATATAAGTACGTGTATATTGATGCCAATGGTATCGCAGAATGGGAAGGATTCGGTTGTAACCGCTGGATACCGATCGACCCAGAATACCCATCCAGCAAAATAATAGTAGACGATGGCGCATTTGGTTATTTGCAGCCTTATCCATTCGCATACCATGAAGAACCCGCCGTCAAGAACCCGTCAGACAAAAAGTCTGAAGGCTTAAAAATCGCAATTATTGGCAGTTCCGTCGCCAAGGGTCATAAAGCCTGGATGTTCAAAGGTTGGGCTTCCAAGTTGGAAGAGTCTTTGCAGGAAAAATACGGACACCAACTCGTGAATTTGTCAGAAGCGGGAGCAAATGTTAGCAGAACGATCGCCCGTTTTCCCTCAGTCGTCGCCCCAGAACAACCGGATGTCGTGATTATTGCCCTTTCCCTGGGTAACGAAGGGTTGGCAGACTGTCGCCCTCACGAACGAAGGGGCGCGCAACGCAGGTTTGAAAGCGGCTTGCAGCAGTTGGTGAAAATGACGCGGGCACTGGGAGCACGTCCGATTCTGGGCGGGGTATATCCCCACGGCAAATATAACTCAGAACATTACTGGCTGCTGCGAGATACCCAGCACCGGATGCAGAATTGGGGCGTTCCGGTTCTAGATTGGTTGGAAGTGTTGGATGATGGAGAGGGACACTGGAAACAGGGGACATCTTTCGATCCTTCTCACCCAAACACGATCGGTCATAAGCTGATGTATGAGACAATCGATCTTAACTTGTTCGCGATCGACAAAGACGAATTGGCAAGAGAAAAACAATCCTTTTCTCAACCGAAAGAAGTTCCTGTTTACCTTGACAATGCGGGTTTTCAAATCTCTGCTTGTCTGGAAGAACAGCGTTTGCGGATTGTCAATTCATCACCAAACAATTACACGATTGCTCCCTATTGGCAAGCAATCCAAACTGCACTGCAACGCCAAGCAGGATTGATACCGGGAATATACATTGCCAAGAATGTCAAGTCAGGGACGCTTCCTTTCTTTGCAGTGCAGGAGAATGGGGCGATCGAAACTACAGTAGAAATTCCCCCCGGTGCAGACTTAGAATACATTTCCGCTTTCAATCTTTTTGCACCGAACAACTCACAACTGTTGTTCTATGACGGGCATTTAGGAATTTTAAAATTAGACGATCGCCACCTTTGGATTATCAACGAATCAGACAAAGAATACAACATCCAACCCATGTGGAAGGAAGTTCGTCAGGTACTGAAAGCCATGCCATCGGGTGTCTATGACGATCCGCTGAATCCCGACGCACCTTTTCGCACCATGATGATTGGGGACAACGGGATCGAAAGCCGCGTGAAAGCACCGCCTAAGTCCGCTGTTTTGTTTCAATATAAATGTCAATTATCGGACATTAGCCGTGTGGCGATTTTGCCGCTTGGCGATCGGTGTGCGGTGCGGATGATGCTGTATAAGATGGAGTACGATGGCCCGGCTTTTCCGTTCGATTTGACGCGCACTACCAATATTGGAGATGTTGCTGATGCGATCGAAAACGGTTTTTATGATATGTGGAATCCGGATTTTCTGAACTACAGTGCTGAAGCGGGAAGAATCTATCATAGCAAATGGTCTGGTCTTTCTTTTGCCCATGAAGTTGAGGATACAGACGATCCTGTGAATGATATGTCTCCGGTATACGAACGGATGCGCGATCGATATACGGCACGTTCTGAGCGGTTTTGGTACGCACTTAAACATTGTGACAAGGTGTTGTTTGTCCGCACTGGTATTGCCGATCGCAATGGTGCGATCGATCTAATCCATAAACTTGAATACCAATGTCAGGGGAAACCTTTTCAATTGCTGCTGCTTTCTCCCCAATCTTCCGATGAGTTTGCGGGTCTTGATAATGTGCTGCATTACAATGTGGAGTTTCATCCCGATCGAATGTATGACGATTTGGGACACTGGATGTACTGTACAGATGTGATGCGAGGGATTTTGGAGTCGATCGGGGTTTGCAGCAAAAACCTGTTTTGGTGTCCACCTAAGATACCGCAAAATAGATGACTGTTGACTGTTGACTGTTGACTGTTGACTGTTGACTGTTGACTGTTGACTGTTGACTGTTGTTAGTTGTTAGTGGTTGAATGACAACTAACAACTGCCAACTGTCAACAAAATAATTGAATTATGGTCGGCTTAGTCACTTTTCCCATCGCATTGCGAGGTAATTCTTCAACTGTCAAAATTCTGGTGGGTACTTTATAAACAGCCAATTGCTCTTTTGCCCAACTCCTGAAAGATGATAAGTTTAAACTGGATTCCGATCGCAAAACTAACGCAGCACAAACTCGCTCACCCCATTCTATATCCTCAACTCCAACCACTGCACATTCCTGAATCTCTGGATGCGATCGCAATACTTCCTCAATTTCCAAAGCTGAAACTTTATAGCCTCCGGTTTTGATGATATCCACGCTCATCCTTCCGAGAATGCGATAATTGTCATTCTCGACTACGGCGAAATCTCCTGTACAAAACCAGCCTTCTCGGAAAGTTTTCGCGGTTGCTTCCGGGTTTTGCCAATATTCCAGAAACACTCCAGGGCCTTTAACTTGAATTTCTCCTGGTGTTCCCGGTTCGACTAATTCTCCGTTTTCATCGACTAATCGCACTTCCACACGAGGTAGAGGTTTTCCCACATATCCAGACTCTCGTTGAGTGTGTAAAGGGTTGGATAGCGCCATACCAATTTCTGTCATCCCGTAGCGTTCTAGCAGAAAATGACTGCTGATGTTTTGCCACTTTTCTAATACTTGAACGGGTAACGCGGCGGAACCTGAGACCATTAAGCGCATTTTAGCACAACTTTCCGATCGGCTTTTTTGGCGTTCTTTGGTAGCAGTTTCCCAAGCAGCAATCAACTTTACATAAATCGTGGGTACTGCCATAAATAAGGTAAAGTTACCGTCACAAATGCGATTCCAAACTGTTTCGGCATCAAATTTGCTCAACATTTCGCACTCTGCGCCGGCCCATAAAGCACAGGTTAATACATTGACAATTCCGTGAATATGATGTAATGGGAGTACGTGCAGAATGCGATCGCTCGATTTCCATTCCCAAGCGTCGATTAAGCTAGTTACTTGAGCTTGAATATTTTGATGAGTGGTTACTACTCCCTTTGGTTTGCCGGTTGTACCGCTGGTGTAGAGAATTAAGGCGCGTCTGGTGATATCTATTTCTGGAAGAGGACTAATCTGAGTTGGAAGGGTTTCTGAGGTGAGGATAAATCGTAAGTTGTGCGATCGGGCGATCGGGCGCAATAAAGCTTCAAAATTGGGATGGGCAACAATAATTGATGCTCCAGAATTGGTGATAACATACTCTAATTCTGGTCGCGGGTGGGACACACATAGAGGTACGGCGATCGCACCTGCGCGCCAAATTCCCCACAGAGTAGCAACATAATCAAACCCAGACGGAATTAGAAATGCAATTCGCTGTTCTTGTAAATCTGTGGCATCTTGAAGCAGATTTGTTGCTATTTGGCTGGATGTGTGCAGTAAATCCCCATAGGTATATGTTTGTTCCTTGGTGGCGATCGCAATTCGATCTTTGTGTTCTAGAACACGATTTATCAATGGGAGATTCACGTTTTGAGTATTCATCTGAATAATGTGGGTAAATCAGAAGTGCGATCGATCTCAGCATAACTTGAAAGTATCTCATCAAGATCGGGAGTTTGTTCTATAAGAAGATTGACTAAATATTTTGCTTGAGAATCTTCGTCAAGCAGCATTTGTAGACTCAACTTTGACTCCTTTTACTTCCAATCGATAGCGTTCCTCGTCTGCTTCTAATTTTAAAAATTCTTGATTATTCTCACAGTAATCAATCACCTCATAGATAGCATAAAGTGGTAAATCCCAATTTTCGGCTGCTTGTTCCGGTGACATCTGATTAGCAGTCATGTCCCGCCAAATAGTCGATGCCAGCAATTTACGTCCGTTAATGTAAAGTTGTTTGCGCCAAGCATGAGGACGTGCAATTAAATATTGCCAATTCTCGATTTCTGGTGTAGTTTGGAGCGATGGAAGGCATGGGCGATCGAGTCAAGAGAAATAGGAAGAGCCATTGTGTTCAATTATGAGGGTTTAGACAAACATGGATCAACTTGACAATTGATATCAAAACTAGCATATTATAGTTATGAATCCACCCCTAAAGCCCGTTGAATGGATTGCCAGTTCCCTCGATGACTTGAAAGACTTTCCTGAAGAAGTTCAGCAGGTCATAGGGTATGCCCTGTATCAAGCGCAGTGTGGTGAAAAGCACCAAGACGCAAAGCCGCTCAAAGGTTTCAAAGGTTCTGGAGTTCTGGAAGTTGTTGAGAACTTTGACGGGGACACTTACCGATCGGTTTACACAGTCAGATTTGAGGGGGCTGTGTATGTCTTGCACATCTTTCAGAAGAAGTCTAAGCATGGAATTGCTACTCCCAAACAAGACATTGAACTGATCGAAGCGCGACTCAAACGAGCCAAACAGCATTATGAAGAATACTACAAGCAATCCCTAAAGGAGGAGAAAAATGAGCGAGGAAATTAAAGTGCGATCGAGTAGTGGCAATATTTTTGCGGATATCGGGCTACCAAATTCTTCAGAATTATTGATTAAAGCGGAACTTGTTCGCCAAATTAGTGAACTAATCGCAGTGCGAAAATTGACCCAGATTGAAGCAGCAAAACGCCTGGGAATCGAGCGCCATAAAATCACTGATTTGCTGCGTGGCAAATTATCTGAGTTTTCAATCGATCGCCTATTCCGGTTCTTAAACGCGCTGGGTAGTGATGTGGAGATTCGGGTGATTGCAAAACCTGAATCTGATGCTCAGGCTAAGACAAGGGTGGTTGCTATCTAAGCGCGATCTAACCCAGAGCGATCGTCCATGATAACAGCCGTTTCGATTGGCCGTGGCTCTGTTTTTCTAAGATCGGGAAAAGAGGCGATCGATTGACACCTAATTTACTTAATTTATAATTGTGTCGCAGATGGAGTATAATAGATCGTATTTAACAGCAAAATACTACTGATTACTGATGCAGGCAACAAGAAATGGGAGTTACAGAGATTAGTGCCGATCTTTCCTAACCTAAATTCTCAAAAATCGAATGTCTAGACGCGATAATTTACATTTCCCTCTACGTCGTACCCTTGAAAAAGACGGGTGGACAATTACGAACGATCCTTAGTCTTAGTATTAGAGCAGACACTTTTAAAAGCTGATTTAGGAGCCGAAAAAATTTTCATTGCCGAAAAAGAAGGGCAGAAAATCGCTGTTGAAATCAAAGATTTCGATTCACCATCAGTCATTAGCGAACTGGAAAAAACGATGGGACAACTTCAGCTTTACCAATGGGCATTGGAAGAGCAAGAACCGGAACGTAAGTTGTTTTTAGCTGTGAGCCAATCGATCTACATTAAGCACTTTCAAAAACCGATTTTTCAGTTAGCTGTCCAGCGAAATAAAATCAATTTATTAGTTTACGAACCAAGTCAAGAGGTGATTCTCCAATGGATAACTCATTAAGCTATGCAGACATCCTCAAAAAAACCCTGCAAGAAGCAACTCGCGCCCAACCCAGTTTACAGGCGATCGAGCTTTACTCCGTCTGTGATGTGGATTCTGGTCACTTTCTAATTCTCGCGACAGGCTGGGATAAACAGCGCTGGATTGACACGATTCTGTTTCATGCTCGTTTAGTCGATAATCAAGTTGTAATTGAAGAGGATAATTTCGAGGAAGGTCTAAGCCAAGCGCTGATTGAAGCTGGTATAAAAGCAGAGTATATCGTGACTAGCATTTCCCCTGAAAGTCGCGATCGCATCTTGTGTAAGAACAAAGTTGGTATTTGAATTATAGTAAATTTGCAAGAATTGTTATTTGAGGTTTCTAAGAAAATTGGAATCACTCTTGCTGCTGGGCTTATCAACTCGACCTCACGGTTCATAGGCCTCACTGCGATTAGCTATCGCCACAACTAATACCTGCACTATTTCATCGTCGATCGAGTAAATGACTCTGTAGTCCCCGATTCGGTAGCGATAGTACCCTGCAAAATCTCCTTTGAGGGCTTTAATATTAGGGTGCAACTGGGGAGTTTGCTCGCTTCTGCGCCAAACATCGGGCAATTTTCTTCGCTAGGGCTTTGTCAGCATTGACATAAACCTTTTGAGCATCAGGATGGAGGCGATCTGCATACATCGGAACGCAGAGTTCTCCAGTTTGCGTAATCAGTTTTAGGAGTTGCTTGATTTTGCTTAACTCGCTCTAGCAATCCAGAAATTGCCAAAAGTTCTTGAGTTGCAGCTTCGCTTTCAGCATTTGCTAA
>Ga0335395_10001213_pt1 | contig 16344 bp, 16 predicted proteins | sample MAT02_FD_205744 | JGI IMG/M metagenome (GOLD analysis project Ga0335395, IMG submission 205744) | Freshwater microbial communities from Lake Fryxell liftoff mats and glacier meltwater in Antarctica - MAT-02 (spades assembly) (version 2) ...
AGTTATGATTAATATAGTCTTCAAACCCTTATTTAAGTGTTGGTTTCTTGTCCGAAGCTCGAAGCGAGCTTCGGACAAGAAACCAAGCGGGGAAAAGGTTTGACAGTTATTGGAGATGTCTATTAGAGGATTATTCAACTTCGGCAAATATGGCAATTAAGCGATTTGCTGCTTTAGCTATAGGAACGTACAAATCTGATGGTATAGTCCAGGTATCACTTGGTTTGTTGGGGTCAAGGTAGTACTTAGAGAAACCTGCAATAAACTGCCTCATTCTGCTGATTCGATAGCCCTCTGCTTTCAGCATTGGCATGGCATCAGTTTGGATGATTTTTAATAATTCATCATGACTACGGGTTTGTCTCAAAGAACTAAAAATAGTAAATGCCATTTCTAAATCTTCAAGAACTCTGTTGTCATCTTCCTCTTGTGACCATTCAATCTCAAAATCAATCAGCCGGACATTTCCTTGGGAATCTATAATTTCATTTTTCCCCCAGCGATCGCCATAAATGATTCCCTGTCTGTGAGCCAAGTTAAGTTCTCGCAGAACCTTGATCAGAATTTCTACTTGTCCTGCCTCCAGTAATTCATGGAATAATTTTCCTTCAATGTATTCAATCAGCATCCAATCTGTATCTGCTTTAATTAACTTAGGAACAGGCAAGCCAACAGTTAGGGCGCGGCTGATAAAGTCAATTTCTTCAGCAATCGTTCTAAGTTTAAATTTTCCTCCTATTTCTAAAAAACCTGTGTTCTCATACATCCGCTTCAAGTATGCGTTAATTCCTTCTAAGGAATTGTCACGTCTAGCGCGAAAAACGTATCGTTCCTCAGCTATTGTAATTAATAAAACATAGTTGAATGCCGCTTCCCATTGAGTAGGCTCCTCTATTTTTACTGTTTTTCCTTTCGGCAGTTGAGCTAAAGCACGCTCAAGTTTTTGAGCAATGTTTTCCGGCAGTAAAACTTTTAAGTTTTGATTCAGTGGGTCGTTCATCACCTTTAACCGATCCTTAATTATAGGGGGAGCGAACATCTACAGAAAAGAAGCGTTTTCATTCAGAATATAATGCTTCACCTCAGATCCTTTGTTTGATGTCATAACTATGTTTTTGACTGAGTACAGCGTCAATTTTTTTATTGTCATAGGAAACCCCTAAAAAGTCAAGCATATTTTTAAAATTACTACTTTTACTAATAACATCTTCATATTGAATATGAAACGTGTTTTCATAGTTCTTTAGATAATTATTAAATCGATCCTCAGTTGTTAATATTATCTCTTTACTTGTGTTATAATCTCGTTCTCGCCACCACCCACTTTGAAGAACATTCTCGATATTTCTGGTGTTAAAAACAAACGCAACATTGGGAAAAATTTTGGTTAAAAAGCTAAGATATTCTTCAAAATTATTTAAAATTTCTGGATAAGTATATCTTTCTTTAAAGCCGTAACACTGGATTTGTGGGGAATGGCTCTTGTCAGCAATAATTAATTCTTTAACTAATGATTGGCATCGGATGAGAAATAATTTTTCATTTAATAAAGGCGCTCCATACCAAGGATGGTTGACAACCGTAGCTGGATAGTTAGCCGGAACATTAGCTGCTTTTTCTTTGGCTTTTAAGATTGCTTGATAAGTGTTAAATAGGGGAAAGCAGAAATTATTATTTTCTCCTCTAATCAGGCAACCTTCTAGGCTATTGAGAACTCCTTGTAATAACGTAGAACCAGTTCGACCGTAGGTAATTATTAAAATTGATTGATAATTCATAGTTGTTTGCTGACTGCTGATGTGAATAGAATATAGATGATTTTTAAATCAAACTCTCTGCCTAATAATAGTATTATTAACTTCCTTTGTCAAGCATACGCTTGACAAAGGAAGTTAATTCACTGCAATTAACAATCATGTCATCATCTTGTGGTTTGCACAGAATAAAACCATGTTTAAATCCTAGACCTTTAGCCAGAGTATAAAAAAAGTAGCTGGGTTTTTGACCAAACAGCTCAATAATAATTGGGTTGTTAGAAAAGATCATATTAGCAAAACCAGCTCCATGAGGAGCAACAATAATTTTTGCCTGGGAAAATATTTTTACCTGAGTTGGAAAATCTAAATCTTCCAAAACATAGGAAATAAAGCCCATTTTAGCTAAATTTTTATTTAATTCTTCTTCATTAATTACCCGACGGCAAAGAGCTTTTCTTCTGGAGATGATAATTTTTGGAGACAAAGGAATATCGCTAGTTTTACTAAAATCAAGATTACTAAGTATTCGTTCGCCAAGCCAACGACAAGCTTTAATTGATTGACGACGTTGCTCCCGTCGGTTGGAGGGAATAACCAATCGGTTGACTTGAGCTTTATAGCCTTGCCACTTAATGCAATCCTCTCGGCTGTACCCCATCAGTTCTAATGACTGAATTTTCCACAAAGGAGCATTTTTTTCAATAATTAATTTAGGTCGTTCACCAGTTTTTTCATAGTAGTGTTCAAGTGCTTCAATTCGTGTCAAACATTCTACAATCCAATGGGCATATAAATCGCTCCAACAATTAATTAATGAGCAAGCAAAATCAATTTTTTTTATATCTGAGGCAGGTTTAAGGTAGTGTAAAGAAAATCCTTTATTTATAGTAGCTGTAATACTTTTTTCAAGACAGTCTTCTCTCGCTAACGCTGTCTCTAAAACAATTTTTATATTTTTTGTAACGCCAACAGCATGAGGACCAATTAAATATACATTTTGAATTTCTGCAACAAAAGGAATACTAAAACTAAACTCTCCTTCTTTTTCTTTGATAATTTCTGGAACCTTGTAGGAAGATATTGACTGATCATAATAAATTGATTCTTCGTACTTAAGCGAAAAAAATTTATTTTCCTTACGGGTATCAGCTTGAAAAATTAAGGTTTTTCTATCAAGGAGATTTTGCTGAATATATTTCATTAATAGAGGCTTTATTAGATACTGTAGCCACTTTAGTTTTTGCCATGTTGGTATCTGTTTAATCAACCAGAACATCAAATTATATTTTTCCTTAGTTTTTGTAAGTACCTAAGATATTAGCTTATTTCTAATATCTATGTGATTAAGATTTGTATATATTTATTATAAAAGTTTAACATAATTTAACACACCTGTTTAAATGTAAAAAATATATAACTTTTATAAAAATTTGTTACGTTACTTTGTAAAGTAACGTTAAAGACAAGGAGTCGGGGAGACATCGAGGCACTAGAATACTCTGGGTAAGTGTTAGCGCTAATTTTTTAGGGCGCATTTTACTTAAGGAAAACTTGATAAGCTCTAAGGAACGAGAACCAATGCCTGTAACAACCTTACGCTTTCCCATTAACCTAGATACTTACAAACCGTTAAAATTAGACCCAACAAATTCAACTTTGACGAATGAGCAAAGAGAAACGCTGAAAGCTAATATTCAACTTGGTCGAGACACTATTGTTTTTTTTACTGCCATAGCAGCAGCAAAAGGCGTAGGCGGTCATACAGGAGGGGCTTATGATACAGTTCCCGAAGTTATGATTCTAGATGCCTTCTTTCGGGGAGTACCAGATAAGTTTGTACCGATTTTCTTTGATGAAGCCGGACACCGAGTTGCCACACAATATCTCATGGCGACTCTACTCGGCGATCTGGATGCTGAAAATCTGCTGCACTATCGAGAACCCTATTCTAAACTTCTTGCTCATCCGGAACGTGGACGCACTCCTGGGGTAAAATTTAGTGCTGGGAGATTGGGACATATGTGGCCTTATGTGAATGGAGTAGCGATCGCTAATCCGAATCGGGTAGTCTTTTGTCTGGGATCAGATGGGTCACAGCAGGAAGGAAATAATGCCGAAGCAGCACGTTTAGCTGTAGCCAAAAATCTCAATATCAACTTAATTATTGACGATAACAATTCTACCTGCAGTGGATACCCTTCAGATTATTTACCAGGTTTTAATGTCAGTCAAACCTTAGTTGGACATGGACTAACTGTACTAACAGGAGAAGGCGAAAACCTAGATGATTTGTATCGTCGTCTCTGTGAAGCAGCTACCACAGACGGTCCCGTAGCGGTTGTGAATAAACGCCAGATGTGCCCTGGTATTAGCGGGGTAGAGGGTACGCCCCTTGGTCATGACGCTCTGGCGTTGGATTTGGCGATCGCTTATCTGGAAACTCGCGGACACAGTCAAGCCGTTAATTATCTCAAAGGAATTGTTCCACTCAAACCAACCTACACCTTTACAGGTTCTAGCAGTAAAACTCGCCATGTCTTCGATGCCACCGTCGTTTCAATTCTCGGTTCCATGACTCCCGCCGATCGCCAAGAAAATGTGATGTGCATCGACAGTGATTTAGGAGAGTCCTGTGGGATTAACAAAATTAGTCAAGCCTATCCAGAGATTTTCTATCGCGGTGGCATCATGGAGCGAGGAAATTTCGCAGCGGCGGCGGGATTTGGTATGGAGGAAGGAAAACAGGGGATTTTCAGCACCTATAGCGCCTTTTTAGAAATGTGCATTTCAGAAATCACAATGGCGCGGCTGAATAAATCCAACGTTCTGTGCCAATTTTCCCATAGTGGTATAGATGAAATAGCAGATAATAGCTGCCATTTTGGTTTGAATAATATGTTTGCAGATAACGGGCTAGATGATGGCTACGAAACCCGTCTGTATTATCCAGTAGATGGCGGTCAAATGAAAGCCTGTGTGGAGACTGTGTTTCATCAACCTGGTTTACGGTTTATCTTTTCCAGTCGTTCCCCAGTCCCCGATATTCTGGATCCTGATGGCAAACCTCTGTATGGAGACGGCTATACCTTTGTTCCCGGAAAGGATGACGTTGTACGTGAGGGTACAGCAGGGTACATTGTCAGCTTTGGTGAAGTAATTTACCGCGCTCTTGAGGTGGTGGAAAATCTCAAGCAAGCAGGAATTGATGTAGGGCTAATCAACAAGTCAACGCTGAATCTGGTTGATGAAGACATCATGGCAAAGATTGGCTCCACACCCTTTGTCTTGGTCGTTGAATCGTTAAATCGTCGCACAGGGCTGGGAATTCGATTTGGGTCCTGGTTACTAGAGCGGGGTTTTTCTCCCAAATATGCCTATATGGGTACTCATCAAGAAGGTTCGAGTGGAGTATGGGAGCAATTACCTCATCAAGGTATTGATGCTATTGGGATTATGAACAAAGTCAAGGACTTAGCGAAGTGATCAAAGTAGCTTTTCTCGATCGGGATGGTGTTATCAATGTTGATTATGGGTATGTTGCGATTCGTGAGCAGTTTGAGTTTATCGAGGGCGTGTTTACAGTCTGTCGTCTACTGCATAATTTGGGTTACGAGCTGATTGTAATTACTAATCAGTCGGGTATTGCCCGTGGTTATTATTCCGAACAGGACTTTTTAGACCTGAGTGAATGGATGTGCGAGCAGTTTACCAGACAAGGCGTGCCATTGCTGGATGTCTTTTATTGCCCACATCACCCCCAAGCTGCTATACCTAATTATTGCAGGAACTGCAGGTGTCGTAAACCGTCCCCAGGAATGATTGAGCAGGCTTGCCGGAAATATCCAATAGATCTTAAAAGGTCAATGATGATTGGTGATAAAATATCGGATATGCAAGCTGCCAAATCGGCAGGGGTCGGTAGATTTTATTTGCTGAGTAAAGAAGTTGTTGCTCAAGAAGAGATAGAGGTTTCAGTTCGGCTGGACAACTTAGCCCAATTAAAGTATTTTGTTTAAAAATATTGGAGGTAAATCTGTTTATTAATTATTATTGAGAAACTCCCCGAAAGTTTCTTTTTACAGACATGAAAAAAATTACTTTTAAATTGGCAATCTAAACGGAGGGGCTTATAAATAGATGAATAGAGTTGGGAGCAGTCTTAAACATTTGCTGATTATCAAAATAATATATCCTATATTATTAAATTTTATCGATACTCATCTTCTCACAAAGACTGAAGCAATGGAGCAATGTAAAAGGGAAAATAATATTCCTAATTTTGAAGATGAATATCAACAAATACCTGCTCTCAAGTTCATCCATTTTGTTTTATTTAATTATCTTGACAAACATTTAATTGGAAGAGCAGAGTTGATAGAAGACTCCCAGAATAACCATAATTTATATCGATTAAAGTATGATGAGACTGCTGCAATTCAACAACCCATCAGTTATCAACCAATACCCAATGTATTAAAAGAAAAAGAAGGAATTTTTAAATTTACCGTTCCTTTTGCTACTGAGGTCAAAAATGTTGAACTGTTTGGGATTGATGCTATTGGATTTTCTGAAGATAGAAAGATCATTTTAGAAACAGCTTTAGACAGAGTAGACTGTTTAGAACACAGTGTCATTTCAACACTTAAGCAAGGTTTTAATTTCCAATATATTAGACCTATCTCTGATTGCGAACATATTGATTTAGCTTGTTCATTAGTTAATTATTGGAGTCGTTTGTACATTGGATTTCTGAGGGCTTAACTCGGCTAGAAGCCGTGGAATATTATTCTAAAAAAACAGGCAAAAAACCAGTATTAATAATCGATAAAGACCCTCCACATTGGAAAATTAAATCTTTAGAATTGATGGGTTATCGGGTAGAAGATTGTATTCAATGGAATGGATATAGAGCTAAGATTAACGAATTAGTTATTTGCTCGAAACGGCGGGAAGAAAGCCGTGTTTCAATCAAAGCTTGTTCTTGGGTAAAAGAACGTATTCTTGGTAATATAGATAGTTATGCGATTTCAAAAATTCCTTTGAGCCAAAACATTTTTATTTCTCGCCGTCAAACAAATGCTCGACGCATTCTCAATGAAGAAGAAGTGATAGTAATTTTAGCTAAAATGGATTTCGTTACTTATGTTCTTGAAGATATAGATTGGCAAGAGCAGGTAAAACTTTTTGCTCAAGCCAAAATTATTGTTGCTCCTCATGGAGCCGGATTAACAAATATGATTTTCTCTCATAGGGCAACTATTATTGAAATATTTGGTCAAAAAATTAGTCATTTTTTCTATACGATAGCTCAAGGTTTAGAATTTAATTACGGATGTCTCTTTTGTGAGGTAAATAACGAGAATATTATTGTTGACTGCGAACAATTAAGAAAAATAATTGATAAAATGTCAAACAATAAGTTATAGTTATAGTTAGATAGCAGTCCTATTTGATGCCAAATAAACCAACCGGTACAGGAGTTCCTGAACAGTATAATACAAAAATACATTCAGAAGATATAATTTGAATGGGTGAGACAAAAGTGTGTTATACTAATAAATGTTCGAACAGATTAGAATATCAAGCTTTGAATGAACAGTCAATTGAATTCTCCTAAACGTTGCTTAGTGACTGGTGCTGCTGGGTTTATTGGCAGTCATTTGTGCGATCGCCTCCTAAAAGCAGGTCATAGTGTGGTGGGTTTGGATAATCTAGTTACAGGGCGAACTGCTAATCTAAAAGTAGCTCAAACTTATAAAAGTTTTACTTTTTTTGAGCAGGATATAGCCAATATTTCCGCTCCCACCATAGCAGACATAGATTGGGTATTTCATTTAGCAGGATTAGCTGATTTAGTTCCCTCAATCCAAAATCCAGGAGACTACTATCATTCCAACTTACATAGTACCTTCGCTCTTTTAGAAGCCTGCCGTACTGCTCAAATCGAGAGATTTATTTACACAGCTTCTTCAACCTGCTACGGCATTCCTGACCAATATCCAACACCAGAAACATATCCCTGTCATCCCAAACACCCTTACGGTCTAACGAAATATTTAGGAGAACAGCTCGTTATGCATTGGGCGCAAGTTTATAAACTTCCAGCCCTTTCATTACGACTATTTAACGTTTATGGGCCGCGCTCCCGCACGACAGGGGCATATGGTGCGGTATTTGGGGTGTTTTTGGCTCAGAAACTAGCCGGAACACCTTTCACTGTCGTGGGCGATGGGACTCAAACTAGAGACTTTACCTTTGTCAGCGATGTAGTAGAAGCCTTTGTAAAAGCTGCTCAATCTGATATTATAGGCGAAATTATCAACATTGGTTCCGGTCAATCTGAAAGCGTTCTGAGACTCGTTCAATTATTAGAAGGTACGATCGTCCATATCCCCAAACGTCCAGGAGAACCTGATTGTACTTGGGCAGATATTGCCAAGGCTACCACTCTTTTAGGATGGCAACCTCAAGTAACCTTGAGTCAAGGAGTAGCTGAGATGTTAGCCAATATTGAACTCTGGCGAGATGCTCCAGTCTGGACACCGGGAGCGATTCAGCAAGAGACAAAATCGTGGTTTGAGCATCTAGGTTAAGGAATTAAAATGACAAACTCATCCATAAGACTTTACCAACAAGCGATTCAGGTACAAACCACTGGTAAATCACTATGTCAGATTACACCCCAAGTGCAAGCGATCGTCACAGAATCGGGAATTCAAGCAGGGCTTTGTACTCTTTTCCTGCGTCATACTTCAGCCAGTTTACTGATTCAGGAGAATGATGCGCGACCGGATGTAGAAGCATTTTTTGCCAAATTAGTTCCAGAAACAGGTCAATATCTCTTAGCAGGAGAGGGTTTAGACGATATGCCTGCCCATATTCGAGCCGCCCTCACCAACACTTCCGAACAAATTCCCGTTGGTGAAGGTCTTTTGCTTATGGGTCACTTGCAAGACATCTATATTTGGGAACATCGCCAGTCTGATCATTCTCGTGAAGTGATTATCAACATTTTGGGATATTAAATAAAGTGCAAAAACAATTAACGATTAATCAAATTCCCTTCGTCAATCTCAAAAGTCAACACGCTTCCCTGAAGTCTGAATTGCTGGCAGAAATTGGCGATGTCATCGATGAGGGGAACTTTATTTTAGGCGAGCAAGTTGCTGAGTTTGAGCGTCAGTTTGCTCAATTGTGCGGTGTTCGTTATGCCATTGGCGTAAATTCTGGGACAGATGCTTTAATTTTCGCACTCAAAGCAATTGGTATTCGTTCTGGTGATGAAGTTATTACTGCCCCTAATTCTTTTGTGGCTTCAGCTAGTTGTATTCGCGTGCTTGGAGCTAGACCTGTATTCGTTGATGTGGGCGATGATTACAATATTGATCCCAGTCAAATTTCATCTGTCATTACCCCTAAGACCAAGGCGATTATCCCAGTCCATCTTACAGGGCGACCTTGCGATATGGAGCCAATTTTAACCCTTGCTAAAGAAAAAAGAATAGCCGTAGTCGAGGATGCGGCTCAAGCTGTACTGGCTGAGTACCAAGGTCAGCCAGTGGGTTCTTTTGGAACAGTGGGCTGTTTTAGCTTACATCCACTCAAAAACTTAAATGCTTGTGGAGATGGGGGAGTGTTAGTTACAGATAATCCAGAACTACACGACCAGCTGAAAATTATGCGTAATATTGGCTTGCGTAGTCGCGATGACTGTGTTTTATGGTCTCACAATTCCCGTTTAGATACTTTACAAGCAGCAATTCTTTTAGTCAAATTGCGCTACCTCCAGGAATGGACACAGCGACGTCGGGAAAATGCTCGCTATTACCAAACTCAACTTGCTGGCATTCCTCAGATCCAAATGCCGTCAGAACGTGAACGGGAAAAATGCGTGTACAACACCTTCGTCATCCAAGCTAAACGGCGCGATGAATTGCGCCAATTTTTGAGCGAACGCGGTATTGGCACGGCAATTCACTATCCCGTACCAATTCATTTGTCTACAGCAGGCAAAGAATTAGGATACGCAGAAGGCAGTTTTCCCGTTGCAGAGATGCAGTCTCATCGAATTCTGAGTTTACCTATTTATCCAGAATTAACAGTTGCTCAACTTGAGAAAGTTTGTCAGAACATTAAATTGTTCTATCAAGATGTGTAGGTTTGCAAAACTTATGGCGCAAATAATGATATAATTCAGTCAGGGTTCCTAATTTTTAAAATAGTCGTATCAGGAGGTTTAAATATGCCGAATAACATCAACTCATCAAACATTGCCTGTGCAGCTTGGGGCTGGAGAGAAGTAGAAATACCGGAATATTTTCACTGGGTAGCCAACCAAGGTATTCGTTCAGTAGAAGTCAATGCTCATCCACAAGCAGCAAAACACCTTCTAGATAGTGGTAACGACGAATCAGTCGCCAAGATTGGCACTTGGGCAGAGGAAGCCGGAGTAGATATCATCTGTATAGCTGCACGAAATGATTTCACTATTCCTGACGAAGTTGCTCTAGAAAAGGAGATTCAAAGAGTACAGCGTTTTATTGACATAGCTAAACAACTAAGGGCAAAATTTGTCCGCTTATTATCTGGGGGTCATAGAAACGATAACGTTCCGTCAGAGGTTTTTACTCGGCTTCACTATGCTTTTAACAAAATTGGTGATTACGCCGAAGAACATGCTATTAAAATAACCATTGAAAATCACGGTGGTCCAACAGCAACAGGGCAACGAGTTGCCAAGATTATGGAAGGCATCAAGAGTCCTGTTGTTGGAGTAAACTACGATCCTGCTAACTTTTTGAACCAGGGGACAGATCCTCTGACGGCACTACGCTACATCCTTCCTTGGGTAAACTACAGTCATTGGAAAGATGTGACATGGGCTAATGGCCGACCCCATTTCTGTGCTTTTGGAAAGGGAGAAATCGTTTGGGAGCCTATTATCAAAGAACTATTGAATGCAGGTTATCGAGGATACTGGGCAGTAGAGTACGAAGAACCAGCAGATGTTCAGCATGGGACTAAAGAGAGTTTGAATTATTTGTGCCAATTGTTACAAGAGTTTTGATTCTTGTTCTCAGTCACCTGATTTCTAATTTTTATAAAAGGATACCCGATTAAATGTCATTTTCTTTAGATGGACACGTTGCCTTAGTCACAGGAAGCACTGCTGGGTTGGGGAAAGCGATCGCGTTGAGGCTAGGTTTAGCGGGTGCTAAGGTCGCCCTCAACTACAACAACAATGTATCGCGTGCAGAAAGTGCGCTGGCAGAGTTACAAGACCTTGGCTGTAAGGCTGTCCTCGTCAAGGGTGATGTAACCAATGAAGAAGATGTGACAGCGATTTACGAAGCGATCGCTACACAGCTAGGATCGGTAGATATTTTAGTGTTGAATGCAACAGGGAATCAGCCCCAGATACCCTTTGAAGAGTACACTTGGCAAGATTTCCAGACAATGATCGACTTTTTTGTCAAGAGTCCTTTCTTGCTCACCCGTGCTTGCTTACCCGCGATGAAGGAGAAACAATGGGGACGAATTATAAATATCAGTAGCGATGTTTTTTTTAGGACAGTCAACAACTTCAGTGCTTATGTTACCGCTAAAGGCGGGCAAATCGGGTTCACCCGCAGCATGGCAACCGAACTTGCTCCATTTGGCATTACAGTGAATGCGATCGCTCCAGGGTGGATTCCTGTAGAACGTCACGAGACTATCCCTCAAGAGAAAAAAGATGCTTACCAAGTAAAAATTCCCATGCAATGTTGGGGTACTCCACAGGATATTGCGGAAACAGTGCTTTACTTCGCTAGTCAAGAATCGAAATTTGTTACGGGGCAGTATTTGTGTATCAATGGTGGCATGTCTCTGATGTAAATCCAGAAATTTTGACACTAAATAATTCATAGCCAACTCCTAATAGAAGCACAAATAAGATTGTCGAGACTTGATATGCAATATTTAAAACATAAGACAAAGCTATGGAGTCAAAGTCTAAGTAATTGGTGATTTGGTTGGCATCGGTGATAACCCTTACCCATTTTGATTTTTGGCTAGCAATTGAATAAGTTTCGCCACCAACTAGAAGCGCCAATACACACAACATTGTCGAACGGATTTTCGGTTTCAGCATTTTATTAACACTTGCCATTTTTGAGTAAGCGAAAGCTAGTAACACCGCCTGAATTTATCGCAATATAGAAGCTGATGTCACTTAACCTCATTTCCGTTCTAGTGGTAGCCGAATATCCTACTTTTATACTCAGTAGTGTCTCACGCTACTGCATTACCGCATTGACTCGCAATAACTTGTAATACTTGAGCAGGAGAGCGATCGCTCCTACACTTCTACATCCTTGAGCCCATTTTCCAGCAGCACTCGCACGATATTAACTTTCTTACACCCCGCTTTGGTTGCTGCTGACAATTTACGGTGCAGCAATTAGGGTACATCCAGGGTGAACCGATCGCAGATTGCTCCACCAGTTGCGTAAATAGGGCTTACTGAAAAAGTCCACAAATCGAATCTAGGTGCCAAACAGCTTGAAAAATGGGAGATTCGGAGATGGGTTCCCAAATTTACTCCACAATTTTCCATCGAAATCCAAGGATTTTGAGCCGACCAACGTCATAACCTTGCACTTTTTTGTCTTTAAAAATCTTGAAACCATTGGCAGTCATAGCTTCTAGAAGATAGAATCTGGCGATCGTTACTTTTTCGGGTTTCGACTTTCTTAGAATGAAAATCGGGGACGAGCGCTACCCTCATAATGTCACTCAGCCTGTCATAATAGTTGTTGTTATCTTGAGCGAGGTTCAGGAGCCTAAATGCTTAACCCATCAAGGTTTCAGAGGCGTTGTAAGCCCCTCAGTAAATAACCGAATATCTATGTATTCAATGCTACCTCAACCACTGCCGTTTTCCATTCATTACTTTCGCCAACTAGCTGCCTTGGGCGAGAAATTTCAGATAACCAATCGTCAAGGTAAATCTCTCTCAATTTCTGAAGGGATAAATCGAGCGGCTGATTTAGTACATCGGCAAAATCAGCAGCAGCGAAAAGTTATGTTCATTGGTAATGGGGGGAGTGCAAGTGTAGCCAGCCATCAGGCAGTTGACTATTGGCGTAATGGTAATATTCGAGCGATCGCCTTCAATGACAGCGCCTCACTGACAGCCGTTAGTAATGACTTCGGCTACGAACAGGTTTTTAGCAAACCGATTTCTATATTTGCTCAATCTGGAGATATTTTGTTTGCGATTAGCAGTTCGGGAGAGTCAGCAAACATCCTTGCTGGCGTTCGCCAAGCGATAGAAAGGGATTGTCAAGTAATTACCCTCTCTGCCTTCCAACCCAATAACCCCTTGCGTCAACTTGGACATCTGAATTTTTACGTTCCAACTATGTCCTACGGTTTTGCAGAAATCATGCATCTGTGCATTTGTCACTGTATTATAGATGGTTTGGTTAAAGGGACTTTGCCTAGTTCTGATAAAGATAGCTATCTGAGCATTGCTGAAGACGAAGCATCTTAATCATTACCAAAAGTAAAACATTTATTATGTACTTGAGGAAACTTAGTCTCAATGGAAATAACAATCAATACAGAAAAGTATCTTGATTTTGAAACCTGTGCAGAGGTACTTGCTTGCTACCGACAACAGGGGTCTAAAATCGTCCTCTGTAATGGAGTGTTTGATTTACTTCACCCAGGACACATCGCTCATTTGCAAGCCGCTAAAGCGATGGGAGATTTGTTAGTGATTTCCCTCACAGCTACTCCATACGTTAACCGAGGTCCGGGAAGACCGATATTTTCTGATGAGCTGCGTCTGAGTTCTCTAGCGGCACTAGCTTGCGTTGATTACGTTATCTTAACCCCGAAGGTAACGGCGTTGGAGGTGATTGAGAAAGTGCGTCCCCATATTTACTGCAAGGGAGATGAATATGCTGACGCAAGCAAAGATGTAACCAAAAATATTGACCTGGAAGTCGCCCAGGTTAGATCTTTTGGGGGCGATGTCCGCTATACCCAGGAAATCACTTTTAGCTCAACGCGGTTGATTAACAATTACCTTGATGTTGTCCCTGCTGAATTAAAGGATTACGCTAGGGATTTGACTCAGCAGTATCCGTTTGAGCAGGTTAGAGATGCTGTGGAGGCGATGCAGCCGCTTAAGGTTTTAGTGCTTGGTGATGTCATTATTGATGAGTTTGTTCACTGTACTGTTCAAGGATTAACATCGAAAGGTAGAGCGCCGTCCACTCGATTTGTGAAAAAAGAACAGCACCTGGGAGGAATTTTTGCCATTGCTCGCCATCTTGCCAGTTTCGCTAATTCTGTTACAGTAGAAAGTGCGATCGGGAGTGAACCTGATGTGCATCGCTTGATTGCAAATCATATCAATGATTCGTCGCTTCATCTAAATTTGCATCAGGCAGAAGGCTATTCCACTATAACCAAATGCCGTTATATTGAACAGCAAGGCACAACAAAGGGTTATACGCAACTCTTTGCGATTAATTCTATAGATGAGGACGGACTAGCACCCCAGGAACGCCAAAAACTCTTAGATTCTTTGGAGAAGTCCATCAAAAGCTACGATATAGTCGTTTTGGCTGACTATGGTCATGGATTAATTGATTCATCGGTGATGGAACTGGTTCAAGCTCAAGCACCGTTCCTAGCTGTTAACTGCCAAACGAACAGCGCCAATTACGGTTACAACCTAATCAGTAAATATCGACGAGCCGATACATTTTGTATAGACGAGCAGGAACTTCGCCTCGCCTTTTCTAATCGATACGACGATCGCAACGAACTACTGAAGCTTTTGCAATCCCATTTAGGGGCGCAACAAGGCTGGTTGACAATTGCCGATTCCGGATCTTTGGGAATTCAGGCACATGAAGAACTGGAAATGACTCCTGCTATGACACAACAGGTCAAAGATACTACAGGTGCAGGAGATGCCTTTTTTGCCCTAGCTAGTTTGAGCGCCAAGTTAGGTTTACCTCTAAGGCTGGGGTCGTTCTTGGGGAATTTGGCAGGAGCGATCGCTGCCAATATACTGGGGAATGAAAAGCCTGTGGAGAAAGCTCGCTTATTGAAGTTCGCCAAAACAATTTGTACGTTCTAGAAGACTGTCAGGAACCAATCAATCTATGAATTCGATGCAACAAGTTCTGGTTACGGGTGGTGCAGGTTATGTGGGAGCTGTCTTAGTTCCTAAACTCCTGCAAGCTGGATATCAAGTCAAGGTGCTAGATCTCTATATCTACGGGACAAATGTGCTAGCTGCTGTCAAAAATCATCCAAATTTGGAGGAGATTCAAGGAGATATCCGCGATCGCGCACTGCTTGAAAAAGTGATGCCGGGATGCGATGCGGTGATTCATTTAGCTTGCATCTCCAACGATCCGAGTTTTGAATTAGATCCGGATTTGGGTCGTTCAATTAATTATGATGCGTTTGTTGACTTGGTGGATGTAGCAAAAGATTCAGGAGTCAAGCGATTTATTTATGCCTCTTCTTCCAGTGTTTACGGGATTAAAGAAACTGACAATGTTACAGAAGACTTGCCGCTTCTGCCTTTGACAGACTATTCCCGTTACAAGGCTTTATGTGAGGAAGTATTGCTGAGTAAGCGAGAACCAGGATTTGTCACTTTAGTGCTGCGTCCGGCGACAGTGTGCGGCTACTCTCCCCGCCAGCGATTAGATTTAGTGGTCAATATTCTCACCACTCAAGCTATCAACAATGGCAAGATTACAGTTTTTGGCGGTCAGCAGAAACGCCCCAATATTCATATTGAGGATATGACCGATCTTTATCTTAAGTCTCTCCAATGGTCAGATGAAGCTATCGATGGGAAAATATTCAATGCTGGCTACGAAAATCATACCTTGATGGAAATTGCTGAGATGATTCATAAGGTAGTGGGATCTGTAGAAATCGTCACTACACCCACTAACGATCTTCGTTCTTACCATATTTCCTCAGAAAAAATCAAGAAAGAATTAGGATTTGTGCCTTCACATACGGTGGAAGAGGCAATTCAGGATTTAGTAGCAGCCTTTAGATCCAATCAAGTTCCAAATGCTCTAACAGATAGCCGTTACTATAACGTTAAAATGATGAAGGATCTCAACTTAAATTGAGATTAGACCTCTTGCGTGAATAGAAATTTTGGCGTTGCTCAAAAGCGAGATGATGTGGAACGAAGTTCCAAGCATCTAGTTCTATTTTCATGCCAGGAATTAGCAACGCCGAATTTTTTGACCTGTCTCCCGATTTGGAGTTTAGACTAAGCAGGTCAAAAAGCGCGATCGCACTGAGACTAGCTCACGTTTATCAAGAACGGCAATGGTCGCTGGCGACAAGCTATCAGACTCAACCCTAAGATAGATGCCAGCGACCGTTGACGTTCTCGGAGACTTGCAGAGAAAAAAACTGTCTGCGATAGTTTCAACAGACAGCGTAAGGGTAGAAGATTGAGAATTCAGCTAAAAATCTCAAATCTACCTGCCATGAAGTGTGAACAATTACGAGAATTTCGTCAACTAGCTTATCAATGCCTCGGCAA
>Ga0335395_10001214_pt1 | contig 16337 bp, 8 predicted proteins | sample MAT02_FD_205744 | JGI IMG/M metagenome (GOLD analysis project Ga0335395, IMG submission 205744) | Freshwater microbial communities from Lake Fryxell liftoff mats and glacier meltwater in Antarctica - MAT-02 (spades assembly) (version 2) ...
CGGCTGAGATCGGAAGCCGCAATCCCAATGCCATTATCTTCAACGGCAAAGGCCACCATCCTGGGGAGATCAAGCTCTGCCCTAGGGGCAAGGTCATCTGGATCTAGGCTAGCAAGATCGGCTTGCAGCGCCGGTTCGAGCCAAACGGTCAGGGTCACTCGGCCTTGGTCTGGGGTAAATTTAACGGCATTGGAAAGCAGGTTAATGAGGACTTGGCGCAGGCGACGCTCATCGGCAGAAAAGGGTTGCAGGGTGCCTTTCACCTGAAAATCGAGGTGGATGTTCTTCTTCTGAGCCATTTGCCGCACGAAGGTGAGGCTGGCGGTGCAGAGGGGATGAACGCTGACCTCGCCGTAGTCGAGGTCGAGTTTCCCAGCCTCGATTTTGGATAGATCGAGAATATCGGTGATGAGTTCGAGCAGGTGGCGGCCACTGCTTTCGATGGTGGCGATCGCCCTCGATTGTGGGGCATTAATCGCCCCAAACACCACGTCCTGTAACCCCTCAGATAGCCCCAAAATAGCATTGAGGGGGGTGCGTAGTTCATGGCTCATGTTGGCCAAAAACTCATCTTTGAGCCGGGTGGCTCGTTCTAGCTCTTGGTTGGTCAGTGCCAATTGCTGGTTGCTCTGGCGTAGTTGTTCTTCCATCACCCGCCGTGCCGTGATCTCAAAAGTGATCCCTACCATCCGCTCCGGAAACCCTTGCTCATCGTGCTGTATGAGCGCCGATGCTTTCATATAGCGCACCTCCCCCGAGGGAGTGAGGATCCGAAACTCGGTGTCAAATTCTACTTCTTCGGCGATCGCCCGTTCAAGGGCTGCTTCGGCAGCCCCTCGATCATCTGGATGCACGCTTCTTTTCCAGGCCGCGAAGGTCGTTGGGTGGCTCTCTCGGTTGATGTCATACAGCTCATACATGCGGTCATCCCACTGCAAGCGGTTGGTCGCTATCTCCCGTTCCCAAATGCCAATAGCGCCTGATCGAATGGCAAGGGCAAGCCGATCAGAGAGATTGCGGAGCCGTTCTTGCGCCAAAATTTGCTCCGTAATTACCTCGGTCATCATGATGATGCCGCCAATGCTGCCGTCGGCTCGCTCCCAAGGCCGCACCTCCCAGCGGAGCCAGTCGATCTCGCCGTTTTCACGCACCAGGCTCTGCCTCTGCTCAGTTTTGACGGCTCCGGCCAAGCATTGCTGATGCACCTCCCGCCAGCGTTGGGGGGTTTCAGGAAAGATGTCATAATGGCTGTGGCCAATGAGGGGGCGATCGCCCAGGTTATAGTCTTGCTGCCAACGGTTGCTCACCACCAAATAGCGCATCTCTTGGTCAAACATCGCCACTGCCGCAGGCGCACATTCCACAAAGAGCCGGAGTTTGGCTTCGCTCTCTTGCAAGGCTAACTCCGCCCGTTTGCGAGCGGTAATATCATGACCAACCGATTGGTATTCTAAGACTTGGCCCATTGCGTCGAAAATGGCACGATCCGTCCAGACTTGCCACCTCACCTCACCATTCGGAAAAATGTCTTCCTCTTCGTAGGAAATACTTGGAACGTCCAGCGACAGGGTTTTTAACTGAGCTTGCATAATGGACACCACATCAGGAGCCAGCAATGACCATAATGAGATGGGTTGATCCCCGATGGGTACATCAAAATAACGGCAATAAGCTAGGTTGGCAAAGGTGAGAGTGCCATCGGAGGTAAACCGGCAAATCAAGTCGGTTTGGTCTTCGACGATCGCCCGATAGCGGGCTTCGCTTTCCTGTAACGCCGCTTCCCATGACTTCCGCTCAGTGATGTCGAGCACAGTCCCCACTAAGCGGGCAGGGTGGCCTGAGACATCGCGGAAAATTTCGCCCCGGGCCAAGGCATGGCGTAGATCTCCTTTCCCGTTCACAAAGCGGAACTCAATATCGTAGGGGTTGCCAGATGCGATCGCCTGATCGATTTCCTGTTGATGGCGATCGCGGTCATCGGGATGAATCAGGGCTTGGATCTGAGGATAGGTGGGCGCACCCTGGGCAGGGTCTAGCCCAAAAATGCGAAATACCTCGTCTGACCAAATAATCACTCCCGTTTGGAGGTCAAATTCCCAACTGCCCAGTTTGGCAATGCGTTGGGCATGGGCAAGGCGCACCGCTGTCTTGCGCAGTTCATCTTCAATGCATTTGCGATCGCGGATATCTCGAAAAATACCCAAGGCAAAGAAAGTTCCGGCAATTTCGATCACAGAACAGGTCACATCCACGGGAATGTTCTGCTGATCTTTGGTGATTAAGGTGATATCTAATACCTGTTGCCCCACTTGGGTTTGAGCCACCGTTTGGAAGCAGTGCTGCGCCCGTTTCCATTCGTCGGGTGGGTGGAGTTGGGAAATATGCAAATGTGCCAGTTCTGTGGCGGAATACCCCAATAGGGCTTCAGCTTTTTGGTTGCCCTGCACCAAATTGCCCTCCATATCTGCCAGCAAAATGACATCATTGGCTCCATCCATGACCGCTCGGTAGCGGGCTTCACTGGCTTGTTGGGCTAACTCAATTTGCTTACGCTGTGTAATGTCAGTTTCAAAACCCACCATGCGCACGAGGGTGCCGTTTTCATCCCACATCCCTTGACCCCGGTCAAGGAGCCAAACGGTATGCCCGTTTGTGTGGAGAATGCGATATTCGACTTGGTAATAGGGAGTCCGTTGGGCGATATGGTCAGCCACCGCAGCCATCACATAGTCATGGTCTTCCGGATGAATTCGGCGAGACCATTCATCTTGGCTATTATTAAACTCGCCGAGGGTCAAGCCCCGCAACTCAGCCCACCGCGCCGACCGAAACACCTGCCCCGTGCGATAATCCCAATCCCAAATGCCAGCATTGCTACTCTGCAACGCCAACTGCCACCGCTCTTCGCTAGCCTGGAGTGCGACTGTCCGTTGGGCAACCCGATCTTCTAACTCTTGATTCAGTTGCCGCAGGGCTTCTTCCGCGATCTGGCGTTGGGTGATGTCTTGGGCGAGGGCGAGGCGGGCGGGGCGACCCGCAAAGGGAATGGGATGAGACACTAACTCCACTACGATGTCGCATCCATCGGCTAGCATATGAACCCAAGACCCCGTTCTGATGCCCTCAGGAGCCTGAAGGATAGCCAACATTGGCGGCCAATCTGCGGCATCCGCTTGGATAATGTCGGCTAAGGACAGGGTTAAGAAGGTGGCGCGATCGTAGCCATATTTGGTGATAGCGGCTTCGTTGACGGCCAAAAACATGAGCGTGTCTAGGTCATAGACCCACATCGGATGGGGGTTTTTCTCAAACAACAGTCGATAGCGGGCTTCGCTAGATTGAAGGGCAAGTTCGATCTGTTTGCGATCGCTCACATCGCGAATAATCACCAAAACATCGTCGGTTGTGAGCGGGGTAATGCGCACATCCTCGTCATGCAGCCGGCCATCTATTACGAGCTGTTGCTCATAGGCTTGGACGGTCTGCGTGTCTAGCGCCTGCGCGATCAACTCTAATCGACGCTGGGCCAATTCTGGGGGTAAGAGGTCTAAAACCGATGCTTCAGGGTTTTTGTTAAGCCTTGGGATCGCAACCGCATGACCTTGGGACAATACTTGGAGATATTGCCCTTTGCGATTCATCCGCAGCATTAAGTCGGGGATGGATTGAATGATGGCGCGGTTCGTGGCTTCGCTATGGCGCAGGGCCGCTTCAGCCCATTGGCGATCGCGCAGGGCTGATTGGCGAACGGTAATGTCTCGGACAATGACCAGCACTTCCGTTGCATTGAGCGGAGTAATCCGAAGTTCTTCGCTCCGAAATTGTCCATGGATGGTGAGTTCTTGCTCGTAGACCTGGACGGTTTGGGTGCGCAGGGCTTGGCGGGTGTAGTAAAGCTTTTGGTCGGCTAAATGCGGGGGCAAGAGATCAAAGAGGCTATTCCCTTGCTCCGGAGTGGGGAGCAGCATCGTATCGGGATCACCCGCACAGAGCACTTCTTGATAGTACCCATCCTGATCCATCCGAATTAAAAGGTCGGGGATGGCGCGGAGGATGGCAAGGGTTGTGCGTTCGCTGCGCTGGAGGGCTTCGCGGGTGCGCTTGCGATACATTGCTTGCCCCAGTTGAATGGCCACAGATTGAATCAGGGCTAAAAATCGCTCGTCAGGGTCACGGGCTTCTGGGGCAAATAAAACCAAAACCGCAACGACTTCTTGATCGGTTAGAATGGGCACCCCGCAGGCGGCTTTGATCTCAAATTGCGCGGCAAGATGAACCCGTGGAAAACTTTCTGGGTCTTGCTCCGACACGTTACTCATCCATTCGGGCGATCGCCCGACCCAGACGCGCCCCGGCAATCCTTGGTTGGGGGCAAAGCTAAAGCCCTGACTCTGGCGGCTAAATTCTTGTAAGACAGAGCCGGAGTTTTGGCTATAGGTAGGGCCAGCGCACAATCGCTGGCCTTTAGCATCGGGAAGCCAAACTTCGCCATAAAACCATTCGGCCAATTCGCACACTTGCTGGAGGGCGATCGCCAGTGCCGCGTTAAAGTCTTCGGCCTCGTTAATTGCCTGGAGAATGCCATAGAGCCACTGCAATTCTTGCTCCCGTTGGTCGCGCTGGCGCTGAGCCTGTTGGGCTTGCTCATGGGCGGCAATCTGTTGGAGGGCGATCGCCACTTGCTCGGCCAAGCGTTTGAGCAAACTCTTTTCTGCCACTGTCCAGATCCGATCCGCCGCGTCACTTTGCACCCAGAGCACCCCCCAGAGGCTTTGGTCGGAGAGAATAGGCACAGCCCAGTGGGTGCCATTCTGAACCTGGGCGAGCAGGGGAGCCTGGTTTAAGCCAGCCAAAACCGTCTCATCAAACCCGTCAGACACCGCTTGCCACTGTGCCGCCTGCCACTGTGCCGCCTGCCACTGTGCCACCACCTCAGGGGCATACAACATTCCAGCGCTGATAGATAGGTCAGCCGTAGCCGCAGATTCTGCGATCACCTTGCCGGTTGAGCCGTCTACAAAGTGGCATAGCGCAACGCGATCGCACTGCAAAAACTGGCGGATGTCTTGGGCGATCGCCCCCAGCGCACCATGCGGCCTTACCCCAGATAGATCAGAGTAAAGTTGTACGCTATTGACAATGCGATCTAGCAACCGATCCTGGTCGGCTTGGGCTTGAAGCACGGCTGCTCGTCTTTGGATCTCAGTCTCTAGAGCGGCCTCTAGTTCAGCATTACGGCGTTGCAGCAAATTAAGGTTTTCAGCCTCTAACTGCGTCACCTTCGATCCCAACCGATCGACTAAGTGATAAAGCTCTAATGGATTGAGAACATTGATCAATTGGCTAGACGTGAGCAACCCCTCTAATGCCCCATTGGCTCCCACGATCGCCACCCGATTGATCCAAGACTCCTGCATCAATTCATTGACATCCCAAAGAGACATGGCATCTGTCACCGTGATGACAGGTGTGCTCATGACCACCTGAGCCGGAGTGCTTTCAAAAGCCAATCCTAAGCTTTGAAACTGCACCACATCCTTTTCTGTAACAATACCAACGGGAATGCCAACGGGGCGTCGGATCTCTCCAACGGCGTCGGCTTCCGGGGTTAGCCCAGGCGCTTCCACCAACACCACAGAACTGACCTGCCGCGCATCCATCAGCTCTACCAGATGTTGCATCGAGTCTTGGGGGTTAGCACAAGCAACATCCGTCACTCGACTCTCCGCCGCCCTGACATCCGCCACCCGCCACAGTCGCAACAAATCCATCGGACATAACTGATGCCGCAAGCTCTCAACCGTCAACACCCCCAAGATCTGGCCTTGGTCATCGAGTACCGGAAGATGGCGTATTCCCTTTTTCCGAATAATGTCTAGGGGGACAAAAATATCGGTGAGTTGTGATTGCTGCACAGTCACCACAGGCTGCGTCATAATTTCCGCCACCGAGAGATCCGCTAACGTCGGCCTATCCCCTTGCCCTAACTGGCCAGAGGCCTGTCTGGCTGCGTGACCAGAAAATTCTCCCCGCGCACTCAGCCGCACCACATCGCGCTCAGTCAAAATACCCACGAGGGTTTGCTGATCGGTAACCAATACACAACCCGCCCAAAGTATACGCGGATGCAGCGATGTTGCACAATTGGGCCCTTCTACCATAAGTGCATCGGATATGGATGTATCAGTGCCCGATGTGTCGGGTAGTAACGGTAGAGACTGAAGGACAGAACCTGCCTGATGTTGCACTAACATCATCAAGGCGTCTAATGCCGACGTTTCTGGAGAAACAATGGCAGACGCCGGAAGCACGGCTTGCTGCCAGGCAATCCGCAGGTTCGGATCTGTCGTCAATGGGCGAGAAAGCATAATGGCAGCACTAATGCAAAAAAATACAGATGATTAGATGGGGCAATCTATAGTCCCTCAACGCGATATAGCAGTTTTCATAGATATGGAATACACTAAGATGCCTGAAGCCTTTATCTGGCAAAGGTTATCAGTGCTCTCATAATTATGAATCTTGCTATAGAACATCCCAAACTGTCTTGAGAACATCCCAAACCGTCTTGGCTTAGAAACCTACTAATTCTGGCCTTAGAGTCAGCCTCAGTAGGCTATAGCTGTAGACCAACCCAGATATATGGTGGCTGTAGCTCTACAGTGGCTGTTGATATTAATTCTATCCATGAGCCTAAATCGACAGAGTAGGGCAATGTCTAGCTATCGACTTGTATTCAGCAAATACACTGACAGTGCATAATACTTGAGATCCACTAGCTTCACTGATTAGCTAATCTAAAAAGCTCTAGTGTTATGACTAGATGGCGATCGCCAAAATAGATTCATAGATCTGTAGATTTTTGACCCCTAAGATAACTCTATCCGGCTGAGAGCACCACCCTAGATTCTAAACTCAACTCATCCTCAAAACTTCAGCAGGCTTTAAGTTTTGAGCATGCGGCAAGCAATATAAAATACAAAACATCCTCTATTCCAGTGCATGAAAGCCTGCTGCGTGAGATGATTCACTCATTGAGTATAATTTGATAATCCGCAGAGAAGTTCAACCGTGCTACTACGCAAGGTAATTGGAGACAAGATTTCTAGACCTGCGCTGATTTCAAACGTCACCTAAGCTCCACTCTCTAAAGTATTCCCTCAAAAGCTTCCTAAATCTTCTCTCTTTCAAGAATGTTTTTCAGTTCACGCTAGCAGATGTCTGCCTATGATATTACCTGCTTCATAAAGATGGAATTGAGAATCTGTTTGAAATCCATAGAGTAGTTACACTGACAATAAACTGCCCCTATTTTCTGAAGAGTTCAGCATCTTAGTGCATGAGCCGATAATTCTCTAGACGATGGCTATCTAGCCTGTAGAAAGGCTACATATTCCAGATGTTGTTTTCCAAATATTGCTTTGAATCAAATTGCTTTGAATCAAACCGTGAATATTTAGGGAAGGCGATCGCCCTTCGCCACAGCATCGAACCCATAACATCGAAACGCCTCAGCCTTGTCATAGACTCGTCATAAAACTGACACCTAAACACCACCTACCCACAATCATGAAATGTCATACTGTGAACCGCATAACGGTAATGTGACACTCAGAGAAAAATAGGGAGACCACTCATGTTGGAGATTGGATCAGCGTTCCAAACTGGATTTAACCCAGGACATGGGCTGCCTGCGGCTGGTTTGCTATCGGTGTTATTGGCACAGAGCGCCTCTCCTGCAGGGTTTCAAGGGGCACTCACAAACGCACTGCAATGGATTGAGAGCCTAGGAGCGGTAGGGGCGATCGCATTTATCCTGCTCTATATTGTTTCTACCGTTGCCTTCCTCCCCGGTTCTGTGCTGACGTTAGGCGCTGGCATCGTCTTTGGCGTTTTATCGGGGGCTTTATATGTGTTTGTCGGGGCAACGCTGGGCGCAACCTTGGCTTTTTTAGTAGGGCGCTATCTTGCACGGGGCTGGGTCTCCCAAAAAATTGCAGGCAATGCCAAGTTTCAGGCGATTGACGAAGCCGTAGGGCGCGAGGGTCTCAAAATTGTCTTGCTTACCCGGCTTTCCCCTGTGTTTCCCTTCAACCTGTTGAACTATGCGTTTGGCGTCACGGGAGTTTCACTGAAAGATTATTTCCTAGGGTCTGTGGGGATGATTCCTGGCACAATCATGTATGTCTACCTCGGTTCCTTGGCAGGCAACTTGGCGACCCTGGGCACCGGGGATGCACCCAGCAACCCTACCGTGCAATGGACGATCCGCATTGTGGGCTTTATCGCCACGGTTGCTGTGACCCTCTACGTGACCCGCATTGCCCGCAAAGCCCTCGAACAACGGGTCAGCTAGCCCCGGCAGATGCCCAATCTGGCATTGCTGAGTCAAATCATAAACCCGTGGCTAAAACCTCTGAAAACGCATTCTGAATGTTGCAAAATTACATCGCTATTCAGTCATGCCCCCTCATCCTAGTCCTCCCAAAAATGCTTCACCCCTTTTCTTTTTCAGCCATTTGAATGCGAAAACATCCAACGATTCCCACCAATCGTATGCTTCTTGAGAAGGGCAAAGGCTGAGAGGTATCTCTTAGAATCATCGCTAAGATAGCATCCCTAGTACTAACCGCCAGAAATTCTCCGCCAGAAGTTCTCTTATCAGAACAACCTAGCAGAATGCTGATCAAACAAAGGTTTGGCAAGGTTTGGCAAGGTTTGGCTCTGCCGTCATGACCAATTTTGAATAAGATCAAATGTTTTAAGTTAGCCGATATTTTCCGAATTAGAACCGGATGCAGATGGTTCCAAAGACCAGGGCTTTTAGATTGTTTTTATAGGCTTACCTAGGTATTTTTTATGGCACACCCAGTGACTGTTTTGCCCTTCGATGAGGCCAATCAAACCCTGGTTTCCTATGTTCACCCGGCAGATTGGGTTAACCCTAAGCCCGCAGATTTGTATGATTTAGTGGTCGTAGGCGCAGGTACGGCGGGCTTGGTAACAGCCGCCGGAGCGGCAGGCTTAGGGCTAGGGCTGAAGGTGGCGCTGGTAGAGCGGCATTTGATGGGGGGTGATTGTTTGAATGTGGGTTGTGTGCCCTCAAAGTGCATCATCCGATCGGCGCGGGTGGCTGCCGACATGCGTGGTGCTCTGCCCTTTGGGATTCAGCCCCCGGCCTCGGTTGCGGTCGATTTCCCGGCAGTGATGGCCCGGATGCGGAAATTGCGGGCGGGGATTAGCCACCATGACTCCGTGCAGCGGTTTGCCAACTTGGGGATTGATGTATTTTTGGGAGACGGGCGGTTTTTGGGCGATCGCACCCTCCAAGTAGACGGCAAAACGCTTCCCTTCAAAAAAGCGGTGATTGCCACCGGTGCCCGTGCTGCGCGGCCTAGCATCTTGGGCTTAGCCGAGGTCGGCTATCTCACCAACGAAACGGTCTTTTCGCTGACCGAAACCCCTCGCAGATTAGCAGTAATTGGCGGTGGCCCGATTGGGTGTGAGTTAGCCCAAGCCTTCCATCGGCTCGGCTGTGAGGTCACCCTAATTCACCGCAGCAGCCATATTTTGAACAAGGAAGATACCGATGCGGCGGAGGTTGTGCAACAGGTATTTGTGCAAGAAGGCATTCGCTTGGTGCTCAATGCTCAAATTCAGCGGGCAGAGGCCACAGCCATGGGCAAAGTGCTACATCTGCTCGAAGATGGAACACCCACCTCGGTCACAGTGGATGAAATTTTGGTCGCTACAGGCCGTGCCCCCAATGTGGAAGGGCTAAACCTAGAGGCGGCTGGGGTTGCCTACCATGACCGAGGGGTGCAGGTGAATGATTATTTGCAAACGACAAACCCCAAAATTTTTGCGGCGGGTGATATTTGCATGGATTGGAAGTTTACCCATGCGGCAGATGCAGCGGCGCGGCTGGTGATCAAAAATACGCTGTTTGCTCCCTTTGGGTTGGGGCGATCGCGCCTCAGCCAAACCATCATGCCCTGGGCCACATACACCGACCCCGAAATTGCCCATGTAGGGATGTATGAGGCAGAAGCCCAAGCCAAGGGGATGCAGGTCAACACCATTAAAGTGTCTTTTAATAGTGTGGATCGGGCGATCGTCGATGGTGAAGAAAACGGCTTTGTCAAAATTATGCACCCCAAAGGCTCTGACAAAATTCTGGGGGCTACCATCGTCGCACGCCATGCAGGCGACCTGATCAGCGAAATCACCACGGCAATGGTGGGCGGCTTAGGGCTAAATAGTCTCTCTAATACCATCCATCCATACCCCACCCAAGCGGAGGGGATTAAAAAAGCTGCCGATGCTTACCGCCGCACACTGCTCACCCCCAAAACCAAAACTCTCCTCAAGGTTTTAAGTCGGTTCTCTTAGGCTCACGGGATGATCCGGGAAGCAAGTCGCGTCCCATGCTGGAAACAGGGCGCTAGAAAGCAATGCGATAAGGCGGTTGGGCATCTGCGGCTACGGGTGCAAGCCTGGGTTTTTCCCTTTTTGACAGTCTCGCTGAAATGGGAGACTGGCACAGGCTGAACTAGCCCCTCCCCAGGTTCTCGTTAAAGTGGAGAGAGAAAGTATTGTTCTCGTCAAATGCTAACTCTAGGTTGTGGGTTGCGCGATGTGGGTCGATAGGAAGATAAGGAGGGGCGATCGCCCACTGGCACATCCCTGATATCCAGTACGTCTAGACAGCCAGTACCTCTCATTCCTAGGTGGTTCCACCCTTCCATTCTGTCAAGATGCAAACGATCACTTAAAAGATAGAAGTTCATCCCCGCTAGGGTTTCAACGGCTCTCTACCGTCAGCCCTGCAACTATCATCCCTGCCCCGTTCATCCCTGCCCCGTTCATCCTTGCCCCGTTCATCCTTGCCCCGTTCATCCTTGCAACTTTAATTTAAGGCTCATGGCTTCTGTTGCTCGCAAAAACCTATTCGAAGATATTCCTCGCTTTTTGGTCGCGCAAGCCGGGGTAATGTTTGCCGTTAGCCTTGTCACCATTCAAACCGGAATTATCCAAGGGTTTAGCCGCTCAACGACCACCATCATCGACGACTCTAGCGCCGACATCTGGCTTACCGCCGAAGAAATGGTCAACCTGCAACTGACCCTCCCTATCCCTGCGGCGACAGTAGCAGAAGCAGAGCAAGTCGCTGGGGTACGCCATGCCGAAGGGCTGCTGACGCGGACGACCATGTGGCGAGGGCCGAAGGGAGAGATTGCACCCGTCCAAATTATTGCCTTCGACCCTGCCAGTACCCTATTCCGCGCCGGAGACCTGACGGCTGGCTCCCTGGCCGCCCTACAAGAACCCCACACCATCATCCCCGATACCTCGAACCTGCGCGCCCTCGGAATTGAAAACGTGGGCGACATGGCGACCATTAGCTCCCTGCCTGCCAATGTAGTCGGCTTCACCGAAGGCACCCAGTCGTTGCCCGCCAGTACCTACGTCTTTACTTCCCTGCGCAACGGCAACGCCTATCTCACCTCAGGTTTCAACTCCACCACTAATTGCCGCCTCGAAAATGACAACTTGGTGTGCGACAACGCCTTCCAGCGCACGCATGATCCGGTGACGATCCCCGAACCTAAGCCCCTTTCGGGTACCGATGCCATCACCTATGTGTTAGTCCAAGCCGAGCCGAGCCAAGACATCCAAGCCCTGAAGCAGTTGCTAGAGCAACAACTCCCCGCCATCCGGGCTTACACCCGTGAGGAAATGTCTACCCTTACCCGTAATTATTGGGTACAACGCACGGGGATTGGCTTCATCTTAGGCTTAGGCGCTACGGTTGGGGTAATTGTGGGCATGGTCGTTGTGGGCCAAATCCTTTACTCTTCGGTGTCAGACCACATCAAAGAATTTGGCACGCTCAAGGCCATGGGCGCTTCTGATTGGATGATCTACCGAATCATCATGGAACAAGCGATGTGGATGGCCGTGCTGGGGTATGTTCCTAGTATGGGGCTGTGCTGGGGCGTTGGCATGTGGACCTTAGCCAGCCAAGGCGTTGCCATTTTGATTACACCCGTCTCTGCGGCAGGGGTTCTGGGAATTACCGTTTTGATGTGTGTCGGATCGGCGCTCATTGCGATTCAGCGAGTCACCCATGTCGATCCGGCGATCGTGTTCAAGGCGTAGGATGTTTAAGTTTTCTTCAATGTTTAATCTATGAAGCTTTCACCCTGAGTTCGTTTTGTTACGAAGTTCTATGTCTGTTGCCGCTAAAGTAAAGACTGTAAAAAAAATGATACTGCTCTTCAAAAATTCCCATTTTTCAAAAACCTAGATTTAACAAAATTAGCTCCCAAAAGGGTTGGCTGCGAAACAGGGATTCAAGCAACCCTAAACCCAGGTTGATCACTCAAACTATCTGACTATCTGAGCGGGGGCATGGAATTAGGTTCGTATTGATTGAAGTTATAGAGTAGCCGCCTCACTCGCCTGTAATTAATTGTTTTTGTTCTGAAAGATTTGAAACTTAACTGAAGCTTATTAAGGTAATGACAGCATCTCAGCTAGACCCACGGATTTCTTCAACGCTACGGCCTTTGGGCGATCGCCGCTCTTCTCGGATCGAAATTGATCAGCCTCCGGCGATCGCGGCTCGTGGGGTTGAGATGGTTTACCACAGCGGGGGCGAAGCCTTTAAAGTTCTCTCTAACATCAATTTAGAAATCCCTGAAGGCAGCATCCAACTTTTGATGGGGCCATCGGGTTCTGGTAAAACGACCCTACTGTCGATTTTGGCAGGCATTCTCACCCCTACCCAGGGTGATGTCTATTTGCTGGGTCAAGACATTACTCGGCTCTCCCGGCAGCGCCTCGCGCAGTTTCGGTTACAAAACATTGGCTTCATTTTTCAGGGTTTCAACCTGTTTCCAGCCTTGACGGCGGTAGAAAACATTGAGCTAGCCCTGAAAATGCGAGGCGTTGGGCGGCGGCAAGCCCATCAAGACTCTATGGATCTGTTAGACCAAGTTGGGTTAGCCAACAAAGCCCAGAGCTTTCCAAAGAATCTTTCTGGGGGGCAGAAGCAACGAGTGGCGATCGCCCGTTCCTTAGCAGGCAACCCACCGCTCATTATGGCCGACGAACCAACCGCCGCCCTTGATTCTCACAGTGGCCATGCGGTGATTGAGCTTTTGCGGAAGCTAGCCAAAGAAGGCGGACGCACCGTATTAATGGTCACCCATGACTCGCGCATCATGGATGTTGCCGATCGCGTTCTCTACCTCGAAGACGGCATACTGCAGCGCAACGCTGACCTTCACACCGTCGTTTAAGACGATGGCTCTGTCTAACAATCATCAGCATTGAGCCATGATCACCGTCTAAGCCCCATCATCTTCCTAACCTACAATAAGGCTGTGGCTTCAGAGTTTAACCCTGAGCCACAGCCTTATTTAAAGGGAAATTTGATGGCTTAGCAGCTTAAAAGGAATAGGTTCGAGAGTCTATTCCTTCATTGCGCCAAACCATCCTCTCCTGCTGCCAGTCATCATCAATTCAGACCATGGGTGGGTGGTCATCTCAGATAACGACTCCTCCAGAGAATCGAGAGAGAATCATCATCCTTCGTAGGTCGTTAAATACTGATTCAAAATTTCCATGGCCGTGTCCTTGTCTCCAATGGGATGTTTGGCCATAAACAAAAAGGGACGAACACGCGCTTCGGTTAGGTTTGCAGGTTCCCAAACATAGAGAACCAGCCCTTCATCTTGCTGGGTAATTTTGTAGCGAAGCGTACAATGGCTGAGGGTATCAAACGCAGAAAACGGCATAAGACAAAAGGGTCGAGGGGTGGTTAGTAGATGCCTGATAGTTATTTAGAAAACGCTAAGGGGTAATTTGGCCTCCGTAGTGTTCTCTAAATTGTAAGAGTCTGTTCTATAGCGGTTCTTTGCCGGGTGAGGTACAGTAGACCCCGACAAAACCCTTACTGAATAAGGCTTTCAAAATCAACCTGTACTTCACTGAACCAGGAACCGCTATATACTAATTCTTCCGCACATTTACCCATTCAGATATATTTCCTTAGTGAGGATTTAAGCTTTTTTTGATTAAGTCTTTACAAACCTGTTGAATCTTAATCCACTGTATCAATCGTTACCTTGGGAGATCTGGCCCTCCTCAGTAAATTTCTCCATAATTGATCGAGGGATGGCGAGAGGTGAGGGAGTTGCGGGTTAATGGTGTACCCAGTGGTCAGGTTTCGGCTGCGCTCAACCTTCCGAGATCGAGGGCTGAAGTCGTTCGCGCAGCGTCTCCCGTAGGGAGAAAGTCCGATCAGCGGGTACGTTATTTTCTGGCGAGTCCCTTATGCCTGTCGATTCATGGCCCGCAGCAACCAAAGAGAGGTGAGGATTGCAATAAAGTGAGCCAGCAGAACCAAAAACACCCCTTGAACGGCAAAAATATCCGACCCTTTAATTAATTGATCGGGGAGACCACCTAACACTGATACAGCACTCACCTGAAATGATTTGCCGACCAAGGTTCCTACAATGGCAAACCCACCGAGCAAGGTGAGTAACATGCCCACTAGGCTCATGAAGATCCCGATGCGCAATTGGCGGAAGACATCGGTGCGTTTGGGGCGTTGTTGCGTATCGGGCGCTTGCAACTTTTTGGCAAGGCGAATGTAGGAGTAAGCCCAGTAAATGCTGAGGTAGATCACCACTAAACCGCAGCCCGTCAAAAATAGCCCAAACCCAGTGCCTGGGTTAGCCTGAGATGTCGCGACCCGGGTAGCATTGGGGAGGGTGGTGACGCTGGGTTGATTGGTCAGAAAAAGACCACTAAACAGCAGCACGATGGTGGAGACAACCCCCAGCACAACCTGTGCCCAAAAGCTCACCACTCCGATGCGGCGAAAGGCGATCGCAACACGGCGGACGGCTGGGGGAACGGCGTAGGAGTCAAGCTGGCTGGACATAGTATGGGGGTGGGGTGGAGTGCAATGTTAGCCAAAATAGTGTGCTATTAAAACCCGGATGAGTTCAGGCCGATAGCCAAGAAAATTGCCAAAAGTCTGCATAAGATTGAACTTATTCTAAACCTGGGGATTGATTTTTGACTTCCCGATGCGCTGAATTCCGATTAAGAGCACAACCATAAAGCTGAGGCCGATGACCCCAGCTAGGGGGTTTTGGTTAATTCCGGTAACCCACTGGGGAACCATGTTTGTGTAAGCGACCCAATCGCCAACATCTGCGAGGTAGTAGCCCCACACCAAGCCCGCATGTAGCCCGATGGATAGCCCCAATTGCCCGGTGCGGTTTTTAGCATGAGCCAAGACTACCCCCAACAGCACAAGCCCTAAAAGCTGAGGGAGGGTGCGTAAAATTTCTGAGAGGGGCTTGAGGAAGTGGAGAATGGCAAAGACAATGGCATGGCTCCAAATGGCTCGGGTGAGGGCGTAGTCTCGCTGAAATTCGTCGAGTAGCCAGCCGCGAAATAGGAGTTCTTCGGCGATCGCCACTCCTATGCCCAACAGCGCCCCTTGCCAGAGCAATGTCGCCACCGGAGCAGAAGAAGAATGCCACTGCACCCACCCCAATAAGCGCTGCACGCCAAATAAAAGGGCGATCAACCCCAGCCCCACCCCTAAACCCACGCCTATATCGTGCCAGGTTTGCCATTGACCACGCAGGCCATAGTGCCAAAAAACCCTAGGAAACTGATAGACTCGCCGCCCCCAAAACCAAAGCCATCCTAAGAACATGCCATAGAAGCCAAGGGTTAAGGCTATATTGCGCGGGATGGGATCACTCAGTTGGGTAGCGGCAATAAGGGCGTAGGGAATCCAAGTGGCTAGTAGTGCCACGACAAACAGGCTAATGCGGAGAAGGCTAGGGAGGCTAGAAAGCCGGGAAAGTGAAGCCATAGGACAATCGGAGGAATAAGCCGTGACGCAAGCGAAGACCTAGGACGCGGACACTTACAGCGTTGGAGTACAGAGCGATCGCCCATCTTCCGGGAAGAGCATAGCGCTACAGCTTTCCCAAAGAAGAGGATCCGGGTTCAAAGGCGCGCTCCCCCCGCTAGGAGGGGGCTTTAGGGTGAGGGCAACAGACGTGGAATGCACCCCAGTATTGGGTCATCCTGCCACCGAGCCACGATGCGTGACATGATTGGAAGAGTTGGGTCGCGTCAAACGAATCTCTTTGTTCATTATCCTTGAGAAGGGCTGAGTTAGCCTTTTCTAGGTTGGCCTTTTCTAGGTTGGCTTTGCCCTGTTTCTCTAAAGATAGGTGCTTGCGGCTCTGCACCGTTGAGCCGAATCACTGCAGGATGCGTCGTAGGGTTTGCTT
>Ga0335395_10001216_pt1 | contig 16317 bp, 12 predicted proteins | sample MAT02_FD_205744 | JGI IMG/M metagenome (GOLD analysis project Ga0335395, IMG submission 205744) | Freshwater microbial communities from Lake Fryxell liftoff mats and glacier meltwater in Antarctica - MAT-02 (spades assembly) (version 2) ...
AAGACCTACTGGTCAGTGGGGAGAAATGCAAAATGAACTGTGATATGAAAAAGCTGGAAGTTATTCAAATGGCTACCATTGAAGGTGGAGTCGGTGAATCTCGTCTGTTTTCAGGCAGCGATCGGCTGTCTTGGAAATGTCTACTTGGTCTAGGACTCATATTAGGAGGCCTAGTGGCCTCCCTTACCGGCGTCGGCTTGGCTGCAGCGGATGGTGCCGTTGGCGGAGGAGCTACGTTAGTTAACTCCAATTGCTAGTATCTATTAAATTGAGAGGTATTTTATTTTAATAAATATCTCTCAATTACTTTTACACTTAATTAACTGAGAAGATCATGATTTATAAAACTTTGTTTTTTGTACTTATTAGTAATGTATGTTTTTCTCAAAACAAAACTATATACACTTGCTCATTTAAGATTGCCGATGTGCAACAGAAAGAATTTAAATTTTCTTCAGAAGATGATTTATTTACAATTTCGTTAAAGGAACGAATATTTATAGACAGTAAGGGCAGAGAGTATTATCTAGTGAAATCTGGGGGAGGAATTCTTGTTACAAGTGATGGCGACACTTTGGCTGCGAAGAAAAGGAAATGTATTTACTACCTACCGGGTCAACTGAACGCATCGTATCACGTGAGAGGTCGTACCTTATATCAGAAGAATGATGAAATCATTAGTGGGAAAATTAGGTTTCGAGGTAATGAGGTGGCGATAGTAGTTACGAAGTTAGATAATCGAGTGGAAAAATCTGTAATGTGTTTGTTTTTTCACAAGCTATTGCTTGACGCGAAAGCTATAAATGAGTCTAATCTTTTTTTTCTTGGAATCAACTGAATTCTAGGTATTATAAATGAATTATCTCTTGGATTCAAGTAATAAATGCAACGGCTGAAAAAAAAGCCCCCCCTGCCGGGTTCAGGCCCCGGGGCCTGAACCCGGCAGGGGGGGATAACCCGCAGAAAACTGAGGGGTTATCCCTACCAAAATTGAGGGGTTAACCCTACCTTTTTCTTGAAAAAAGAGCCCCACCTTTGCATTGTTCGTTACGGATAGAAAGCGGCAGGCTCTGATCAGGTTTGGCGTAGGCGGTTCCCGAAAAGCCTTTTACAGAGTAGGGGAAGAGTGTAAAGTTAGTTTTTATGAAAAAACTGAAAATCTGTGAAATGCAAGGTGCTTTGGGAGGCAAAAAATTAGTCAAGGTCGGTGATACAGCATGTGCAACAGTAGCGATTGCTGGCTTATTGCCCGGAGTTGGAGGCTTGGGTGTTTTTATCTTTGCAGGAGCAATTTGCGCTTGGTGGTCAATGGGAAGTCTTTTGTGGGGTTAAACGACGGCAAACTTCGTGAATGCGCCTCTTACTTAAGTTGAGGTCAAAGTTTTTGATTAATTGACATCACCTTTATTCATTTTTCAACAAAAAAACAAGAATTGACATGAGAAAAATCGAAGCAAACCTAATGGCCCATATAGAAGGCGGCAGAAAAGCTTCTCCCCATTGGGCTGAATGCACAGTTAATACCGTTGCAGCCATTGTTACCACCGCAACCACCGTTTTAGGAGGGCTTATCGTATGGGGCTTTACATCCCGTTGTTGGGCAGGCTACATTGATGGCTAGAATTGATTATATTAGTAGAAGGAGAATGAAATAATTCTCTTTCTACTTTTCCTTTGGCAATTTTTCTAACTTTATTTTTGCAATGTCAAAATCTCCAATATTTAAAATTATATCAACAGGAATAGATGTAATCGTAGGGATAGCTTTGATCTATGTAGTAAATAGACTGTTTTTCTTAAAATCCCCACTTGATAAAATAGGAAATATAATTTTATTAATCGCACTCAGTTGGTTTCTAATTAAAGCTTTTTATATCAAATACTTAAAGTAATGAAAAGTTATCTTTTTGGGATATTAGTATTATTAATTTTATTTCTAAATTTTTCCAGTAGAAATATTTTAATTTCAGATATTTTATATTTCAATAGTTTTGCTGAACAACTAAGCTACGAACAAATCCAAGACCTATTAGCAAACGGCGAAAAATGGGCATGGCTCGGCTACGCCTTTATCCCCATCATCTACGCCATCAAATGCTCCCTAGTCGCCTTCTGCCTGAGCATCGGCCTATTCTTCGTCACCGACCGCTTCGAGTTCAAAAAGCTCTTCGGCGTGGCGGTGGTGGCGGAGTTCGTGTTCCTTATTCCAGCGGTGGGTAAGTTGCTGTGGTTCCTCTTCGTCCAAACGGACTACACCCTCGAAGATTTGCAACTCTTTTACCCGCTCTCGGCCCTGAGCATCTTCGACTACCACGCCGTGCAGCCGTGGCTGCTCTACCCGCTGCAAGTCCTCAACGTGTTCGAGCTTATTTACTGGGTGGTGCTGGCCTTCGGCGTGGCGCGGGTCATGCCGCAGCGCAACGTCAACCGCGCCATCGGGGTGGTGGCTTCCAGCTACGGCACGGGGCTGGTATCGTTTTAGGCGGAACCATAGGAGGTATTTCAGGAGCACTTGCAGGTGCAGCGGCAGGTTGCTAGGCAACTGTTTGGTAAATCATTTCTCACAAACATTTAATACTAGATGAAAACATTAGACGCAAGGGGCATGATAAGCATAAGTGCTGGAAGAGCCCCTGAAACATGTGCCGCTGGCATCATTGGAGGACTGTTAGGGGGAGCACTGGCTGGTGGAAAGATCGGTGCTAGGACTCTGACATTTCAGGGCGTCCTAGTAGGAGCAGGTATCGGTGCTGTCATTGGCGGAGTAGCTGGTGGTATTGCTGGATGCATGGATTGAGAGTAAAAGTGCGCAGTGCTATTCTTGATGGTACTGCGCACTTATATAAGATTAAAACATAACAATAATTATATGAAAAATTTCTTTCAATTTATTAGGAAAGCTCTTCTCTCGATCATAGCTGTTGGAATTTGCATTTATATATACATTTCTGGTCGTCCTTTTCCAACAGAATTGCATCTTTATATGAGCTTATTAAGCATTTTAGGATTTAGTGTACTCGTTATACTAGTTGCTTACGTTCATTTTTTTGTACAGAAAAAATAACTAAATAAGGCCAGAATCATGAAACTGAGAACTCACCTTTTCCTATTACTGATCATCGCAAGCCTAGGCTTCAGTCTTACTGTAAAAGAACTGTTAATTTCTGATACTCTTTATTTTAATAGCTTAGCCGAAAAATTTAGTTACGAGCAAATTCAGGAAGCTTTGGATGAGGGAAAAAACTGGGAATGGTTTGGTTTTGCAATAATTCCTATATTTTATGCGATCAAATGCTCTCTCGTCGCCTTCTGCCTGAGCATTGGCCTGTTCTTCGTTACTGACCGCTTCGAGTTCAAAAAGCTTTTCGGCATGGCGGCGGTGGCGGAGTTCGTGTTTCTCATTCCGGTAGTGGGTAAGCTGCTGTGGTTCCTCTTCGTCCAAACGGACTACACCCTCGAAGATTTGCAACTCTTTTACCCGCTCTCGGCCCTGAGCATCTTCGACTACCATGCAGTGCAGCCGTGGCTGCTCTACCCGCTGCAAGTCCTCAACGTGTTCGAGCTTATTTACTGGGTGGTGCTGGCCTTCGGCGTGGCGCGGGTCATGCCGCAGCGCGACGTCAACCGCGCCATCGGGGTGGTGGCTTCCAGCTACGGTACGGGGCTGGTGATTTGGGTGGCGGTGGTGATGTTTCTAACCTTGACATACGCTCCTGCGTAAGGAGGAAGGGAGGAAAGGATTAAAGCAGGAAGGGGCCGGACTGGCGCACTAGGAAAGAAAAAAACTGATGTCGCAGAACAGAACAAAAATCGTGAAAACTGCTGCCTTGCTTATTATCGCCGTAGTCTTGGGGGGATTAGGTTGGGGGATATATTCCAAGGCAGACGCTAAGGCCGAGACGGCGCGGCGGGTGGCGCGGTTGCCGGAGGTCAGCTTCAAGGGGCTGGATGGGCGGGACGTTTTGTCGGCGGACTGGAAAGGGAAGTCGACCTAGGTCGTGTTTTTTCATTCCGACTCCCACTACTGCCAGATGGAAGCCGACAATATTCGCGAGGCCGAAGTGCTGCGGACACAGGTTGCCATCAAACTCATTTCGACCGAACCCTCCGACACGCTCCGCGCTTTCGCCGCCCGTTACGGGCTGGATACCCTGCCTAACGTACAATTATTAACCGACCCCAACCATGCCAACTACCTTACTTTTGGTGCTACTTCTACGCCTACTTCTTTTCTATATGATGCCGAGGGGGCTTTGATCGAGAAATTCAGCGGCGTGGTGAAAGGGGAGAGCGTTTTGCGCTTCGCGGGGAAGTGATTCTCCTTTTGGGTTAAGGATCAAAAGTTCCAAAGGGTTGACGGTCGGATGCCTCAACATCTAAACGCTTAAACAACAGCGTGGGCTGCCCCGTCAACAAATCCACAGCAATTAAACGCTTCAACACTTCAACAAAAATGTCCTCCGCTACCAAAGACCACAACAACACCCTCGTATTACAACAAGACAGCACCGACTGCGGGGTGGCTTGCTTGCGGTCGCTGGTGCGGCTGCATGGCGGGGAGGTGAGTCTGGAGCGGCTGCGGGAGTTGAGCGGCACCAACCGCAGCGGCACCACGCTCCTGGGGATGTGCCAGGCCGCGCGGACACTGGGCTTCGCGGCGGCACTGCTGGGGCTGGGCATGGCCCTGCTCGGCATGGTGATGGCCGTTTTCTCGCAGCGCCTCATCGACGATATTCTGCCCTCGGGCAACGGTCTCAAGCTCATGGCGGGCGTGACGCTGGTGGCTTTCCTGCTGCTCGTCCGCGTCGGCTTCGAAACCCTGCGCAGCTACCTGCTCATCCGGCAGTCGCGCGATTTCAATAATCGCATCATCGGCGGCTTCTACGACAGTCTGCTGCACCTGCCCAAGGCGTTTTTCGACACCCGCAAAACGGGCGACCTCGTGGCCCGCATGAACGACACGGCCCGCATCCAGCGCGTCATCGGACAGCTGTCGGGGCAGGTACTTATCGACGCGCTGATGGTGGTCGTATCGCTGGGCTTCATCTTTTTTTATTCCAAAACCATCGCCCTTGGCCTGCTGGTGGCCCTGCCACTGTACTTTTTCCTGATTTTCCGCTTCCACCCTCCTATCCGGGCGGGGCAGCAGCGCGTCATGGCGTCCTGCGCCCACAGCGAGAGCCACTACATCAGCACTTTGCAGGGCATCCGCGCCATCAAGTCGCTCAATCGCCAGGCTGTTTTCGGTGAGTTGAACCGACAGGTTTATGGGCTGTTCCAGACAAATATTATGCAACTGGGCGTTATCCAGGTACGACTCAACGCCTGGGCTTCGGTGGCGGGAGTGTTGCTGCTGATGGGGGTACTTGGCTTCGCTAGTCGGCAGGTGCTGCTACAAAACCTCCAAACGGGCGAACTAATGGCGCTGCTTGGGCTGGCGTCGTCGCTGCTGCCTTCAGTGGCCAACCTAGCGCTGCTGGCCGTGCCGCTCAACGAGGCCAAGGTTGCCTTTGAGCGGATGTACGAGTTCGTGGGCCTCGACCCCGAACCCGCTGATGAAAACCCTGACGCCATGCCGCCCGAAACTTTCGAGTCCATCGCCCTGCGTGACCTCACTTTCCGCTTTCCTGGTCGTGCCGCGCTGCTGTCGGGCGTTTCGCTGCGGCTCCAGCGGGGTAAAATCGTTGGCCTAATAGGCGAAAGCGGCAGCGGTAAAAGCACGCTGGTGCAGATTCTGGAACGCTTCTACGCGGCTGAGTCGGGTCAAATCATGGTCAACGACGCCTACCCGCTGACGCAAATACCGTTAGCAGCTTGGCGGCAGCGCGTGGCGGCGGTGCCGCAGGAGGTAGCAGTCTTTAACGGCACCCTGCTCGACAACGTGCTGCTGGGTCAGGAAGCCACGCCCGAGGCCATCGAGGCGTTCTTCGCGCAGGAGCCGTTCCGCGCCTTTGTCGAAAGTCTGCCGCAGGGGTTGCTCACGCTCGTGGGCGAGGAAGGCATCAACCTTTCGGGGGGGCAAAAGCAGTGGGTCGGGCTGATGCGGGCCCTGTGGTCAAGTCCGCAGGTACTTCTGCTCGACGAGGCCACTCGGCCATGGACGCAGACAGCGAGCGACGGGTATTTGCGTTATTGAAAAAACTGCGTCCGCAGATGGCCGTGTTGTTTGTCACGCATCGCTTACACACGTTGCCGCGTATCTGCGACGAAATCTGCGTGCTGGAATCTGGCGGCGGGACTTTCTCTGGCTCCCACGCCGAGTTGTTGCTGACGGAAAATGTGTACAGTCGGTTTTGGGGGGAGTTGTTGGTGGAGGTTTGAGATAAAAAAAAGATAAACTCGTAGTGAGGGCTGTAAAGGGTGAGTGTGAAAACCGGGTTAGTGCTGAATCGTCCGCAGGCTCCACCAGCCAGTATTCGCGTACGCCCGCCTCTTCCTAGAGTTCGAACTTATTCTTTTTCTCCTTCTTGGTGTTGCCGGGCGAGAGTATTTCGATCACTAAATCGGGCGCGCCGTTGATGATGTATGGGAAAGACTGGTAGCGGCCGATTTTTATTTCACACCTGAATCACCCCCACATTGAACGCCTTCGTAATCGGCGCCTGATTGGCCGCCTCGATGCCGAGCGAAATAATGCGCCGCGTTTCGCGCGGGTCGATGATGCCGTCCACCCACAGGCGGGCGGCGGCGTAGTAGGGCGAGAGTTGGGCGTCGTAGCGGTCGGTGATTTCTTTCAGCAGGTCGGCCTCGGCTTCTTCGCTGAGTTCCTTTCCCTTGGATTTGAGCGAGGCGGCCTCGATCTGGACGAGGGTTTTGGCGGCAGCGGCTCCGCTCATCACGGCCATTTGGGCGGTGGGCCAGGCATAAATCAGGCGTGGGTCGTAGGCCTTGCCGCACATGGCGTAGTTGCCCGCCCCGTAGGAGTTGCCGACGATGAACGTGAACTTCGGCACCACCGAATTGGCCACGGCGTTGACCATCTTGGCTCCGTCCTTGATGATGCCGCCCTGCTCGGCGCGGCTGCCGACCATGAAGCCCGTCACGTCCTGGAAAAACAGCAGCGGGATTTTCTTCTGGTTGCAGTTCATGATGAAGCGGGCGGCTTTGTCGGCGGCTTCGCCGTAAATGACACCACCCATCTGCATCTCACCCTTGCCCGACTTCACGACCGTGCGCTGGTTGGCCACGATGCCCACGGCCCAGCCGTCCACGCGGGCGGTGGCGCAGAGGATCGTTTTGCCGTAGTCGGGCTTGTATTCGTCCAGTTCGGAGGCATCCACGATGCATTCCAGCAACTGCGCCATGTCGTAGGGCTTGAAGCGGTCGGCGGGCAGGATGTCGAAGATTTCGTCGGGCTGGCGCTTGGGTAAAATTGCTTCCACGCGGTTGAATCCGGCATTTTCGGGGGCACCCAGCTTGCTCATGGATTTGCGGATGGCGTCTAGGCAGCTTTGGTCGTCGGGGTACTTGTTGTCGGTCACGCCCGAAATCTCGCTGTGCATCGTGGCCCCGCCCAGTGTCTCGGCGTCCACATTCTCGCCGATGGACGACTTGACCAAATACGGCCCCGCCAAAAAGACAGAACCCGTGCCTTCCACAATCAACGCCTCGTCGGACATAATGGGCAAATACGCTCCACCCGCCACGCAACTGCCCATGATGGCGGCAATCTGCGGGATGCCCAAGGCCGAAAGCTGAGCGTTGTTCCTGAAAACCCGGCCAAAATGCTCCTTATCGGCAAAAACCTCGGCCTGCATCGGCAGATACACGCCCGCGCTGTCCACCAGATAAATGATTGGTAGCCGATTTTCGAGCGCGATTTCCTGCGCCCGCAGGTTTTTCTTGGCCGTAATCGGAAACCAGGCTCCGGCCTTAACCGTGGCGTCGTTGGCGACCACTACGCACAGCCGCCGGGCCACGTAGCCCAGGCACACCACCACGCCGCCCGCCGGGCAGCCACCTTCGGCTTCGTACATTCCGTCACCAGCGAAGGCGCCCACTTCCAGGAAGTAGGCGTCGTCGTCGAGCAGGTAGGCGGTGCGCTCGCGGGCAGTGAGTTTGCCCTTTTTGTGTTGGCTCTCGATTTTCTTGATACCGCCGCCGAGCTGCGCCGTGGCGTAGCGGACGTTGAGGTCGGCGATGAGTTCGGTTAGGGAGTTCGGCTTAGTCATGACGTTTATGAAGTGGTTTTTTGGAAAATCGGGGGGTGCTTATTTTCACCAAAAATAAAAAGTCGCCCGCCCGTAAGCAAACGACTTTTGAAAACTGCGTATTGAAGGAATAGGGCAGACTATTCAAACTCGATACCCTCTTCCGCTAGATAAGCTCCAACATTGAAAAACTTACCATCCAACAACTCAATCTCCTGATTCCAGCCTTTGGTAAGCCAATCTTTACCCGGCTCGGCCACCATTATTTTCTGACTACGGGTAAAAATCCAAATAATGCGCTGTACGCCAAAATCCAGCAATTTCTGGGTTTTCAGATGCACGTAATCGAATGCGCCCTCTTCAGAATAGTCAATGTTAGTGTCCACCTCAACAACCACTTTCGGTGGGATATCGGCATAGTGTACATTGATTTTTTTAGCAGGAAAATTACTTCTCTCAAAAATGGCAAGGTCGCCCGCGAGATTATTCCTCTTGTCTATGTGAATACCTATTTCACTACTCAGAAAATAATACAGCTTTCGGCTGAGCTTGGTGTGAACGATATAAGATACAAAATCAACTATAAAACTCTGTAATGTGCTGCTTCCTATAATATCATCCAGAGTTTTCTCCCCGGCCATTACTTTTCTGAAATCTGGATAATAAAAGGCCCGCCCGTCGATGGTTTCCTTGACCAGGTAGGCAGGGATTTGGGTACTAGTAGATTGGGTCGATTCCTGGACTGTCATGGCGTTCTTAGTTCAGCACGGGCTGCCCCGTTCGTTCTTCGTTCTTGCGTCCTAACTAAGAACCAAGAACTAAGAACGATTAGTTTTCAATCGAATCCACCGCTGGCTTCTTAAATTCCAGCGTCGTGTCCACGGGCGATTCGGTGGGGCCTTTGTCTTTCTTGCCAAAAATCGACACGTTGACGTAGCGCTTCGGATTTTCGCGCAGGTTGGCCAGTAACTGGTTCATGCTGATGACGGCGTAGTTGAGGTTGTTGTAGAGCTTGTCGTCGTTGATGAGCTTGCTGGCAGTACCTTGTCCTGACTTGACCGAGGCGACGAGTTGCTCCACCTGCGCCACCAGTTGGTTGGCGCGATTGACGGTTTCGCCCAACCGGAGAGCATTCAGCGAGTCGGCAAAGGTGCCTGTCTTAGTTAGCAGCGGGCCGATTTTCTTCTCGGTTTCGATTAACGAGCCCGAAAGTTTGCTCAGGTTGGCGGTGAGTTCGGCCAGGCTCTTTTGGTTTTGCTGGAGCGTGGAGCGCAAGGCAAGCCCCGTTTGGTCGTAGTTGCGCAGCACCTGATTAAGGATGGCCCCGGTTTCCTGAAAGCCCTTCGTCACCATCGTCAGGTTCCGGACCAGTGAGTCGGCGTGGGTGATGACGGGTAGGGTTCTTTCTTGCAATAGCGCCTGAATACCCGCTTCTCGGCCGCTCAACAGCGTGTCGCCATCGGCCAGCTGGCTGCCCACTGGATTGACTTCAAGGCGAATGAGCTTACCGCCCAGCAACCCGCCGTCGGCCAGCACGGCCTTAGTACCCTGGCGGATGATGAGATCTTTGCGAATGTCTAACGTAACCAATAGGCGGTTATCTTTTTGCTGTTCTATTCTGATTTTACGTACCTGTCCTACCGACATCCCGTTAAGCATGACCGGGTTCGAGGAAGTGAGTCCATCAATGTTATCGTAAATTACGTAGTAGCTTTTGTTGGGCGAAAAGAAGTCAGACCCTTTCAAAAAATTAAAGCCAAAGTAAAGCATCCCGATCGTGACGACCGACAGCAAGCCCACTTTAAGCTCTCGGGAGATTTTCATGCAAATAAATTCGTGAGGGTGAAAAGGAAAGTTTATGCTACGAAAGTAGCACTATTATCGTTCCATCTCTTCCCGGTACTTCCTGAAGGCCCCGAAGACTGCATCCGCTACTTCATCTTGCCCTTCTCGGGAATGCAGGTAAGCCTCTTCGTCTGGATTGCTCAGGAAGCCCGTTTCCACCAGCACACTAGGCATGTTCGTCCGCCACAGCACCAGGAACCCCGCCTGCTTCACACCCCGGCTCTTGCGTTTCGACTCCGCCCGGAACTGCCGCTCGACCCGGCTGGCAAAAAGCAGACTGCTCGACAGATAGGCACTTTGGTAATTGGCCAGCATAATATGCGCCAGCGGTGAAGTGGGGTCGAAGCCTTTGTAGGTTTCTTGATAGTCTTTTTCCTTCAAGATAACTGAATTCTCGCGCTTGGCCACGGCCAGGTTAGCTTCGGATTTGTGCAGCCCCATCACGTAAGTCTCGGTACCCGAGGCACTTTTAGCACCCGAATTGCAGTGAATGGAGATGAACAGGTCGGCGTGATTGCGGTTGGCGTAGGCCGAGCGTTCGTCCAGCTCGACGAACACATCGGAAGTGCGGGTGTAGAGGACTTTCACCTCCGGCATTTCCTCTTTTATTTTCCTCCCCAGCGCCAAGGCGATTTTCAGAGCAGTGCGGGACTCGCGGGCTATCTTGCCCCGCGTGCCGGGGTCGTGACCGCCGTGGCCGGCGTCGAGAACCACGACGTCGATCAGGCCAGGGTTGTTTTCCGCGACGGGTTCTTGTCGAAAAGCAAAGGCCAAACTCACCACCAAACCACCCGTGGCAGCCGCCATTTTAAGAACTTTTAACATTATTTTTGACTTAGTGCGTTACTCCCTAGTAGTTTCTCCACTAATTTTGACATCTTGAATTTTAGGCAAAAATACGCTTTTTGATACAACTGAAAAAAAAGTGGTTTAGTATATCGCTGAGCCTGTGCCTACTTCTGCTAGTGGGATGCGTAAGGACTCAGCAACAATCGGGCCGATTGGGGCGCCTGCTCGGCAAAGCCGCTAAGGCGGACTCCTCGGTGGCGATTCGAGTCCCTGTTTCCCCTACTTCTGTAACTTCCGACACGTTGGTCGCAGCCGATTCCACGACGCTGCCGAGCGGTGTCCGCATCGCCACGGGCGACAGCCTGGGCATCCGGCTGGACTCGCTGCGGGCCGATTCGCTGCGCGTGGACTCGCTGGCCAAGCAAAGCGACCTGCAATCGACGGTTAAGTATAAGTCGCGCGACTCCACGATTATGGACGTGGATGGCAAGCAGGTTCACCTCTATGGGGAGGCCGAGGTAACTTACGGCACCATTAACCTCAAAGCCGACTACATCCGCATCGACTGGACGATCAACGAGCTTTTTGCCAAAGGAACCTATGACTCCACGACCAAGAAAGCGGTAGGCGACCCCATTTTTCAGGATGGAGCGGAGGCTTACAACACCAAGGAGCTACGCTACAACTACAAGACCAAGAAGGGCTTCATCCGGGGCGTAGTCACGCAGCAGGGCGATGGCAACATTCGGGGAGAGCAGGTCAAGAAGGATCAGGAAGGGAATTTGTACATCAAGAAAGCCATTTATACTACCTGCAACCTCACGCACCCCCACTTTTACATCAACGCCCCTAAAATCAAGCTCATCGACAACAAGCAGGTGGTTTCGGGGCCGTTCAACCTCGTCATCGCCGACGTGCCGCTACCGCTGGGATTGCCGTTCGGCTTTTTTCCTTTTCCCAAGAAAAAAGAAATAGGTACGTCGGGCATTCTCTTCCCGGCCTACGGCGAAGAGCCCAACGGGCGCGGCTTTTTCCTGCGCGATGGTGGCTACTACTTTGCCGTGAGCGAAAATTTCAACGCCATCATCACCGGCCAAATCTACTCCACCGGAAGCTGGGGCTTGGGGGCAAGTTCGGTGTACACCAAGCGCTACCGCTACAACGGTAACGTCGCCCTGCGGTTCAACCGCAATCGGTCGGGCGACGAACTGGACCGCTTGCGCCGCATTCCCGGCCGCAACGATTTCAGCGTCCTCTGGTCGCACTCGCCCGTGCCGCGTGGCAGCTCCACCTTCTCGGCCAACGTGAACGTGACCAGCAACAGCTTCAACCAGTTCAACGCCCTGGACAATCAGCGGTACATCTCCAACGTGGCCAGCTCCTCGGTGCAGTACAACCGCACCTTCGGCCAGTACGCCCGCGCCGGGACCAGCCTGCGGGTGAATCAGAACTTCGGCACGCCTGACCCCCAAACGGGCTTGAAGTCGGGCGGAAAAACCGACGTTTCGACGCAGTTCAACTTCGGAGTGAACCAGATCGCGCCCTTCGCCCTCAACGGCGGGCGGGGCAAGTGGTACGAAAGCTTCCGGCTGGGCATGGACTTCAACGGCGACTACACCGTAAACAACACGCTGTCGGCCATTGACACGACCTTCTCGCGATTGAAGTTTCTTGTGGCCCTAGATAAAAAAGATAGCGCCCGCACGCGAGGCGAACAGTTGGTCGACTTTAACTTCGACAATCTGCCCGACCTGCTGCAAGATGCGCAGTTCAACGGGCGATACTCAATTCCCATCTCGCTGCCCAACTTCAAGCTGCTGCGCTTTATCAATTTCACGCCGGGCATTTCGCTGCAGGGCGAGGTGTTCTCGAAGCAATACGAGTATGAATATTTGAAAACAGAAAACCGCGTCAATGTCAAAACCATCGACCGCGTGGGCAGTGAGTACAGCTACTCAATGAGCGCGGCCCTGAACACGCGCTTTTATGGCACTTTTTTTGTGAGAGGCAAGAGGCTGGAAGCCATCCGGCACACGGTGATTCCGTCGGTGTCGTTCAGTTATACGCCAGATTTCTCGGGCGATAATTTTGGCTTTTATCAAAAAATCCAAATCAACGAACTGGGCGAAAGCCGCTTCTTGTCGCGCTACCGGGGCATCGGCAACACCTCCGGCGACGGGCGGGCGACGGGCGTTATTTCTTATAGTTTAAATAACTCTTTTGAAATGAAACTGAGGTCGAAGAGCGATACCTCCGACCAGCAGTTCGAGAAGGTTTCGCTGCTGGACAACCTGAGCTTCAACGGTAGCTATAACCTGATGGCCAAGGAGTTCAACCTCTCTAACCTTTCGGTCAATGCCAACACAACGATCAAAGACCTGAACCTAAACTTCAACATGACGTTCGACCCTTATGCCTACATCCCCGACCTGAGGAGCCCTAACAATACGGCGGGGGTTCGCATTAGTGAATTCGCAGTCACGCGTGGGCAGGGTTTGGCGCGGCTGTCGAACCTGATCTTCACGTTCACCAAGAGTTTCAATCCCAAGAAAGACGCGGCTAAAAAGCCCGCGTCCCCTAATCCCACCAACCCACAGGCTACCGCAGAGAATCTGGAATTCATCGAACGAAACCCCAATCTTTACGTGGATTTCAATATTCCCTGGAATGTCAACATCAGCTACAACTTCGGCCTGAACCGCCTTGGCCTACAGCCCGCCTCCATCATCCAGACTCTCAACGCCACCGGCGACCTAAGCCTGACCCCCAAGTGGAAGGTCAGCTTGCAGACCGGCTTCGACTTCGAGGCGCTCAGCCCGTCAATCACCACGGTGTCGTTGTTCCGCGATCTGCACTGCTGGGATATGTCGTTCAACTGGACTCCCTTCGCGGGCAACCGGCTGCGGGCCAGCAACTACTCGTTCACGCTGAAAGCCAAATCCTCCATTTTGCAGGATTTGAAGCTATCGCGGCGGCGCTCGTTCGTTGACCGAAGCGGGTTTTAAGGTTGTTGAAGTGTTGAATCGTGTAATCGTTGAAGCGTTGAATCGGTCTGCCGCCGCAGTGCTGTTTGTTTGGTCAATTGATTAATATTTAACAATTTACTTAACCCTTTGTGCCTTTGGAACTTTGTGCCTTTAAAGAAAAAAGTCCGGCATCAGCTCTTCGTCGCGGAGGTTGGAATCTACGCGGTACTTCCCAAAATCAGTTACGCCTTCGGTTTTTAACACTTCCTCATCTACAAAAAAATTGCCCGTGCATTCGCGGCTGTTACGGCTGAGGATGTGGAAGGCGGCATCGGCCATGATTTCGGGCGTGCGGCTGCGGCGCATGAGACCGTCGCCGCCCAGCAGATTTTGCACGGCAGCGGTGGCGATGGTTGTGCGCGGCCACAGCGCGTTGAAGGCCACGCCCTGCTTCTTGAATTCGCCCGCCATACCCAGCACACACATACTCATGCCGAACTTGGCCATTGTGTAGGCCACGTGCGGGGCAAACCAGCGCGTTTCCATGTTCAGCGGCGGCGACAGGTTCAGCACGTGCGGGTTTTCGGCTTTCAATAGATGCGGCAAACATAGCTTGCTGGTCAGAAACGTGCCGCGCGTGTTGATGTGGTGCATCAGGTCGTAGCGCTTCATATCGGTTTGCAGCGTGGGCGTGAGGCTGATGGCGCTGGCGTTGTTGATCAGGATGTCGATGCCGCCGAAGGTGGCGACGGCTTCGTCCACGGCGGCTTGCACAGCCTCCTCGTCGCGGATGTCCACTTGCAGCGGCAAGGCTCTACCTCCGGCGGCCACTATTTCGGCGGCGGCGGTGTGAATGGTGCCGGGCAGCTTGGGGTGCGGCTCAGCGGTTTTGGCGGCAATGACCACATTGGCTCCTTCCTTCGCCAGGCGTACGGCAATCGCCAGCCCAATTCCCCGGCTTCCGCCGGTGATGAACACCGTTTTGTTTTTCAACATAGATTTTTGGGGTTTTATAGATAAATTTGGTGGAAATGCCCTTTTTGAACAAGTTTTGTGTGAAAGGGTGGCATGGTTTGTGCTTTATAATTGGGACTTGAATCAAAGTTTCAAGGTAGCGAAAAGCGCCCGATAAATGACAAAATATCTATTCAGTCTCTTTTTTCTGCTGTTGTACCAAGGCCAGGTGATGGCGGACAACACCGCTGCGTGCGTGGCCGACACCTGCGAGATAACCGCCCCCACGATATGGGCCGAGCGGGATTCCACCTGCTCGGGCCAGCCCGTGTTGGTGTGGGCGGTCGGCTGCGATGGTACGGTGCAGTGGTCTAACGGCCTGGCGGGCGACACCATCGTGTCGCGCCCGGCCACTACACGAACATATACCGCTATTTGTAAAAAGGAAAACTGCCAAAGTCCGGCTTCTGGGGCAGTCACCGTCGTTGTCCCTATTCCCGATATTCCCGTCCTCAACGTGAGCCAGCGCACCGTGTGTGCGGGCGGTAGCGCAGTGCTGACGGCCAGCGGCTGCCCAGGCGTGGTGGTGTGGTCCAACGGCAGCATGGGCCGCGAAATTACGGTGCGGCCCGCCCAAACGACCAACTACACGGCCATCTGCCTTACGGGCAGCCAACAAGCTGATGGTCTGAAATGCATCAGTTGCTTTGCCGAACCCATCGAGGTGAAAGTCGCCGATTCAGTGCGGCCCGTTTTGATTGCTTCCCAAAAGAGCATTTGCGCCAATGACCCGCTTTCGCTGCGCGTCGTGGGTTGTCCGGGGCTAGTCCAGTGGTCGGACGCGGCGGACTTGACTGCTTCGTCGCGGGTCGTGGAGCCAGCGGCTACCACTGCTTACACGGCAATTTGTAAAGTTGGCGATTGCGATTTTACTACAAATCATATAAGCGTGCGGGTCGGCCCCGCGCCCATTCCGGTGATCGTGGCCGAGCGATCGGTGGTTTGCGCGGGCGAAAAGGTGAAAGTCACCGCAAGCGGCTGCGACGGCACCGTGACCTGGTCCAACGGGCAGACGGGTTCCGAAATAATGCTCTTGCCCGAAGCCTCGCCGACCATCAAGGCCCGCTGCGGACAAGGTGATTGCCGGAGCGATTTCTCGTCTGAAATTATTTTTACCATTAACCCAACCCCGCCCAAACCTTTGGTGCAAGACCGAAAAAACGAATGCCCGTACGTCACGCTGGATCTGATGGTGGTTTTGCCGCAGAAACCAAGCACAGAAGGTGGGCGCTATGAGTTCAGGGCGGCGGCTGCTGCCGGTTCAGCGGAAGTAGCGCAGCCAAGCTTCGCAGGGGCAGGAACGTACTATGTCTTTGAAAAAAGTGCAGCGGGCTGTTACAGCGACGCGGCAGCAGTGACCATCACGATCAATGAATGTTTGATTTCGGTGAGTTATCCAGTTACTCCACCCAGCGTACCCAGCGTACCCGGCGTATCCGGCGTGGTGACTACGCCTGTGCCTCCCAAAGACAGCACGTCGGTTAACAACCGCAACCCGCCAAGTGTCCTTCCCCCCACTTCCAGCCTTACGGAAGTATTTGTCCCCGAGGGTT
>Ga0335395_10001218_pt1 | contig 16309 bp, 13 predicted proteins | sample MAT02_FD_205744 | JGI IMG/M metagenome (GOLD analysis project Ga0335395, IMG submission 205744) | Freshwater microbial communities from Lake Fryxell liftoff mats and glacier meltwater in Antarctica - MAT-02 (spades assembly) (version 2) ...
TCGACGGCCAGCGGCTGGCTCACCGGGTCGGCGTTCGCCGAGGCGACGATGTTGCTGAGCAGCGCGACCAGGCGCGGGTGGTTGGGTCCGAGCGAGGCCTCCCAGATCGCGAGCCCGCGGCGGTAGTAGGCCAGCGCGTCCGCCGATCTCGCCTCCGCGAACGCGACGTTGCCGAGGCCCGAGAGGCTCGGGACCAGGCGCGAGTCCTCGGCGCCGAAGCTGCGCTCGCCGAGCGCGAGGGCCTGCTCGAGCGTCGCGCGGGCCTCGGGCAGCGCGCCGCGCAGATAGTGGACGTTGCCGGTGTGACAGAGGATCTGTACGCCGATCGCGGGATCTGAGTCGAGTCGCGACAGCAGCCCGCGGATCTGGGCCGACAGGTGGAGCGCCTCCTCGAAGCGCTTCATGCGGGTCCCCGTGATGTGTACCAGCGCGGTGGTGATCTGCGCGCGGAGGCCGTCGTCGCCGGCGGCCTCGGCGGCCGCCAGCGCCTCGAAGCCGCTGAGCTCGGCGGCCGCGTACTCGCCCATGCGCTCCTGCACGCTGGCGCGGCGGTGCAGGGCCGCGGCGGTGATCGGTGGATAGCCGAGCGCGCCGGCTTCGGTGACGACGGCTTCGATCTGGCTCAGGGCGGTGGCGTAGCGGCCCGCGCTCTCCTCGGCCTTGGCCCTGGCGATGCGCTCGCGCAGCGCAGCGGCGGTCACGGCGGCCTCGGGCGAAGATGGGGCGCTCTGGGCCATGAGCAGCTTCTTGTCGACGCAGCGATTGAGCGTGGACATCGCCTCGGTCGCCTGGACGGCGCGCTCGATCGCCGTGCGGTCGGCGGTGCGCAGCACGTCGACGACCGCGGCGACCTCGGCGAGGCGGTCGTCGAGGCAGGTCATGCGGCGGTCGAGCAGGTCGTCGGACTGTTCGCCGCGGTGGTGCGCGAGGCATGCCTCGGTGTGCATCGCGGTCCATGCCGCGGTGTAGCGATCGAGCTGGCCGGCGACGCGGACCCAGGTGTCGGGCGCGTAGGACAGGCCGCTGGCGAGCACGGCCTGCTGGAGGGCGTCACGCGCGGGCGGGTCCCACACGCCGACCAGTCGGGCCGGTGCGCCGGTACACACCTCCGCGGGCGCGCCGCGCTGGAGCGCCGTGGCGCCGATCAAGCCGACCGCCAGAGACGCCACGGACAGGCCCCCGAGGGCCACCACCCAGATCCTGCGCGGGCGGTCGATCGTCGTGCGCAGCGCGGCGAGCAGCTCGAGCATGGACTTCGGGCGCCCTTCACGGTCGGCCGCGAGTCCGTGCAGCACGATCCGTTGTACGCGCGCCGGCACCGTCGCGTCGCGCGGCACGTCCGCGAGATCACCGACCTTGATCGCAAAGCGGATCGCTTCCGGGTCGTCGCCGACGAACGGGCGCTGCCCGTAGAGGCCCTCGAACAGGCTGACACAGAAGCTAAACAGGTCGCTGCGGGCGTCGAGCTCGCCGGACTCGAGCTGCTCCGGCGGCATGTAGGCCGGCGTGCCGACGAGCGAGCCGGCGAGCGTATGCGAGACATCGAACAGGCCCGTCGCCTGTGACATGTGCGGGTGGACGCGCTCGACCAGCGACTCGGCGCCGCTGCGGCGGGCCAGGCCGAAGTCGACGACGCGGACGCGACCATCCTTGCCGACGAGGATGTTGTCGGGCTTGAGGTCGCGATGGATCATGCCGGCCGCGTGCGCGGCCGCCAGCCCGCGTCCGGCCTCCATGTAGACGTGGAGCACCTCGCGCCAGCTTCGCGGGTTCTCGGCGAGCCACTCACGCACGGTGCGGCCCTCGATGAATTCCATCGCAAGGAACAGCGTGTCGCCGAACCAGCCGACCTCGTAGATCGCGACCACGTTCGGGTGCGAGAGCTTGGCCAGCGCCTGGGCCTCGCGCAGCATCCGGCTCTGGCCCTGGGTGTCGCCGTGGAGGCGCCGGCGCAGCACCTTGACGGCGACCTTGCGGTCGAGCTCCTCGTCGTAGGCCGAGAACACCAGGCCCATCGCGCCCTCACCGAGTCGGCGCAGCACGGTGAAGCGGCCGATGCGAACCGGGTCGGCGTCCCGCTCGTTCCGCTCGGCGCGTTCGGCCTCGGGTCCCACGGTTCGTCGCGCGCGCAGGGCGATCAACGACTGGTCGGTCGACGACGGCGGGGGTTCGGACGCCGTATCACTGGGGTTGCCATCACGCGACATGGCGGGATCGATGCAGCGGCGGAGCATACCCCCGAAGCGCCGCGGCCGGGTGCCGCGCGAACGGGTGTCACCCGGACCGGCGCGCAGCCGCGCCGGGCGCCGGACAGGGCGTTGGCATCGCGGGGGCCTATTTTGCGGGGGTCCATCACCCCCCCGGGATTATCGCCGCGACTGCGCGAGGAACCACTCACGTGCGTGCTGGGTGGCCGCCTTTTCCACTTGCGGCCAGGTCAGGCCGGAGGCCTCGAGCTCGGCGACCGACTCCTTGCGCACGTCGGCTGCGATCCACGCGAGGAATTTTCCGATCTGCCGCAGGTCGGCGGTCCCGTCGCACACGGTGGCGAGGCCCTGTTGCAGGCGAGCCGGCGTGACCATCAAGGCGACGAAGGCGACGACCGAGTCGACGACCGAGGCGTTGACCTGGACGGCGACCTTCGTGGCGGCGGTGCGGTGCTTCTCGCCCTTGGCCTTGAACATCAGGCTGGCGAGGCCCTCGGGCTGGTCCGGGGGCGCGGCGCCGTCGACATCGACGGGGTAGAACACGAGGCCAGGGGCGGGCATCGTCGCGCATCCGGCATCCACGATCCGGCATCCACCAGCCATGAACTTGATGGCACACTTTTCTCCGCCGGATCCCCACGTCGTCGCCACCTGAGTTCGTATGCAACACCGTACCCCCGTCATCCTCGCGCTCGCTCTGCTCGCCGCCTGTGCCGTACACACAGGCCCCGGGCCCGCCCCGATCGCCGCGGCCTCGCCGGCATCGCCGTCCACCCCCGCATCGTCGTGGGCAGAAGCGCCGCAGGCATCGCCCGCTGTGGCGCCGGTCCGGGTCGCCGAGGCGGTGCCGGGCGAGAGCTGGCCGGGCGCCACGGGGCCGGGGCCGACCGTGACGCCGCCTGTGACGCCGCCTGTGACGCCGCGGCCGGTGAGCGACACCCCCGCGGCGGTGACGGTCGCGGTCGCCTCCGTGCAGTTGCTGCAAGACTGCCCCGACGACCGGTCGACGGCGGCGGGCCAGCGCTCCAATGACGGCGCCTCGGCGAGCATGTCGCAGGTGCAGGGCAAGCGGCGCGCCCCGCCGTCGGGGTGCAGCCTCAACCTTTCACTCACCAACGCTGGCGGGCGCGCGGGGCAGCTCCGAGTGATGCGCGTGCGCTTGCTCGACGGCAACGGTAGGCGCGAGCTGGCGACCGTCGCCAGCCGCACGCCGACGCGTTGGGACACCGAGGGCTACGTCGCGTGGGACGAGCGGGTCGCCGGCAACACGACCTCTCAGGTGGCGTACAGCCTGGCCGATGCCAAGTGGAAGCGCGGCGGCGCCAGCGATCTTTACCTCAAGCCGTACATCGTCGAGGTCGAGGTCGTGATCGATGGTCGCAAGCAGACGGTGCGGTCCGCGGAGTTCGTGCCGGCCTCGGACGGCATGATCCAGACCTGACGCGTACGTGCGGCGCGGGGGGCCGGCGGTTTCGCGTTACTCTTCATGCTCCTGTCGAGCCATCGTATCCTCCGGCGCATGAACGTCTCGTCGCGCCCGCGCCTGGTCGGCGTCCTGCACCTGCCTCCGCTGCCCGGGAGCCCGCGCGCGCGTGACGGCGTCTCGGAGATTGCGCGGGCGGCGGCGCGTGACGCCCGGCTACTGGCGATGGCGGGCTTCGAGTCGATCGTGGTCGAGAACTTCGGCGACGCGCCATTCTTCAAGGCGGCGGTCCCACCGATCACGATCGCGGCGATGACGGCCTGCGCGCTGGCGGTGCGCGAGGCGTGCCCGCAGGTGCCGATCGGGATCAATGTGCTGCGCAACGACGGGGCGGCGGCGCTGGCGATCGCGGCGGCGGTCGGGGCCGCGTACGTGCGGATCAACGTGCTCAGCGGGGCGCGGGTCACCGACCAGGGGATCATCGAGGGCGAGGCGGCGGCGCTGCTGCGCCTGCGGCGGGCGCTCGCGCAGCCGATCGAGATATGGGCCGATGTCGCGGTCAAGCACTCGGCCCCGCTCGCGCCGCGCGAGCTCGGCGAGGAGACCCGCGATCTGGTGCAGCGGGCGCTCGCCGACGCAGTGCTGGTGACCGGCAGCGGCACCGGCGAGGCCGTCGACCCCGAGCGCCTGCGCAGCGTCCGGGCCGCGGCCAGCACCGCCCCGGTGTACGTGGCCAGCGGGGCGACGATCGCCGCGCTGCCAGAACTCGCGGCGCTGTGCGACGGCGTGATCGTCGGCAGCGCGCTGCGGGCCGACGGACGCGCCGGAGGACCGATCGACGGCGAGGCGGCGGCCCGCTTCGCGGCGGCGTTCTACGCCGCGTTCGACCGGCGATGATGCGCGCTTGACGACGTTCGCGTCGCTATAAAGATCCGGGTCGGGTTTCCTCGCGGGCGAGATTGTGGGAGCGTCCCGACTGGTGTTTGTGTCGCTGCTCCTCGCGCTCGTACTGGCGCCGGCTCCCCGAGACGCCTCCGTCGAGATCGATCGCGCGACCTTCCACGCGCTGACGGCGACCAGCCCCGCGGAGGTCGCGGTGCCGGCGTGGGCCGCGAGACGTACGCTGACCGTGACGCCCGCGCCCGGCGGCGTGCTGCTGCGCGTGACCTGGACCCTGCGGTCGTTGACGGCGAAGGCCTGGTTCTCGGGACATGTCCTCGAGGACACGCCGGGGCTGCGCGTCGAGGACGTGCGGTGGAACGGTAGGTCGGTGGTGGCGGGGGCCGGGCCGCAGGACGTCACGGTGGCCATGACGGTCTCGGGGTCGCGCAACGCCGAGTCGGTCACGGTCGCCGGCCGCGTGTCGGGGCGCGCGGTGCTCGAGGTGGTCGCCTTCGTACCGGGCGACCCGCTCAAGGCCCCGGTGGCGCTGCGCGTGATGCCAGCCACCCGCGGGGAGATCGTAGCGAGCGCGCCCGTGGGCCTGGTGCCGGTGCTGCGCGCTGGTTCGGAGAGCGACGGTGGACGCGAGCCGACGCTACTGCTGCGCGCGAAGCCGGCGAGCACTGGTGCCGGCGCGGCAAGCACTGGTGCTGGCGCGGCAAGCACTGGTGCTGGCGTGGCAAGCACTTTCCTCGGCGCGGCGGCCGTGGTCGACCTGTCCTTTGAGACACCTCCAGCGGCGCCCGGGACCGACGCTGCGGTGGTGCTCGCGCGCGCGGGGCTCGGGCTCACGGTCGGCGACGCGGAGCTGCGCGGGCGCGGCCGGCTGGTGTGGGAGCTGCGGCGTGGATCTGTCTCTGCGGTCAGCTTCACCGCGGCGAACGTGGGGGCCGACCTCGAGGTCACCGGCGCTGGCGTGCGCGAGGTCGAGCGCAGCGGTGAATCGGTGCGCGTGCTGTTGCAGGCGCCGGTGAGCGGGCGGCTCGAGCTGGCGCTGCGCTGGACCAGCCCGATCGGCACGGCCGCGGAGTCACGGGTGGCGCTGCCGCAGATCCGCTTCGCCGAGGTGTTTCGCGCCGAGGCGAGCCTGCAGCTCGCGCGCGACGGCGAGGTCGAGGCGGTGCCCGAGGCGCAGGGCTGGACGCCGAGCGCCGCGGCGAGCCTGCCGACGTGGGGCCAGGGGCTCGTAGAGGGCGCGCCTACGGCCGCGTTCACGGCCGCCACGGAGGCGTCCGGTCACCTCGATCTGCTGCGCTTCGTGCCGATCGAGGGCCCGCCGGTGGTCGTCGACGTGGCCGCATATACGATCGCCACCAGCCGCGAGGGCCGGGCGCTGATGCGGGCCCACTACGAGGTCCGCAACGAGCGCGCCGCGACCCTGCGGGTCCGTCCGCCGGCGGGCTTCGAGATCCTCGGGGTGCGCGTGGCGGGCGAGACCGCGGTCATCGCCCGCGACCGCGACGGATCGTGGCGCGTGCCGCTGCCGCGGTCGGTCGACACGGTGTCGGGTCTGCTGTCGTTCCCGGTCGAGGTCGGCCTGCTCGGCGGCGCGGTGAAGGGCGCCGCATGGGACCGGCGTGAGCGGAGGTCGCTGCCGTTGCCGCGGCTCGACGCGCCGGTCGCCGTATTGCGCGTGACGCTGCACCTGCCGCCGGGCTACCGCTCGCGGCTCAAGGCCGGCGATGGCGAGGTGGTGGCCGCGTTCACGCGCGGCGGGGGCATCACGTATGGGCTCGGCGTCGGGGCGGTCGGCGCGGCGGAGGCCGACGCGAGGTTCCAGTCGGCGGTCAAGCGCTGGCTCGGCAACGACTTCGGCGGCGCGCAGGGCGAGCTCGACGAGCTCAAGAAGCTCGGCGCGAACAACGAGAATATCGCGCGTCTGCAGGGCAACCTCGACCTGATCGCCGGTCGCGGCGAAGATGCCAAGGACGCGACCGTGTCGCGGCGGATCCGCGAGCAGGCGAAGGCGCGGGCGGTCGTCGACCAGGTGGCGCAGGAGGACCTCGAGCGCAAGGCCGAGGAGAGCCGGCGCTCGGGCGACTACAAGTCCGCGGAGGTCCAGTACCGGGCCGCGCTCGCGGTCGGCGATCGCCTGGCGAAGCTCGAGCAGAAGGAGTCGGTCGAGCAGTCGACCCGCAACGACCAACTGCGCAGCGAGCTGGCGTCGAACGCGGTCGAGGCCCGGCAAATGAAGTCGATCCAGAGGTCAAGCAAGGCCGGGCGACGCGGGCTGGTTCGCAGCGGCGGCAAGGGCAAGGACAAGGACAAGGCGGCCGCCAGCTACAGCTTCGAGGGCGAGGGCAAGCAGGGCGTGGTCGAGAAGTCGGTCGTCGCGGAGAAGGGGCAGGACGACAAGTCCTTCGCGGTGAAGCCCCCGGCCGACCCCGGCGACGTCGATGGTCACCTCGACATGGACGGCGAGCTCGACGCAGCGTCCGACGACGAGGACGCGTACGGCGCGATGACCGGTGAGCCGGTCGCCGACGAGCCAGCCGCGAACGAGCCGGTCGCGGCCGAACCACTCCAGCCGGTCGTCGCCGACCCCACGAAGACCGAGCCACCGGCGCCGCCGGCCGTGATAATGCCAGTGGGTCGCGACTTCACGGCCGTGCTGAGCGTCGCGCCCGGGGCGGTCACGGGCACCAGCGCCGCTGCGTCGGTCAAGCGGCAGCGGTTGGGCGCCTCACGTCGGGTCCGACGCGGCGACCTGCGGTCGAAGGTGATGGACACCAAGTTCAAGGCCAAGGACGACGACGCCCAGCGCGGGCCCACGGGCGGCCTGCCGGCGCCGACGGTCACCGCCTCGGCGCTCTCGGTGGTGGTCCCGAGCCTGGGGGTCGCGGTGCTCTACGAGGGCGCGCTGCTGCCGGCCGGCGCCGAACACCGGGTCGACATCTCGGCCCGCGAACCCCTGATCTCCCGCGAGTGAAATTCATCGACATGCCCCAAAGGACAGCCATGCGCAGCCTCTTCGTCACCCTCGCCCTCCTGCTCGCCAGCCCGGTCGCTCACGCACAGGAGCCCGAGCGCGTGATCATGAAGCTCGACGAGTTCCTCAAGCTCTACGAGAAGAATCGGGTCGAGGAGACGCAGGCGCCGATCGACTTTGCGATCTCGTCGGCGCGCTACAACGGTGAGGTCCAGCTCAAGGACGGCGAGCCCTACGCGGCGGTGTTCACCGCGAAGCTGCGGATCGACGTGCTGCGCAGCAAGGGCTACGTGAAGGTGCCGGTGCTGCCCGCCACCGTCGCGCTCGAGTCGGCCAAGATCGGCGCGGCCGAGGCCGATGTCATCATCGAGAACGGCTACTACACGCTGGTCACCGCGCAGCGCGGCGCGCTGACCCTGGACCTGAGCTTCGCGGTCGCGGTCACCTCGGCCGAGGGCGCGAGCGGCCTCAACTTCCAACTGGTCCCGGCCGGCGCGACGACTGCAGTGCTGTCGGTGCCGGCGCGCGATGACCTCGACTTCACGGTCACCAACGCGAAGCTGCAGTCGGACAAGGTGGTCGGCGACAAGCGCGTGGTCGAGGCGACGCTGCCCTCGACCGGCTCGCTGGCGATCCAGTGGCAGCGCGAGATCCCGAAGGCGGCGCAGCAGGCCTCGCGCGTGTTCGCCGAGGTCCACACGCTGGTCGGACTCGGCGATGGTCTGATGCGCGCGACCACGACGGTGCAGTACACGATCCTGTTCGCGGGCGTCGAGCGCCTCCAGCTCAAGGTCCCGAAGGGCATGCAGATGCTCGACGTGATCGGCAACGGCATCCGCGACTGGAAGCTCGACCCCGAGGGCACCCTGACGGTCTCGCTCAACTACGCGGCCAAGGGCGCGTACGCGCTGCGCTTCGAGATGGAGCGGGTGATCGGTAAGGCCGAGGCCCTCGCGGCGCCGATCGCCGCGCCGGTCGGGGTCGACAGGGTCAAGGGCTTCGTCGGCGTCGAGTCGAGAGGCAACCTCGAGATCAAGGCCGGCGAGGTCAGCAACGCGACGCCGGTCGACGTGCGCGCCCTGCCGGCGGCGATCCTCGGGATCACCAGCCAGCCGGTGCTGCTCGGCTACAAGTACCTCGGCGACGACGCGAAGATCCCGCTGTCGGCGGCGCAGCACGAAGATGTCGACGTGCTGGTGACGCTGCTCGACGAGACCCGCGCGCGCACGATGTGGACGCCGGAGGGCCGGCGCCTGACGTCCGTGAAGTACCGGATCCGCAACAACCGGCGCCAGTTCCTGCGCCTGGCGCTGCCCAAGGGCGCCGAGCTGTGGAGCGCCTCGGTCGGCGGGCGCGCGGTCCAGCCGGCGCGGGCCAGCGATCAACGGGTGATGATCCCGCTGGTCCGCTCGCAGGCCACAGGCGGCGAGCTGGCGGCCTTCGAGGTCGAGATCGTGTACGTCGAGGCCGGCGTCGCGCCGAGCTCGCGCGGTCGCGGCAGCTTCGAGGCCGAGCTGCCGCGCCCGGACGCGCCGAGCACCTACGTCGCGTGGACGGTGTACGCCCCGCTCGACGCCAAGGTGCGCCGCTTCACGGTCGAGGGCACGCTGCGCAAGGTCAAGTACCTGTCGAACCCGATCCCCGCGGAGGACATGAACTACGTGGAGACCGCCAACCCGGAGGTCGCGCAGCAGGCCAAGTCGCAGGCCAACAGCGGTTCGCTCGGCGATGGCGCCGTGCCGGTGCCGGTGAGCTTGCCGTTGCAAGGTCGCGAGGTGAACTTCGAGCGGCTGCTCGCGCTCGACGAGTCGCTGGCGATCCGCTTCAAGTACAGGGGCCTCCGCGGATGACATGTCTCATGAGACATGTCAACCGGGACAGCTCGCGATGAGCCTCGGCCGTCGCGCCGTGCTCGCGGGGGCCGTCGCTGGGGCGGCGTCGCTGGTGTTCGCGGAGCCGGCCGGGGCGCGGCGGATCCTGGTGCTCGGCGGTAGCCGCTTCGTCGGGCTGCACTTCGTCGGAGCCGCGCTCGCGGCCGGGCACCATGTCACGCTGTTCAATCGCGGTCGCAGCGCGCCAGGCGTGTTCCCGGCCGCAGAGGAGCTGATCGGCGATCGCACCGGCGATCTCTCGGCGCTGCACGGCCGTCGCTTCGACGCGGTCGTCGACACGTGGGGGAAGGCGCCGGGACCGGTGCAACGAACCTGTGCGCTGCTCGCCGAGAGGACCGGGCAGTACGTGTATATCTCGAGCACCTCGGTATACGACGACCGCGGGCCCGAGGCCTGGACCGAGGCCACGCGGGTCGACACGATCCCGGCGACGGGCCCGCGGACCTACGCGCACAACAAGCTGGCCAGCGAGTCGGAAGTACACACATACTTCGGTGATCGCGCGGCGATCGTGCGGCCCGCGGTGGTCGTCGGGCCGTACGACCGCAGCCATCGCTTCGTGCGCTGGCCGCTGCGGGCGCGCGAGGGCGGCGAGATGCTGGTACCCGGCGGTCCCGATGAGTCGCTGCCCTTCGTCGACGCCCGCGACCTGGCGGCGTGGCTGGTCCACGTGATCGAGGCGCGACTGTCCGGCATCTACAACGTGGCCGGCGCGCTGCCGACGATCGGCACCTTCATCGACGAGTGCGTCGCGCGGGGCGGCGAGACCACCACGCCGGTGTGGGTCGACGGCGCGTGGTTGCAGGCGCAGGACCTGGCGTTCGACAGCATGCCGCCGCTGCACGCGGGCGGGTATCGCCGCTGCTCGTCGGCGAAGGCGATCGCGGCGGGGCTGCGCTTTCGTGGCCTGGACATGACGCTGGACGACACGCTGCGCTGGTGGGACGCGCAGGGGACCGGCTTCGGCGAGCTCAGGACCCTGGACCGCGAGCGCGAGCAGGCGCTGTTGACCGCGTGGAAGGCCACGCGGCTCACCGGGCCCGGCGGGCTTTGATCGCAAGCAAGAGCTCGCGGGCCCGGTCATATCCTGCGTATGCCGCCGCATCGGGTGGGTCCTCGGCGGGCGCGCGGACCAGCTCGAAGAGCTTTGGATAACGCGTGAGCTCCGGCCGTTGCACGCCCCAGCGGTGCAGCAGCGACTCGCAGGCATGACTGCGGACCAGGTAGGCCGGGTCGCCGACGGCGGCGAACAGCGCGGCCTCATCGGCGCGGCCGCGAAAGTGGCGCAGCCCGATCGCGGCGTCGAGGCGCGCCGAGGCGTGCCACACCGGGCCGTCCGCGGGCGTCCGCGACACGTCGATCAGGTGCCGCGCGAGGGTCGGCGCGCGGCGGAGGAAGTGCAATGCCAGCGCGAGGCGTACGCGCGTCGAGCCCTGCGAGCGGGCCAGCAGCGCCCGCATCGCCGGGGCGGAGCTGTGGTCGCGCAGCGCCGAGAGCGCCTGCGCGGCGTGCTCGTCGTCGTGTGCGAGGCCGAGGCGTAGCATTTCCAGGGCGATCGTTCGCGCCGCGCCGCGCAGGCGGGTGACGGCCTCGACGTCGAGGCCGTCGTGCCAGATCATGTAGCCGTCGCCGAAGGTCGCCGTCTTCCAGGCGAGCCACTGCGTGCGGCGGTCGTCGGTCACAGCCGGGCCAGCACGCGGGGCAGATGCATGACGACCTGCTTCTTCCAGAAGTCCCAGTCGTGGCGCGACTCGGGGCCCCAGATGTCGGTCTCGCCGGGGATCTGCTTGTCACGTAGCAGTCGGCCGAGCGCGACCGTCTCCTCGATGCAGCCCTCTTCCCACTTGCCCCGGCCGCACACCAGCGTGATGTGCGTGTTGCTGCGGACGCGCTCGAGCGCCTCGCCGTGCATGCCGGTGACGAAGGCCAGCGGGTTGTTGAAGTACAGGTCCTGGCTGTTCTCACCGCCGGTCAGCTCGGTCGTCAGATACCGGCCGCTCATGCACAGCGCCTGGCGGAAGGTCTCCGGGAACTTGAGGGCGAACAGCGCCGAGTAGGTGCCGCCGAGGCTGCAACCGATCGCGGTCATCGGCGCCGTCGGCCAGCGGCAGTCCTCGCGGATGAAGGGCACCAGAGTCTCGAGCACGAAGCGCTCGTAGGCGTGGTGGCGCCGCATGCGGTGGGCGAGCGGGGTGTCCTTGGCGGTCCAGACCTCGGAGACGTTGCTCTCGGGGCAGTACAGCTTGACGCGGCCGCCGTTGATCAGCGGCGCGAGCACCTCGAGCATGCCGTGCCGGTCCCACTCGTGGGCCATACCCGAGGCCGAGGGGAACACGACGACGGGCGGCCCAAACTGACCGTAACACCACAAATGGACCTGCCGCCCAAGGGCGGGGCTCTCGAGCTTGACGTGGCGCGAATGCATGAGGTGACCCAATATGCGCTCGACCCTGCCCCTGTGTCCAACAAGTGGAGACGCCAGCCAGACGCGCTGGTCGGCAGCCTGCCGGTGAGCGCCGCGACCCAGGCCTACCGGCGCTGCGGGCCGCGCTGAGGCGGTGGTACGCGGACGGCAGATCGCCGCGACGCAACCTGCGCCTGGCTGGCTGGCGCACGGCCCCTGGCCCCTGGCCCCGCTCCCGTGACGTGTGTCGGGCCCGGATGGCCGCGTGCGCGGCCTCTGCTACGTGCAAGGCATGCGGATGCCCGAGCAACCCGACCCGAACGACCCGCTCGAGCCACGGCCCGACGACCCGATGATCGGCCGCCGGTGGCTGTGGGCGGCGCGGCTGTACGACCGTCCGGCGCCCGGCACGACGCGACTGCGCACCTCGGCGGTGATCGTCGTGATGGTATTGGTGCTCATCGCCGCCGCGCTCGGCGTCGTGCTACTCGGTCAACGCTGACGATCCGTCGGCGCGACGAGCAGCCGATACGGCAGGTACTCGGGCGCCCATACCTCGGCGCTGATCCGCCGCGCCAGCTCGTCCTCGCTGCATGGCGGGGCGACGCCGTCGGCCTGGGCCTGCACGCCGACGGCCTGGGCGACCACGACGGCGACCTGCCGAAGCTGACTCACGTCGGGCAACAGCGGCGCATCGGGATCGGCGAGCGCCGGAGATAACGTCGCCAGCGCGCGGGCAGCCGCCATGAACATCGCGTCGGTGACCCGGCGCGCCCCGCTGGCGAGGATCCCGAGGCCCACGCCCGGGAACACGTAGGAGTTGTTGGTCTGGGCGATCGCCACCTGGCGGCCACCCCAGGTCACCGGCGCGAACGGGCTGCCGGTGCCGATCAGCGCGCGGCCGTCGGTCCAGCGCATCAGGTCGTCGGGCACCGCCTCGGCGCGCGAGGTCGGGTTCGAGAGGGGAAAGATCACCGGCCGTTCCACGCTCGCGGCCATCGTCCGGATCGCGGCCTCCGTGAACGCGCCGGGCTGGCCCGACACGCCGATGAGCACGGTCGGCCGCGCGTTGTGGGCGACGTCGACGAGGCCGATCGTGCCCGGTCGCTCGAGCGTCCAGCCGGCCACCGCGGCGCGGCGCTGCACGAAGGGCGCCTGCGCCGGACGGATCCCTGGCATGCCGTCGACCAGCAGGCCGTCGCGGTCGATCGCATAGAAGCGGCGCCGCGCTGCATCTTCAGTTAAGCCGGCGTCGACCATCGCGCGCAGCAGCAGCGCCGCGATCCCGCAGCCGGCCGAGCCGGCGCCGACGATCGCGATCCGTTGCTCGATGAGCGGGACCCGGGTCACCGCCATCGCCGACAGCAGGGTGCCGGCGGCGACCGCCGCGGTGCCCTGGATGTCGTCGTTGAACGAGCACAGGCGGTCGCGGTAGGTGTCGAGGAGTCGCCCGGCGTTCTGGTTGGCGAAGTCCTCCCATTGCAGGAGCACGTCAGGCCAGCGTTGCTTCACGGCGACGATGAAGCGCTCGACGAAATCGTCGTACTCGGCGCCGCGCATTCGCCGGCTGCGCCAGCCGACGTACATCGGGTCGGCCAGGCGATCGGGGTTATCGGTGCCGACGTCGAGGAAGATCGGGAGCGTGCGCGCCGGATGGACCCCGGCGCAGGCGGTGTACAGCGAGAGCTTGCCGATCGGGATGCCCATGCCCCCGGTGCCCTGGTCGCCGAGGCCGAGGATGCGCTCGCCGTCGCTGACGACGATCACGCGCACGCGATCGTAGCGGGGACACGCGAAGATGTCGGCGATCCGGTGGGCGTTGGGATAGCTGAGGAACAGACCCCGCGGGCGCCGCCAGATCTCGCTGAAGCGCTGGCAACCCTCGCCGACCGTCGGCGTGTACACGATCGGCAGCAGCTCCGACGCGTAGCGGACCAGCAGCGCGTAGAACAGGGTCTCGTTGACGTCTTGCAGGTCGCGCAGGAACGCGTAACGCTCGAGCGGGTTGTCGCAGCCACGCAGCGCCTTGAGCCGCCGCGCCACTTGCTGGTCCAGGGTGCCGACGTGCGGCGGCAGCAGCCCGTGCAGCTCGAACAGGTCGCGCTCATCCTCGGTGAACGCGGTGCCCTTGTTGAGCAGCGGATGACTCAGCAGCTCGATGCCTCGCAGGTGGGTCGAGATCGTCGGGGAGTCGCTCGCCATATCCGCGGCACCTTAGCGCGACGGGTGTGGCGTGGGCGAGACCTCCGGGTCGTTGTGAGGTCCGCGCGAAAATCACCGGGCGCGCGGTCAGGCGAGCGCGGGCCGTCGAGGGGCGGTGCTGACGAGCAGCAGGCTGGCGGTGACGATGGCGACGTCGAGGGCGACGCCGAGGTGGAGGCTGCCGAGCACTTGCAGGCGCAACCACAGACCCACGCCTGCGACCAGCAGGGCGCCCCAGCGGACATACCAGCGCAGCGGCAGGGGCCGGTCGGCGGCGGCGGCCTCGCTCGAGCTGTAGAGATAGTACACGGCGGTGACGACGGCGAAGCCGGCGAGCGCCAGCGGGGCGATCACCCTCGGCGCGTTGATCAGGCTCATGCCGAACAGCACGACCATGCCTTGCAGGATCGCCACCGGGGCTTGGACGAGGTAGAGGGAGACGTCCTCGTCGCGGATGACGCGGGCGAGCGCGACGGCGAGGCCGAACAGTTGCGGCGAGGCGAACATGATCAGGAAGCCGAGCGCGCCGATCGGGCTCTCGGCGGCCAGGCGCAGGAACACGTCGAGCAGGCTCAGGCCGTCGCGGGTGATCGGCAGGGCGATGCTGGCGAACAGCGTCAGACCGAGCACGGTCTGCGACAGCGGGAGCCGGGGTCCAGACGACATCGCGGCGAAGTTATCACGAACGGTCGGCGTGGATCTCGACGCTGCGGGCGGCGGTGTCGATCGTCACGTGTTCGCGGCGGCCGCGGCTGCACGAGCCAGTGTTGACGAGGCGACCCTCGGGCAGCGCGTGCAGGTGCGCGACGTGGGTGTGGCCCATGACGACGAGGTCGGCGGCGTGCTCGCGCAGGAGCCCGCGCGCGGCCCGGGCGTAGGGGCCGTCGATGTGCCCGAAGCGGCGGTGCTTGATCGCGACGTCGCGGCCCTCGAACCACTGGGCGAGCGAGCGCAGACCGGCGCGGCGCAGGCGACCGGTGAACCAGGTGGCCGCCTGCGCGGCGGCCCGGGCCCGCGCAAAGATCGGGTCGAACTGGTGGCCGTGGATGAACACGACCGTGAAGCCGTCGGCGCCCAGGCGCAGGTGCTCAGGCAGGCCGAGCTCGCGGGCCGCGACGGCGTCGTGGTTGCCGTGCAGGTACAGGTACTTCGGGCCGCGCAGGCGATCGCTCAGGGCCGGCAGGCGGGCGCGGGCGCGGGCGAGCTGGCGAGCAGCGGCGGCGGGTCCGGGCAGCAGGGCGTGCTCGGTCTGGTAGATGTCGCCCACCAACACGATGCGGTCGTGACCGGCCTCGAGCGCGGTGAGCCAGGCGAGGAAGTCGGCCTCGGGGTGGTGGAACTCATCGGTGTAGGCGTGAGCGCCGATATGGAAGTCCGACAGGGCGGCGATGCGCATGGCCGAAAGGTCAGGTGAGGGCGGATGTCTCGGAAGCCGCGGATGTCCCGGCCGGCTCGCTGGTGAAGGCCGCGTGCAGGCGCTCGACGACGTCGCTGCGGTAGCGCTCCTCGTGCTCGCGGTCGAAGAGGTAGCCGCGGATCCGGAGGGTGAGCTCGGTGACGCGACCGTGACGCGGGCCGAGGAACACCTCGGGGGAGACGCGCGGCGAGGCGAAGCGGCTGAGCGCCGCAGCTTGTCGTGCGAGCTCGACGGCGCGGGCGGGCGTCAGGCCTGCGGGGATCTCCACCTCGATCTCGCAGGGCGTGTCACGGGCGACGAGGTTGAGGCGGATGACCGTGTCGCTGGTGAGGCGCTCGTAGGGGACGACGGCGTCGGTGCCGTCGGGGGCGCGCAAGGTCAGGGCCCGGACGCCGAGGGCGACCACGCGGCCCTTGACGGTCCCGACCTGGAGGTCGTCGCCGAGGTGGTAACGCAGCTCGAGCGCGAAGACCAGACCATGGAACACGCTGCGTAACCACGGCAGCGCGGCGATCGCCAGGACGACGAGGCCGAGGCCCCGCCCGAGCGCCCGCGGGCCGTCGAAGTCGGGGACCAGGCGGCCCCCGAGGATGAAGACGATCGGCCCCCACACGGCGACGTGCAGCACCGGGATCCACGGGTGCAACTGGCGGAAGGTAGCGACGGTGGCGACGCGTCGCAGCAGCAGGCTCATGGCGACCCCGGCTGTCAGCAGACCGCCGACGGTGACGATCGGCAGCACCGCGTCGATCAGGGTCGAGCCGCCAGACATGTCACGAGAATGACACATGGCGCGCGCGGTGGCCGCGCGAACGCGCGATGGACATCGGCCGCGCGCGTCGGCTAGGGTCCGGCGCGGAGAATCGCCCATGGGCCTGCAAGACATCATTCGA
>Ga0335395_10001220_pt1 | contig 16305 bp, 26 predicted proteins | sample MAT02_FD_205744 | JGI IMG/M metagenome (GOLD analysis project Ga0335395, IMG submission 205744) | Freshwater microbial communities from Lake Fryxell liftoff mats and glacier meltwater in Antarctica - MAT-02 (spades assembly) (version 2) ...
AATCCTTGTTTTCCCTGCCACATGAATTCTATAAGAGTACCAATGTGGACAAAATCGTAGCCAGTTTGCTCCTGATAAATCTTGATGGCTGTACTTACGACCTCGTGGTATGCACTTTGGGAGATATATTGCTTATTCTCGATGGTTGTCCTGTCAATCAAAGAAGTGAATGAGCCAAGAGACGGGTTAGCTAAGACACTTTGGTATGCACTAGCCCAGATAGTATCGACATCTATCTTTAGTTGGGGGACATTGACTTTAGTACCATTTGGTACTTTACAGACCATCCATCTACGTTGTGAGTAACTGTCAGAAAGAAACTGATAGTCAGTGGTAGTTCCACCAATGACAAATGGCACTGGCTTTTGTTCATCCTTGGAGATATACATCACATTGTAAGAAAAGTACTTCTTAGTGATGAACTCATTGATTTTGTCCCTGTTAGATGGTGTAAGAACAGGAACCATTTCATCCCACAAACATAGCCAACTTTTAGTAAGGGCAGTGTTAGCATCACCATTACCAAAGCTCGTCATAGAGTGGTAGTAGCCATCAAAGAGTAATTCAAAGGTAGCACTTTTACCACAACCAGACCCACCTATTAATACTAAGACAAAGGGGAAATCCACAGGTTTTTCTGTGTTAATTTGTCTAAGTACAGCAGCCCTTAGGAATAGTGAGAAATACTCATCTTCTTGTTCAGTACCACCCCAATACTTACTAGCAATATTGGCATGGGATACTTCAGGACTGACTTTGCAAGAGCTAAGGTATTCAAGGATTGGGTTGTATCTATTCTCTTTAGATACATAGTCAACAATCAAAGGAGCATCCCACCTTGGTAGATGAATGTTTGTATTCATCTTGATGGTGGCAATAATCTCATTGACAGTGCTTTTATTGCCATCAAACTCATGCCTGTTAGTCAAGGTGTTATAGGCAATGAGCTTTTTGTAATGCTCAATGATTGCCTTGACAGCACGGTTAAATGGGTTATCAATAACCTCACTCTCATCAAGATGGTCAAAGCTACCAGTGGGAGACGGTTGATACTTAGGGTTGTTAGAGCGCCAACCACAGTCCTTAGCGTATTGGAATAGGGTAGCCCTTCTAAGCCCATTACCTTTCCATGAATCCCAACGAGTCCTGAAATCACAATCAACCGACTTAGGTGAAGTCATTGACCATTGAACCCAATCATCAAATAATGACTCAGAGATATACTTACAAGCCATCCCTACACGATGCCAATGGTATTCACTATCAACGTACTCAAAGGTATTGATAGCTCTAAGGGCTACTCTAGCCTCTTCGATATCATCAAGAGGTAAGGAAACTTGTGACACCTTGGTAGGCTCTGGGATAGCGAGTAGGTTAATAAATATGTCTACAGGGTAAGAGTGTCCACTATTAGTTACAATGGTTCCTACATTACCCGTATCAGGATGGACCGAACCAGCTAGTCTCATCACACGACCTGGATTGTGTAGGCTATCATCTGACTTAAGATGGTGTATAAAGCCCTGTTGTAGAGTGCGCCATAGGATAGGGTCTATAGGCTTATCTAGTAGGTAGTAGGTATGTATTGACTTACCACCAGTATCCACTTGTAGAGTAGGCTCTGGTAGACCAATGGATTGCCAGATACGCTTTGACTCTTCCTTGGGAATATCATCATGTTCATAGAATAGGACACGACATTCCTTAACATCTTCATTCTTATAGTCACCATTGACACAGAAGTATATAGAGCGCCCTTGAACCTCAGCTTTAGAGATTGCTTCCAGTGGTAGTAAAGGCATTGTACCTTTACCCTTTCGTGGACTAAGCTTTCTCTCAGGCTTAGCGTATAGCCCTAGTCTAACTTCATCACCATACTCAAACCCTAGTGCAGTTAGTTGGGTTAGTGCTTCTTGTACTGTTGTCTTATCCATTATCTGTAGCCTCTAACCTAGCCATTAAGTCATTAGCTACCTTCCCTTGTGTTTCCTTTACCTCATTGTTGTATTTCTCTAACATCAAACGAACTACAGGTACGAGTGGTTCTGGGATTCGTATAGCAGGATTGCCTTTACTCATAGTTGCCATTTATTAGTTGCTTCATTAGTGTATCATTAGTGTAGCAGCTATGGGGATATACGCTACGCTATAGAGTAAATATTTATTGAATACTATGCAGAAAATCTTTATCGTTACCCTTGCTTTTCGTAAGAGAGGAGAAACCCCTGTTGTTAACACACAACTTATTTCTGAAGAGATTGAAGCTGCTGCTTTAGATGAAGCGCTTAAGCTGGACACAAGCTTACGACTTGTCAAAGAAGGATACCTAGTGGAATCTAGCGATGTGCAAGCTCTTAATTATGGAGTATGCCCTCAGAACTCTCCACATCATTATGGCTATCTTACAAGTTACAAAACACAAGGAGACATTGGCATTGGAATTTACATTAATCTCCAAATCCCACAGACACCTGAACTGTTGGCAGATTTGACTGCATTGATGAAGAAACATTACCAAGTTACTTTATCTCTATGAGACATAACTGGACACAGGAAGAAGAGGACTTTATCTCTAGTCTAATTGGCTACCAACCAGTTAGAGAGATAGTCCTATTGGTTAAGAAGAACTTAAACACAGGAGTATCTGACTTAGCTATTAAGGCTAAGGTAGAGAAGGTAGCTAGGGCTTTAAATAAGAAGATAGCTGATAGGGTAGACAACTACTCTATGTCAGCCCTTGCTAAGGCTTTAGGTATAAACAACATCATCGTTTACCGATGGTTAAAATCAGGGTTAAAAGATAGGAAAACTGGTGGACTACATTTAATTAAACATAGGGATGTGATTGCCTTTGCTAAAGCTAACCCACAGAAGTTTAGGCAAGTTAAGCGTGATAACTTAACATGGCTATTTACCTATGACAAGGAATGGGATTATTGGGTTGATCTTATAGTTAATTCAAAGGCAATTAAGCCACTTAGGTCAGTACTTTGTGTTACTACTGGTAAAGTCTATCCTTCATTAAGAAGCGTAGAAATGGACTTAGGGCTTAGTCGAGATAGGATAAAGACCTACATTAAGTCAGAACTACCAACTAAGGTGGGCGATAGATACTTGTCTTTTCGTTGGAGTAATTGAGGACTTAAACCCGTATGGTTGTCAGATTCCACAGGAATGTGGAAGTCAATATTCTTTCGGTGGGCTAGTTAAAGTATTCAATCTATCCTACGGGGTGGGTTGACCTTAACAAAGAGTAGTATGAAATTCCTGTTTTCCAAGATAAGTCTATTAGCCTTGTCAGTTTACGCAGTCCTTTGTATAAATGGTGTTTTGATAGCACCTAATGATATATGGGGAGTATTAGGCATATTATTACCTATACTGTCCATTGTTTCTATCGAAGAGAATCTTTAAGATGATAGGATTAGGGCTATTACTAATGACCTAATCCTATGTATCGTCTTGCAAGAACTTCTAGCGCTGATAGTTTATCTAGCTTTAAATTACCACCACAGCTAGTAGACCCTAGCCTTAGAGGTGGTAGTCCTGAGTTTCCTAACTTAAGGGTAGGTAGGTTTGGTAGTGAAGCTTTAGCTGACGACTTAACGCCTTACCATGTGGCTAAGTTACTTAGACCAGACATTATTAACCTTAACCAACCAAAGCCCATTGACCCTAAATTAAATAAAGTTTCAGAAGAGGGGCGGTTTGATAGAGAGGTAAAAAGAATAGCAAAGGCTACAGAGAATGTTCAGTTTCAAAAGGCTGGTCAAAGCCCTGGTCAAGCAAAAGCATTGGGTGAACTAATCCGTAAGAACCCTGCTTTGGCTGATAGCTTTGATACAGGTTATGGGTCATCCTTGAATAGGGCGCAAGTAGAAGCTCAGAAAGGTAGGACAGCTTTTGACTTTGACCCTACTGATGGAGACATGAGAAGAGGGTTTACTAGACAGAACCCTAACATTGTTAGGATGAGTGACCTACAAGACGCATTACTAACTATTCCTAGAGGCACAGCACTTGCTTCTTATGATGGTAGTCCTTTAGACCCCGCTTTAACCAAGCTTTACTACAACATCGCTGATAGCAGTAAAGATATCAATGACCCACAGAGATTCTTCAACTTAAAGGAGAGAAGTCAAGTTGATTCTACTGGTATAGCCAACGCTCTTAACACACTATCTTTAGATAAAACTAAGGCAAATAAGAAAGACTTTTCCTTAGCTAAAAGATGGGAGAGAGTTCAGAAGTACGCACCATTTCCACCAAGGGGAGTAAATTCTGTTGTTAATCCTGATAAACCTACGCAATCTATTGACCAGATAGTAGATGATGTAAGTCAGGTTGAACCTTGGGGTACTCCTAGAATGGCTGATAGTCGAGCGGTACTTTCTCAAAACACTGGTAATAGCGACTTAAATATTATTCCTAAAAGGGGTGAGTTTGAGGACTGGGAAAGAAGCATGGGTGATTCTATTAGTCTAGAGCCAGACAAGTATTCTGGTCAAAGAAGAGTAGCTGAATTGTTTGGAGGTAGCTACGTTGATAGCAAAGGTTTGCCAGTATCCCAAAAGGATATTGGTGATGCTGTCATAGAAGATAGGACGTTTTTGCTTGACCATCCTTCAGAACAAAGACCTACCACTAGACTAGACCGTGAGGCAATGGGTGCTGACTACTTTAATCCTTACAGGGAAGGCTACGCTAGAGGTGAGACTAATGTAAGTGACAATTTGTTTGTCAAGAACTTTTCTCAACCAAACGGCATTGCCCCTGCTAGATTAGCTTGGGATGAAGGTGGACTACCATTGAATAGCACCTTACAAGCAAAGGAACAATACCTACGTGTACCAGAACAACAATACGCGCTAGGTAATCGTAGTGGTCTACCTATTAGACGAGGTTCTGATGGTGAAGGTAAACCCTTTAGACCATTCTATTCACCAGAGGTTATCCTACCAGCTTCATTAACCAATAGAGTTCAGCAATACTCTGGTAACGCAGGTATAACTCCTAACAACTATCGTATCGCTGATAGTAAAGCGGCTCGTGGTGGATACAAAGAGTTTAATGAAGTAATGGACGAAGGTATCAATACTTCCCAAAACTTAGATAGACTCTATGGACTCAATGATGAGTTAGCTGAGTTAGGTGAGTTAGCTCGTAAGGATGATATGTATGCTGACATCCTTGGCTACGAACAATCTAACGTAATGGATAAGATTGTAGAAGCAGAGCGTACAGCACAAAACATGGGTGGTACTTACCGTAGACTCACTGGCGCTGGTGAACAAGGTGTAACTGAAGCGTTAGGTATAAACTATGAACCAGCCCCTATTCCTATGCGTATGGCTAGCCCTGAGATAGAGCCATTCAATCAAGCTCAATACACAAGAGACATGATTGATAGAGGTGGTGTACTCATTGACACTCAATTAGGTATCCCTATTGTCAAAGCGCCTACCACTTACTACGATGCTGTACAAGGGAAGAATATCTCTTATGCTCAGTCGGTAAGACCTAGTAGAGCTAGCCTTACATTACCTTGGGGTAACACTTCTGATAGTATTGCTAACTGGCAAGCACCTGAAGCTATGGAAGTAGGACGTATTGGTAGGGGTGTTCCTATCGGTAATATCCCTAGCCTACCAGTATCCACTATGGAAGAAGTGGCAAGCTCTGTAGGTAGACAAGCTGACTTTCCTATGGCTACCATGCGTAGAGCCTTGATGAATGACAATACAGTTAATCTAACCCCTATGCCAGGGCGTCAAGCTAGAGGAGCTTTTCCTGAAGGGGACTTCAGATTGCTTTACCCTAATGCTGGCATTGGTCCAATCAACACAGGGCTTAAACCTAAACCTACTATCGGGGAAGCCTTTGGGTTTACCGCCCTTACCTCACAAGGACTAGCTCAGTATAGAGATATGTAACGCTACGCTATGGGATGAACTTTATCCCTAAGACCATGAGCATCAAAATAGAACAGGTTACAGCTAGTCATGTTAATCGTTACAGTACTGTCTCTCCTAGAGATGTAGGACTATGGGTATACATCATTGATGGTAGAGCCTATGGATTCTCTATCACTGAACAAGGCGCTATCGAGAAAGCTGAGTTAGCTGTTGGTAGTATCAATTGTCAAGACGCTACGCTGTGAGATAGAAAAACTATGGAGATTGATGATGGCTGTTAATGCAGAATTGCTACAAAAGACTTTAGATACAATCAAAGCTAATCCTGAACATTGGTATCAGAAAAACTGGCATTGCAATAGCTCCCATTGCTTTGCTGGTTTTGCTGAATTGCTTTCCTTTGGACTTCCTATTTATTTAAATGTGGCTGCCCTTAAAGAAGATAAAAGGCTCTATGACCCTGTTAATTGCCGTGTAGACTTTAACTGGAATACAAAAGGTAATGCTACAGAAGCATTAGGCTTAACTGAAGAAGATGCTACTTTGTTGTTTGCCGGCGGTAATTTGCTAGAAGACCTTGAGTCAATGGTAAAACATCTGGTTGAGTTTGGAAGTTTGGTTAATTGGAATTATGGAGATGATGATGACTGTTAATGTGGAATTGCTACAAAAGACTTTAGAAACTATCAAAGCAAACCCTGACCATTGGAAACAACAGCAGTGGCACTGCGGAACTTCGCATTGCTTTGCTGGTTTTGCAGAGCTACTTTACTTTGGGTTGCCTGTTAATTCGTATGACCGTAATTTAAGGAAAGATAATAGAATCTACAGCCCCCAAGACGATTCTATTGAGTCATATTGGATTACCTGTGATAATGCTACAAAAGCATTAGACTTACAGGAAGACGATGCCATGCAGCTATTTGATGGTGGCAATACACTAGAAATGCTTGAATCTATGGTAAAGCATTTGGTTGAGCAGGGAACCTTGATTGACTATATTTACCCAGTCTATGAAGGTGATGATGATGACTAATACCTTATTCCAAATAAACCAGACAATGATAGCCGCTAGTTCTACTTTAACTAAGCAAGATTTAGGGCTGTGGTGTTTCCTAATAAATGGGAGATACCACGGCTTTTGTTCTACTAGAGGAGAAGCTGGTTTATTACTAGCTACCTTTGTAGACTAGGACGCTACGCTGATTAGTAATAACTATGGAGATTAATGATGACTGTTAACGTAAAGCTTCTCAATGACACACTGGACGCTATCAAAGCTAACCCTGACCATTGGGGACAAGAACACTGGCATTGTGGTACTTCACATTGCTTCGCAGGGTTTACAGAGTTACTTAGTCTAGGTCTGCCTCTTGACTCAGATGAAGCAGACCTTCTAGATAATCCTTCCACCTATAATGATGAGACTTCTAGTTGGTCTACTCGCACTAACGCTATAAAAGCATTAAAACTAGCGAATTCTTATGACGCTGAATACTTGTTTTCTGCACATAACAGCTTAGAAGACCTAGAGAAGATGGTAGCTTATCTGGCTAAGCATAATACTTTAGTAGGGTTTTATTCTGAAGATGACGAAGACAATGAGGATAGTGAAGGTTGGTCTAGCGAGGACTAATCTAAGACGCTACGCTGATTAATAGTTCTAATCTATGGTAAGTACTATGGTTGCTATTAATCCAATGAAAGGAAGGGGTAGGTCTTTGTTTAATCAAATGGCTTTACCTCTAGACTTTTTCAATCCTTACTTTGTAGAGATACAAGAGTCAAGTGAAGTTGTCAACGTTAAGAGACTCCTTAAATGGAGAGAGAAAGATGCTAAACCTGATTAGATTCTATATCCACTGTTACCTAGAAGTTACCAGTAGAAGACCTGCAATGGACGATAGTGATGGCTATCTAAGTGAATGTATGGCTGACCTTGATGAAGCTGTTGATTGCCTTCAAGTATGGAGTCTAGCTTGTTTATGAATACCTTACCCTATCTATACTCATCCTACGTGGTGGGATAGATATTTAGAGGATAAGATTATGTTGGAAGCTAGAGCGTGGAGTGTTATTACAAAGGTATTAGAGGACAACTGTAAATTACCCAATGAAAGTGTAGTAATCGCTTTGGCTATTGTGATTCGTTATCAACAGGCTCAGATAATGAGATTGATTGATTTGGTTGACCAGTTGGTAGCTACTCAGAATACTACGCCAGTAGACTATGAGCATAAGCAGTAACTTACTCTACCCTACGGGGTGGGGTAATCTATCTGGATACCACAATGAACTTATTCAATGCTGCTACCACAATATTGTGTGTACTATACTTCTTTGCTATCTTAGAACGCTTGACCATGCCAGTTATCTATGAAGATGCCAAACCTACCGCGCTAGACAATAGTGCTGAAATGGAATGGTTAGACACTCGTGACTATTACATTGCTGCTGACCACGGGTTTGGTTGTGAATCTAGCTGGGACTTTTAATACTTTAACACACTATCTATTAGCGCTACGCTAGTGGATAGAATACATTAAATACTAGAGGTTTCTATGTCACAAGGTTATCGCAACATCATTATCACATTACAGTTTGGGTTCATGACTCAAAACTCAAACGGAATTGAAGCTACTTTCTATCACAAGTTCCAAGCGTGGACGGGTAGTGAGAATGTGGATAGACTAATGCCTATTCAAGTGTGGATTCCACAATCAGAAGCTGGTAGTACAGTACTCATCAGTCAAGCCAAAGAAGGCGACCTCTTTGACATTGATGGTGATTTGGATATGGGTAGTAATAAGGATGAGTATAACAACTATATCCCTTACATTAATATCCGCGCACACAACATCTACCAACATTGCGCCCACAAATACGTTAACAAGGTGACTCTCTTTGGTAAAGCTCTACCACGTAACAAGAAAGATGGTAGTCCTTTGTTTGATGTGTACGCATCTAAGGCTGATAAGAATGGCAAGTCCGTGCACCGCATGAAGTTTGGTGTTGAGAAAGTATCGTCTAAGAAGTTAGATGATGGTAGCTATACCGACTCTGTATCCATCTTCTTTGATATTAGTGCCAACGCTGATACAACTGGTAAAGGTAAGAGTTCTTCATTGTTTCCTTACTTAGCTGGTCAACACATCATGGCTGTTGGTTCTCTAAGCGTTAGTGAATCTAAGGGTAAGACCTATACCACAATCTTTGTTGGTGGCGCTCATGATTTCCTTCAGGGTGTCCTAGCCCAAACTGGTGTACGTTCTGAACCAGTTAAGGTCAAAGGCTTTGAGCCTTCTACATCTAGCTCTACCCAGAATGATGAAGACTTCTAACTTCTAACATTTATTACCTTGTCCTACGGGATAGGGTAATAACTTAGTAAGGAAGTAGAGAATTATGACAATGACCCAAGGGCACAAGATAGCTCTAACTGTGGGAGTAATCCTTATCCCATTTAATCCACCACTAGGATTGTGTGTTATCGCATTTACTTTGTATGACATGAGGAAAGTGTAATGGCTAAAACAATTTACTCTTATATGATTTGCCATAAGGACGGGACTAGTGCAAGGTTTAAGTCATTGCAGAACTTAAACTTTAATCCATCTAACCCTACTTTAACAGTTGACTCGGTAGACGATGAAGGCACTCTTATCTCAAGGGTAACAACTGCCTGTTCTGAGATTCGTTCTTTAACTATATACAATGACTGACCTACACCCTTTACTAACTACCCCCACGAACATAAAACGCGCTGGGGGTATGATGACTCTTGACGTACTCCTTAGTACACACATAGAGTTTAGGACTAGATTACCAATGGGATGGCAAGTGGACTATAAGTTCACTGAGTCTCACGCTAAAGGTATCTATCTATGCCAATCCACTACCAAAGAGTACATTACCAGTGGTATCTCTTGTACTTGTGGTAGTTGGGCTGAACAAGTATCTCTAAGTGAATGGCTAGCTAATGAAGGAATTGAGTACAACCCTATCTGTAAGCATCAAATGATGTTGGCAGTACAATTAGCTAACCCTAAGCCTAAGAAGCCAGCACATACCGTTATGTGGCAGCTAGACGGTGATAAGGTGAAGACATGGATTACTAGAGATAACCGTACTACCTGTGAATTTAAGACAGTTGAGTTAAAGGACTTTGCTACAGTTAAGGTTAAGTCCATTGCTAATGGATGGAACTTTACTCGTAGGAGTCAGCTTGGTTTGGAAGTATTGCAATCAACAAGTAAAGGTAAGAGATGATGATGTACAAAGATGAAATAATGTACAACGATGAATTGAGTAAGCTATACCCTAATAAAGCCCAGTGGGAACAAGCTGTTATGGATTGCGTACATAGTAGAGGGAAGCATCTTGGTAACCTGAAACTATCAGTTGACGAACTATGGGATAAGTCATTGGACGATGTCATCAAAAGGTATAAGGAGTTAGGGTCTAAACAACCAGCCCCTACCCTTAACAACAATCCCTCAGTACATGATTTAGTTATCATTGACTTAATCCAACAGACTGATGGTAATCACCTACTAGCTAAAGGTCTATGGGATAGAAAGCGAGTTGGTCTAGAGACTTATGGTACACCTCTCCAAGCTTTCAATGGTAGGGATTGTGAACAGGATGCTGTTGAAGAGATACTAGATTACATTTGCTATCTCAAGCAATCGTTACTAGAAGGTAAGTCCTACCTAGAACCTATCTACCACAGAAGCATTGCACTTGCCGTAGACCAGATGAATCTAACCTATATTAATAAGGAGGAAGCTGCCCGTAAAGCTTTGGTAGATAAGGCTCCTTATCACCATATCATTCTAGAAGTTGATGGCGTAGTACAGGAGTATCATATCCAAGAACTTACTTGGGAACTTGCCGCTAGGATTGCTTTAGATGAAGCAACTTTAGGCGCTGAAAGGGCGATAGATAAAGTGCTTCTCCTGAATCGCCCTATCTAATCCCAGTACTCTATCCTAAAGCGCTACGCTATGGGGTAGAGAATAAATGTGCACCGCTTCGGCTCTCTACTCTATCCCATCACACAAAATGAATAGGACATCTTTTGAGCGTACGCGCTTGTAACATGTCTTATCTCATCCTACGGGGTGGGATAGTTTATTAGAGTAAGTTATGATTGAGAAAGAGAAAGAAGAACAGGAGTACGCATACTTGGTAGAGCATCCTGAACATGGAACAAGAATCTTCTATGTAGGAGGTTACTACGGTGATACAGCAGGTGCTATGGCTGTTGACTATGCAGAGAACATTGTCATTGTCTTCAAGATACCTTTGTATTCACAAGCTTATGTCCATAGCCTAAGTACAGAATTTAGCAATGTAGTTAAGTCTATTGAACTACCATCTATCCCTGTAGAGTCTATGCTATGTAACATGGGTTAGCCCATTACCCCCTACTCTATAGTGCTATGCTATGGGGTAGTGGATTGATATATAACTGACATTAGATACGATTGAGGTAAAGACCATGACTTGCAAATAACAAACAGTTATCCATTCCTACGGGAGTGGGTAATTAATATAATGAAGGTGAGCGATGAGTCAATATATTCCTAATGAGTTAGCCTTAGTAAGAGCTACCGTCCACGAAGCTGATAAGTTGGTAGAGTTACTAAGTGATGAAGCTGAAGACAATTCACAAACGTTAGCTCGTATTCTATCAATACTTGAACAGCAAGAAGCTGGTGTTGACCTTCTCATTGAACTAAGGGCAAAGTTAGAAGCCAATGGTGCTTACTATGCTGAAAGGGCTAAGGCTTACAAAAAGTATGCAAGCTCTATGGCTAATGCACTTGTCTTTACTAATGACTCTATCCTTAAACTACATGAGTGTGGTGAAATACCTAATCGCCTAGAAGGTAGTGCAGAGTCCTTGTGTATCCAAGTGAATCCTGTGAAGGTGGAATGCTTAATGGATACTACCAATATAGAGCAGATGGAGTTTTTAACTAAGGAATACCCTCTCATCTTTAAGAAAGTGGTGAGTGTGACCTATTCCTATGATAGTGATTACGTCAAAGCTAATCAGAATAAGCTTGAAGTTCAGAATTACTTTAACTTTCCACAAGGTAAACACATTAGAGTTAAGCGTTCTACTAATCCAAAGGCTCTACCCAAGGGTTAGTATCCCAGAGTTCTATTGTAAAGGACGCTACGCTATTGGGGAAAGGGATAAGAGAATACCTTACTTATTTGATTATCCTTTCCCTTACTTTGCCAAACCTTATCCTTTAGCTCTACGCTAGGGGATAGGGTGTAATGTGCACCGCTTCCGCCCTAACCTTATCTCATCCTACGTGGTGGGATAAGGCAACACTATAGCTTTCTAGATGGCTATAAGATATGTCTAGCACAGATAGTACTGTTGTATGTTCCTTGCTGGCATTCCATAAAGAGTAGCATTCCTTAACGGGAGTGACTACGTTATGGGGTGCTTATAAGCCTTGGTGAGGTCGTATCTCTAGCAACATCAGTTAGTCTAGTTGTACGCCCTTACCTCCACAAACTACAAACCACTCACTGCCAAACAAGTATGACTCACGTATTTACCAAACCATCTAACGGCGAAATTAAAGTAGCAATTCCACCTTTTCCTTTGCGATTTAACAATAAGGAAAGATGCTTTGCTTTTCAGGCTGATGGGTTTGTTCGTAATGAAGACGACAATGCAATCATGCCTGATGCTGCATTGGTAGGATTGTCTAAGTTCTACGGGGAATTACGTCCACGAACTGATGAACAGACAAAGGTGAAAAGTCTAATCACCGAACAGATTTGGGTATTGTATTGGGTTGTACTGCCTAGCCCTAAGAACAAGCATGACTTTCTTCCTGTAGGTTCTTTAGTCGCAACGTATCTCGTGACGAAAGCTCAACAGAATATTGAGAAGTACATGGCAATTGTACAGAACAGTGGTAAAGCTTTGTACGAGGTTGTTACTTCGTTCAAGCCAGCCAAGTACAACAGTTCTAACCGCAATGACATTGATACTTTAGAGTTCTATACTGTTGAGTCTGCCAAGGTAGACAAGACCACTAAGGACTTTCTAGTTAAGATTGCCACTTGGTTGGATAACGGTGGTAGGGCTGAAGTTGATGCTGTAGGTAGTGTTGCTTACGATGGGAATCTAGTTGCTATCACTGGCAATAATCTCATTGATGCTGCCGCTATTACTCAGTATCATGCAGTTAAAGGTGGGACTCCTCCTAACCTTCTAAGTGCATCTGCCAACACTGACGATGACTTTGATACAACTGTAGACGTTTAATGTGATGAGGTTCGCAATCCGTAAACTACCCCTTAATTGATCGAGGAACAGGGAAACGGGAGCTATAAATAATCTACCTTTGGCTAAACCCTGAGAGTAAGGATTTACCTCATTAACTTATTCTTGCTTAACTACTTTCCCTTACTAATCTTTATCTAAACCAATGACACCTCAACCAATCCCTAGCATAACTCCCATGACAATTGAATCAATATACAAAGCAGGCTTTGTTAACCTAGAAAAAGGCGACCTTGTTTACTATGCAAGCTTTATTGCAACATCAGAAGACCGTCCACACCTTTTACAACTTACCCAAGTTCAGAAGGTTAATGATACTACTGTATTCTTGGATAACGGGAAGAAGTTTTCCATTAACCTAGGCATAGAAATGTGTCGTGGTGACGGTGGTTGTCTCTATGAATACTCTACTTTTAGTGAAGCAATGGTCAAAGAATCACAAGCTAAGTTGTCAGTGCTTAACAATGTAGAAGCTATTGACTTTAGTGCTTTATCTTTACAACAGCTATCAATGATTCTAGACGTATCCAGAGGTGCGTTTACCCAAGTCAGTAACTATACTCCTTGTGGTGGTGGTTGTACTGAGGTAGAACCTGACGCGCTTAGTGGGACTACCACTCCTGTAATGTTTGCTGATGCTACCTTTACATTGAGTAATAGTGAAGAGGATGATGATGAAGACTACGATGATGAAGGTGATGATGAAGATTACGAGCTAGTCACTAATCTTCGAGACACTGATGATGACGATGACACTGAAGCAGTAGAGTAATGACCCTACGGGATTGGGTAAAACTAATCCCTTAAAGGAATAAATAACTATGACTTTATACATTGCCCCTCCAACGTCACCGACAGCCTTGTTAGTATTGTCTCTCCTTTCTGCTGGTGGTCAACACCATGAGAAAGATATTGAGGCTTTTGCTCATACTAATAGAGCATCACGCTTCATCTCTATCCTTCGTAAGGATGGTTGGGAGATTCGCACTATCAAGGGTGAGAAAGGTGAAGGTTCATCTTACATGATGATTAACGCTGACCAAGCTTCTAGAGTACAAGAATCACCTGACTTTGATATAACCTCAGCCCTAGCAACTATGGATAATCCACCACCTGAAGCTCCTGACTTCCAAGACTTTGCTCTTACTTCTATGCACATTGCATCACAGTTACAACTATTCACACCCGCTAACCTTCAGAAGGATACTCGGTTTGATAATGCTGAATTGATTGCTGGCTCTGTAGATATTTTGCGTAAGGCATTGATTGAAATCCTTAGTGGTCGCCCATCCATCAAGGACATGAAGGCTCATGGTAAGTTAGCTAAAGCGCTGACTGAAATCCTTGGTGCTATTGATATCCTTAATGGAGACGTTAAAGAGTAATGGCTAAACCTAAGTCAACCTATCGAACATTCCTTATTGAATGGAAGTATGAGGACTTAGTTAAAGGGATAGAGCGTTCAGAGATAGAGGAGTATAAAGTTAAAAGACTTAACGACTCTGACTCTGAAGTACAAGTAGCTCTATCCTATGTCCTACTCCGCTACAAGCACGATAAACAACCTAGATGGCAAGGGTACTTTATAGCTAACCATGCTTTCCTATGGGATAAGCCTATGGAGTACATGTATGCACACGCAGCACTAGATGACTTTGAAGAGTTTGGCGTTAAAGCCGATAGGATAGAAGTATGAATATATTCTATGACCAATACGTTTTCCCTAATCCTACATGGGTATGTATCTGTGAAGGGTATATGTACTTTGCAGATACATTGGAAGGTCTAGTCCTTATCCTTAACACTGAATGGAAACAGGATAAACACTTAGCAGCTTGACCTTACCCTAAAGGTTAGTATCCTAGCGCTCTCACAAAAGGACGCTACGCTACTGGGGGAGAGATAGATGAAAGATGCCTCTGTGTTCTACTCTCAACCTATCTCATCCTACGTGGTGGGATAGTGTTTTAAGTGCGCTTACTTTAAACGGTTAGAAGCCCTTAACGGGAGGTATGAGTTCGAGTCCCATAGTGATTACTAAGCACAGTAAAGATTAATTACCTTTACGCACTTCCTACCCGACGGGGTGGGATAGTGTTTAAGCACATCGGTATGTGTCTACTTGCACGGCTACGACAAGCCACTCATAGCGTTAGTCCACGATTAGGCTAGTCTGGTGTAGGATATTCCAAGCAAGACTTTAAATTGCTAGTCAGTCCTAGACTATCGAACCATGCATCCGAACAGTCTCTAAATAGGAAGGTATGGCAAAGACTCTGTAACTTTGTAAAACCCAGCGGGCAGAGTTTTACTACAAGGGTTTGCTCTTTAAATAACAAACTAATGTGGTAGATGAGTGGCGAAATGGTAGACGCTAAAGTGTAGAAATACCCTCAGTAGAGACTAGACCTATAAGCTGAATAAGTAGATGGGTTTTGTTCTGAAAAATTAGTCTCATGTAGGTTCGAGTCCTACCTCATCTATAATCCCTCTTAGTGTAATTGGCAACACAACAGACTTTGACTCTGTTATCCTACGTTCGAGCCGTAGAGAGGGAGTTTCAACTAATAATAACTAACAACTAATGAACAAAGTACAACTACATTTTACTTGGGACAATGGTATAGATGCTTCCCCTAGTATCTATCTAATCAATGTTGACTTGCTTCGAGCAGACAATCTTGGTGGTAATACTAATGCTATAAGGAATGAGTTATTAAACTACATTGATTCAGATACAAAGTTTATGGAATCTGATTTAATGAATAGGATTTCACGCTCTGAAGATGATGATGATGGAGGCTTTGACATATATAAGTATGTTGTTGAAGCTGAGATTAAGACCATAACTATTCGCTCTTGGGTAGAATTCTAACCCTACTAATTACAAAGGACACAACACAATGCTAGAACAATTCATTATGGCACTCATCCTTAACTCATCAGAGTGTAAGGTTGGTGAGGTTGAGATGCGTACTCCTTATGGGTATGTATGCTTGACTAAAGAACAGGCTGATAGATTTAGAGGTACTAGAGTTTATGCTAAAGGATAGAACTATGATTAAGCCA